>Ga0172368_10003844_pt1 | contig 17826 bp, 12 predicted proteins | sample Lak11m_FD_114540 | JGI IMG/M metagenome (GOLD analysis project Ga0172368, IMG submission 114540) | Freshwater microbial communities from Kabuno Bay, South-Kivu, Congo - kab_022012_11m | ecosystem: Environmental > Aquatic > Freshwater > Lake | place: Democratic Republic of the Congo: South-Kivu...
ACCGCCGGCGCGCCGTCGCCGATGTACGCAATGACGCCGCCGACGGGTACCGTGTCGCCCTCCGCAGCCTCGATCCGAGCCAGGATGCCGGCCTCCTCAGCCGGGATCTCCACGTTGGCCTTGTCGGTCTCGATCTCAGCGATCGCTTCCTCGGCCGCGACGGCATCACCCTCGCGCTTCAGCCACCGGAGGATGGTGCCCTCTTCCATCCCGTCACCCATCTTGGGCATCCGGACCTCAGCCATTGCCGCCCCCCTCTCGGGATCCACCGCGCAGCGAATAGCCGACGCTGATTGCGGCGTGGTCGCCGCAGCCGTCAGCGCACAGCATCGCGCACCGCGTCCAGGATCTGCTGCTCGCCCGCGATCGCGGCCTGCTCCAGCTCCCGCGCATACGGCATTGGAACGTCGGCCCCACCGACCCGCTTGATCGGCGCGTCAAGCTCGTCGAAGGCCTCGTCCGCAAGGCGCGCCGCGATCTCGGCAGCGAAGCCTACGTTGCGCCACTCCTCCTGCGTGACCACCACTCGGTGCGTCTTCGCGACGGATGCGAGGATTGTGTCCATGTCCAGGGGCGTCAGGGTGCGAAGGTCAATGACCTCGCACGAGACGCCCTCGGCGGCCAGGCGCTCGGCGGCCGAGAGGCACTTCTTCACCATCAAGGAGTAGGCTATCAGGGTGACGTCGGAGCCCTCCCTGCGCACGGCCGCCTGGCCGAACGGGACAGTGAAGTCGGGATCCTCAGGCACCTCGCCCCGAGTCGCGTACAGGCCGGCGTGCTCCATGAACACCACCGGGCTCTCGTCGCGTACAGCCGTCTTGAGCAGCCCCTTGGCGTCCTCTGGTGCGTAAGGGAGCGCCACCTTGAGCCCCGGTGTGTGGGCATACCACGCTTCGAGACTCTGGGAATGCTGGGCGGAAAGCTGGTTGCCGGTTCCCGCTGGGCCGCGGAACACCACCGGGCAGCGAATCCTCCCGCTCGACATGTAGGTGATCTTGGCCGCATGGTTGATGAGCTGGTCCATCGCGGAGAGCGCGAAGGACCAGGTCATGAACTCGGCGATCGGGCGAAGCCCCGCCATGGCCGCACCGGTGGCGAGTCCGGCGATCCCGATCTCGGAGATCGGCGTATCCACCACGCGCATTGGGCCGAACTTCTGGATGAGGCCCTCGGTCACGCGGAAGGTGCCCTGATACTGACCGACCTCCTCGCCGCATATGAAGACGTCCGGGTCCCGCTCCATCTCCTCGGTCATTGCCAGGCGCAGGGCCTCGCTGTATCGCATCACTGCCACGGCGTGATCACCCTTCCGCGTATACGTGTTCGCACAATGAGTCGAGCGAAGGCGGGGGGCTCGCCTCCGCAAAGGCGATTGCGTCCTCGATCTCGCCGGCGATCTCGGCCTCCATCTGTTGCGATGCCGCATCCGAGAGCTCGCCTGCGTCGGCCAGGCTGCGGCGCAACCGTTCGAGGGGATCCCTCGCCTTCCACTCCTCGATCTCCTCTTCGGTGCGGTAGAACCGCTGCTGCTGGGCGTTGTCGGCGACGCCGTGCCCGATGAACCTGTAGCACGTCATCTCGAGGAACCACGGTCGTCCCTTCTCCCGGATGTCCGCCAGCAAGACCTGAGCCCGGGACCGGACGGCGACCGGGTCCATGCCGTCCACGCGCTCCGCGCGGATGCCGTGCGCAGCGGCCTTGAGGAGCATATCGGGCTGCCCCGTGGACCGGCCCACAGACGTGCCCATGGCGTAGCCGTTGTTTTCGAGGACAAACAGGACCGGCAGCTCGTAGAGCCCGGCCATGTTCATCGCCTCGTGGACGCCGCCCTGGTTCATGGCGCCGTCGCCGAAGTAACAGACGCACACCGACGCACGCCCACGGTACTTGATGGCGTATGCCACGCCGACAGCGATCGGGACCGGGCCGCCGACGATGCCGTCACCGCCGAGGAAGCCGCGGGCCGGGTCTATCAGGTGCATGGACCCACCCTTGCCGCCGGCGCAGCCCGTGCTTCGGCCCATGAGCTCGGCCATGATCTCTCGCGGGCTCGTACCCACCGCGAGCGCGTGCGCGTGGTCGCGGTACGTGCTGAGGACGTAGTCGCCGTCCTCGAGCAGCGGCATCAGCCCGGCCACGAGGGCCTCCTGTCCGTCGTACCTATGCAGGTACCCGCCTATCTTGCCTTCACGGTACTTGCGGTACAGGCTCTCCTCGAACCGTCGTATCCGCAGCATGAGGCGGTACATCGCCAAGAGCCCATGGTCTCTCTGGCCCGTGCCGGCGCCCTGCGCGCCTTGCGGTTGGGTCAAGTCCTGACGCCTCCTTGCCGGACCGCTCCGGCTTGCTCGGGCCGCAGCGCGAGCGCTCTTGCGATCACCTTCAGCTTGGCCTCCACGTCCTCGAGGACCCTGGGGCTGCCCATGTTCAGTATGATCGAGTCGGCCGTGAAATGGTGGCCTTTGAACGCGTGCGTCAGAATGTCCAGGGACTTCGGCGTGAGGCGCACGTCCGGGCCGAACTTGAAGGTCACGGCCCTGTTTTCGTAACGGATCGCCGCGAGACCTGCCTGCTTGGCGTGAAGACGCAGCCTCAGAACCTCGAGCGCAGTCCAGACCGGCTTCGGCGGATCTCCGTAGCGGTCCTCAAGCTCTTCCTGGAGGCCGCGAATGTCGGATGCAGATTGCACGCCTGACATGCGCTTGTAGAAGAAGATCCTCTCGGCCTCGTTGGGGATGTAGGCCGACGGGATGTGCGCCGTAACCGGCAGGTCCGCCGGAGGCAGCGTATCATCGGTCTCAGGAAGTCCCCGAGCCTCCGCGACGGCCTGGGCCAGAAGCCTGCAGTACATGTCGAAGCCTACGGCGCTCATGGCGCCCGACTGCTGCGCTCCAAGGATGTTGCCGGCTCCTCGTATCTCCAGGTCGCGCATGGCAATCTGATACCCGGAGCCAAGGGCGGTGAACTCCCGCACGGCCAGCAGCCGCCGCTCTGCCTCCTCCGATAGGACGCGGCCACGCCTCACCAGGAGGAAGGCGTACGCCTGCCGGCTGGAACGGCCTACGCGCCCGCGAAGCTGGTATAGCTGCGCGAGCCCGAGATGCTCCGCATTGTCGAGGATGATGGTGTTTACGTTCGGGATATCGAGACCGTTCTCGATGATCGTCGTGCAGACAAGGACGTCGTACTCGCGATGGTAGAAGCCGTACATGATCTGCTCGAGCTCGTCCTCCGACATCTGCCCGTGGCCGATGCGGATGCGCGCGTCCGGTACCAGCTTCTGTACGCGCTGGGCAACGCTCTCGATGGTCTCAACCCGGTTGTGCACGAAGTAGACCTGCCCGTCGCGCTCCAGTTCCCGGAGGATCGCGTCGCGCACGAGGTCGTCATCATACTCGTGTACGTACGTGACAATGGGCAGCCTGCCCTCCGGCGGGTCCTCGATCACGCTCATCTCGCGCAGCCCGGAGAGCGCCATCGAGAGTGTCCTCGGGATCGGAGTGGCGGTCAGCGTGAGCACGTCCACGCTCGTGCGGAGCTGTTTCAGTCGCTCCTTCTGGGCGACGCCGAAGCGCTGCTCCTCGTCTATGATCAGCAGGCCGAGCTTGGCGAACTCCACATCGCGCGAGAGGAGACGGTGCGTGCCGACCACGATGTCGGTGGCCCCGGAGCCCAGATTGGTTACCGTCCGCTTCTGTTCCTGTCGCGATCGAAACCGGCTGAGCAGCTCAATGCGGATAGGGTAGGCCGCCAGACGCTCGGTGAAGGTCGTATGGTGCTGCGCGGCAAGCACAGTCGTGGGGCAGAGGACGGCCACCTGCTTGCCGGCCTCCACCACCTTGAATGCAGCGCGGATCGCAACTTCGGTCTTCCCGAAGCCGACATCCCCGCAGATAAGGCGGTCGGCCGGCCTCCCCGACGCCAGGTCGTTCTTCACGTCCTCGATGGCGCGCAACTGGCCCGGGGTTTCTTCGTAGGGGAAGGCGTCCTCCAGTTCCGCCTGCCACGGCGAGTCGGCGTCGAACGGAGGGCGCTCGGCCGTCTCGCGAGCCGCGTACAGCTCGATCAGCTCCCGGGCGAGTTCGCGGGCCTGCTCCTGAACTCGCCGCGTGGTTCGTTGCCAGTCCGAGCCACCCAGGCGGTTCAGGGCCGGACGGGCACCCTCGGCGCCAATGTAGCGCTGGATGCGGTCTATCTGGTCGGCCGGCACATAGAGGCGATCGGACCCGGCGTACTGGATGCTGAGGAAGTCCTTCTCGGCGCCATCGGCCGTCCGCTTGGTCAGGCCGCGGTACACCCCGATCCCGTGCACGATGTGCACGACGTAGTCGCCCTCGCGCAGATCCAGCAGCGTCGAGATCGGAATCCCGCCGCCGGCACGCTTGCGCGCGGCAACGGGCTGGGTTCTGCCATAGAGCTCGCTGTCGGTCAGGACATAGAGCCCCGCTTCGTCGAACTTCAGGCCCTGGCGGAGCCGCCCCTCCGCCACGACGACCCCGGCGCCGCCGGGCGCGCCCGTGCCGTCCGGTGCCATAGGGATTCCCAACTGCACAAGCACTTCGCGCGTGCGCTGGGGCTGGTCGGTGGCGACGACGCACAGGGCGTCCTGCTCGATCCACCGCGACACTTCCTGCTCGAGGAACTCCGTGCGGTTGCGAAACGACTCCATGGCCGCGGTATGCAACGACACGCTCGGAGCCCTCCCGATGAGCGCCCACTCGCGCTCGATCGGGCTGAGACCCAGCACTGCAAACTCGCCGGCGATCCGATCAAGTCCGCGCGCGCAGATGCCGTCCCACGACGCGCCCTCGAGAAGGTCGCCCCGATCGAGGCGGCGTTCCCGGGCTTCTGCCCGCTCCGCCTGCACCCGCGCCCACTGCGTCTCCAACTGCTGTGGGTCGTCAAGGACGACGACCGGACGAAGGGCGGCGCCCGGCGTGTCGTCGGTCTCGCTGGTGCCGGCGAGCAGGTAGTCGAGAGCGCAGAGGTCCTCGGGGACGATGTACGGGATGTAGTCCTCGATGGCTTCGAAGTACTCCCGCTCCCGCAGATGGGCAACATCCGCGCCGATGCGATCATCGAGCGCCTCGGCGTCGAGGCGCCGTCCGTCTCGTAGCAGCTCCGCTCGACGGCGCTCCCAGGCGGCCCGAACTCGTGGCACGGCCTTCGACGCTCGCTCGGCCGTCAGTACGAACCCTCGTACCGGCAGGACCTCGACCTCAGCGACTGAGCCGACGGACCGCTGCGTCGTTGGGTCGAAGCGCCGGATGCTCTCGATCTCGTCGCCGAGCATCTCAATCCTGACGGGCTGGGATGCGCCGATGGGGAAGACGTCGAGGATGCCGCCGCGTCTGGCGAAGTGGCCCGGCAACGTCACCGTGGTGACGTTCGCGTAGCCGATCGCGGTGAGCCTGTGAAGCACCATGTCGAGGGCGACGGACTCGCCGGCGCGAAGCCGGACGAGGCTTCCAAGGGTCTCCGCAGCCGGCGCCACACGCTGGAAGGCGGCCTCGGGAGTAGCCACGACGATGGACGGTTCCCTGTGCGCGAGCGCCCGCAAGCCTGCCATGCGTTCGCCCAACGCGCCGTAGTCCACGGCGCTACGCAAGACCATGTCGCGCTCCAGCGCGGGGAAGGGGAACACCTGATCATGCGGGACGCCGAATGCCCTGAGGTCTTCGCAGATCCGCTCTACCTGCTCGCTCTGGTAGGTGAGCGCGAGCACGGGTCCCGCGTGGATCTGGTGCAGGCGGGCGATCAGGAGACCCCTCGCCACGCCTGCGGCGCCGTATGCGTAGGCGTGCCCGCGTGCCGACGTCAGTTCATCGAGGATGGCGTCAAGTTCGGGGATATGGGCGAGGCGTTGGACGAGCTCTTCGAGACGCATGCGCTTGGCACGTGAGCGGCTGCGAAGGGCATTATACCAGAAGGCGGATGCGCTCCCGGAAGTGCGGACCTCGGCGCTGACGGACCGGCGCCCTGCAGGGCAACGTCAGCGTGAGGCGGTTCCGACCCCAGGGCCGCGCAGAGGTCGCTGGCCCTGCCTGACATATCCGCCCCCGCGCAGCGTCTGTTCCTTGCCTGCGTCGGTCCGGGTCAGTTCGACCTGCTTGGCTGTCTCCGCCACGTCCCGTTCCAGATCGAGCGACTGTCGGCGCACGGCGGAGTTGGCGATCTCAACGTTCTGCGCATCACGGAACAAGGCGGTGATCGGTGCAACCCACAGACCCCAGTAGACGGCAGCTCCCGCCGCCGCCGTCATCCCAAGCACGAGACGCCACGAAATGCGCGCCTGGTTGCGTTTCGCCTCACGCATTACCAGAGCCTCCCCTCAGCCGCCGGCGCAAGGCCGACGGCGAGTGCTACCTTCGCACGTTGTAGAACGCCTTCCAGCCAGCATACACCGCCGAGGACGCCAATTCCTCCTCGATCCTCAGCAGTTGATTGTACTTCGCAACGCGGTCCGTGCGGTTCGGGGCGCCGGTCTTGATCTGACCTGCGTTGGTCGCCACAACGATGTCGGCGATCGTGGCGTCCTCGGTCTCGCCCGACCGATGGGAGACAACGGCGGTGAATCCCGCCCGCTTGGCCATCTCAATGGCTTCGAGCGTCTCTGTCAGGGTGCCGATCTGGTTCGCCTTGATCAGCACGGAGTTTGCGGAGCGCTCACGGATGCCGCGCGACAGGTACTGGGTGTTGGTCACGAAGAGGTCGTCGCCAACAACCTGAACATGCGAGCCGACCCGCTCCGTAAGCTTGCGGAAGCCCTCCCAGTCGTTCTCGGCCAGACCGTCCTCGATCGAGATGATCGGATATCGGTTTACCAGCGACGCGAGGTAGTCCACCATCTCGTCGGAGGTTAGCGACCGGCCCTCGCCCTTCAGCACGTACTTGCCGTCGTCGTAGATCTCGGAGGCTGCGGGGTCCAGGGCGATGTAGATCTGGTCGCCCGGCTTGTAGCCTGCCTGTTCGATGGCCTCCACGATCACCTGGATGGCTACCTCGTTCGACTCGAGATTGGGCGCGAAGCCGCCCTCGTCTCCGTAGGCGGTGGACTTGCCGCGGTCCTTGAGTACGCGCTGCAGGGCATGGAACACCTCGGCCCCCATGCGCAGCGCCTCGGAGAACGTCTCGGCGCCCACGGGCATGACCATGAACTCCTGCAGGTCGACGCTCCCGCTGGCGTGCTTCCCTCCGTTCAAGATGTTCATCATGGGGACGGGTAGGGTCCGTGCCGCCACGCCGCCGATGTACCGGTAGAGTGGCAGCCCCAGCGCAGCCGCGGCCGCCTTGGCCACTGCCAGCGACACACCCAGAATCGCGTTCGCGCCCAGGGCGCTCTTGTTCGGCGTGCCGTCCATCTCGACCATCAGGCGGTCAATGGCGACCTGGTCCGTGGCATCCATGTCAATGATCTCGGGCCCGATCCGCTCATTGACGTTGTCAACTGCCGTGAGGACGCCCTTGCCCAGATAGCGTCCGGCGTCGTCGTCGCGCAGCTCCATCGCCTCGTTCGTGCCGGTGGACTTGCCGGACGGAACGGCGGCACGGCCCATGATGCCGTCCTCAACGAAGACGTCGACCTCGACGGTAGGCTGGCCGCGCGAATCGAGGATTTCGCGGGCAACGACGTTTGATATGGTGGTCATCGGGATGAACTCTCCGGATTGGGGATCGGGGTCGTAGGATCCAGACATGGCTCTTCCGCCTTTGCTTGGCAACCGTGGCACAATGCCCATGCGCCGCTCGGCATCCATCGGCCCGCCGCGTCTGCGTTCAGCGCCGGGCCGGCCCAGCATGCGTGGGCATTGTAGCACATGACCCGCGCCGGCTTGCCCGCCTCCGCTTGGTCGGCTATAATGCGCATCGAATGGCAACGGCGAAGCTCCCAAGGTTCGGTCAGGAGCTCTACCTTCGCGAGACCGTGGAGGCCGCTCGCCTGCTCGACCGTCTGGGCGCGGGTGCTCACGCCGCCCAGGCAGTGTCGGCCATCCTCCCGCAGTCCTCTCCAACCACCCGGCGTCGCGTGGCTACCAAGATCGTGCAGCGCCTGCACGGCGGGATGGCCGGCTCGAATGCGCGCACTGCGTTCGTACGGCTGCTCGCCGGGCTACAGGATTCAGAGGCCCGGCGGGAACTCGTGCTCTACGGGACGGCCACCTCCGACCTGCTGGTGGGGGCCATCGCTCGCGAGCTTCTGTACCCCTACTTTGTGGAGGAAGGGCTGCCGGTCGGGGTGACAGCGGACGAGGCGTCACTGCAACGAGACGGCGTGCTGGTGACCATGGAGCGGATGCTGACCCTGAGGGTGCTCGGGCTCTACGCCGAGAGGCGGTGGGCCTTCACGTCGGAGCGCTGCCTGCGTCTCGGTCTGCGCATCCTTCAGCATGCGGGGGTTCTCTTTCCTCAGCGGATCCGCGGAGCCTCGGGTGCGGTTCAGGGATACGTCCAGGCGCCCCACGGCATGTCGCTGCCCACGCTTGTGTGGTGCTTCCACGCGGAACTGAGCGCGGCCTCTCCGCCGCCAACTGAGGATAGGGTCCTGACCGCCGACTTCGCCAGAACGCTCGTCGCGCCGCCGTCGCTGGTCCATGCCAGGCTCCGAGAAGCCGAGCGCGAGGGGCTTCTCAGCGTTCGGCACGGTCCTGGAGGCCGCAGGGTTACGGCGCCTCTGCCTCTGGAGGTGTCCATTGACCGCCTCATTGAGTGCTGATCCTGAACGGCGTCGCATCGTCAGGCGCAACGTCGTCGACATGAAGGCAGTGCCGCGCGACGACGCGGAGAGGGTGAGTCAGGCGCTGTACGGCGAAGCCGTTGATGTCCTTGAGTCCTGCGGCATGTTCCGCCGCGTGGCCACGCCGGACGGTTACGAGGGGTGGGTCGTCGCCGATGCCCTTGCGCCGGTCAGGGGCCTCGGCGGCGATGAGGTAGATCGGCGGATGGTGGTATCGCTGATCGAGCCAATCTACGCGTCGGCCGGGCGCGGCGCACGGCAGGTTACGCTCCTAACCGCCGGCGTGAGCATCATCCTCGACACTCGGCTGGGCGGCGAGCGCGGGCTCGTCCCCATCGTTGGCCCCGACGGCGGCGGCATGTGGATTCGTCGCGCGGCGCTGGGACACGTCCCGGAGTCCAGGGGGAGGCTGGCGGCGAGCGACGTCCGTCGGTTCGCGCTTCCGTTCGTCGGAGTGCCATACCTGTGGGGCGGCCGCACGCCTTTCGGGATAGACTGCTCCGGCTTCTCCCAGCGGGTGTATGCCCTGTGCGGCGTTACGCTGCCCCGAGACGCCTACCAGCAGGCGGCCTGGGCCGGCGCCCGCGTGCTGGGAGACGAGACCATGCGCGCGGGCGACCTGGTCTTCTTCGCCGGTGACAAGGACCCGCTCGAGCGTGGCATCACGCATGTGGGGGTGGTGCTGGAGCCGCCGCACTTCGTCCATGCGTCAGGGAACGCCGGCGTTGCGGTGTCTTCCCTGGACGCCGACCCATACCGGCGGCAGCTACGTTGCGCGACACGGCTTCGCGAGACAGGCGATTAGCGCGCGGCGACGACCCATCGGCCCGTCCCGGTTAGGGGCAGTCAGAACCTCAGGCCGATATCGGCATCCAGTGACCGGACGTGGTAGCTGTAGTCCGAGGCGCCCGCCACACCCTTCGTGGTGTACCGCTGGTCCCGCCAGCCGAGTTGGAACTGGGTGTTGTTGCCCAGGTCAAAGGCAAGGCCGAAGCTGAGCGTGCGCTGGATGGAGGCGAGATAACCGGTGCTGTCTGCGCTGTCCCACTGGAGGAACAGGTTGCTTGCCATCCACACGGGGTATTCCAGCCGCAGACCATAGCTGGACAGGTTGGTGCTGCCGCTGCCGAAGTAGCTCCCGTACCCGCTCCCGTAGTACCCGCTGCCGGTCTGGCCCGTACCCGTGCCGTCTCCGGAGTCGGCGTCGCTCCGGGTGCTCGATCGCATGACGTTGACGTTCATGCTGGTGATGAGCTTGCCCCACGGCTTGGCCTGGGCGTTCAGGTAGAGCGTTGACGTACTGGTGCCGCCCGTGCTGCCAACGTAAGCGACGTTCTGGAACATGGCGCCGCCGACGAGAGACAGGCGCTCGCCCGGGTTGTATGTAGCGTTGAAGGTAACTCCGCTCCGCTTGCTGTTGTAGAGGTAGTCGCCGATGCTCGAGCCCGTGACGTAGCTCATGTCGAGCGTAAGGGTCGTCCATGGCTGGTAGTTCACGGACAGGTTCACGCCCCGCGAGTTCCCGCCGAAGCTCGCCGTTCCGAGACCGAAGCCTCCTCCGGCGAAGCCCCCGCTGTAGTTCCCGTAGTTGCCCAGGCCGCCATTGACCCCGCCACCGTAGTAGCCGTTGAGGCCGCCGCTCAGGAACCCGATGGTCCCGACCTGCCGCGACGTGACCGGCCCCAGCACGCCGCTTGACCCGCTGTAGTCGGTATAACCGCTGAAGAGCGAGTAGCCACCGGATGTCTGGTACTGGTAGCCGGCGATCAGGGTGAGGTTCTTCAGCGGGATCGCCCGCACATTGAGGGCTATGTCCTGCGCCGTATTGCGCTTGCCCTCGGCACTCCGCATGCTGCTATTGGTCAGGCTCGTGTCGAACGACAGCCTCTCGCCGAGGCGCCACTTGGCGGCCAGCCGCGCGTTGAGCGAATCGCTCCCGTATGCGACGGGCGTGGTGGTTCCGCTCGTGCCTCCCTGAGTGACCGAGGCGGAGGTGTTGGAGTTCTGTCGGCCAACGGACGCGTCGAGGCTGACCTGGCCGAGGGCTTGCTGATACGTGACTGTGTCCGTGAGGTAGCCGCTGCGCCCGCCTGCGCCGAGGAGGGTCCGCATGTCGTTGTGGTTCAGGCTGAGTGCGGCGCCTTTGCCCATCTGCCAGTTTGCTCTGAACGACAGGTGGTTGTAGCTGTCGAGGCCGACGGCCTGGGAGAGTCCGGATGAGGAGCCTGTCCCGGAGAGGCTGTAGCTGTACGCCGGGCGCTTTGTCCGCTCGACCGTGGCGTTGAGCTTCAGCGCGCTGCTCGCCTGGTAGTCGGCGGTTACGTTGATGCCGCGGTCATTCCGCCGAAAGCCGGGGCTCTGGATGGCGGTGAAGTCGGCGCCGATGTTCTTCAGCGTCCAGTTGAGCCGGAGCTTGTCGTGCGCGAACTTCATGTCGCTCCGTATCTGCCAGGCGCTGCTGTCGGCCCCTTCGCCGGACAGGCTCAGGGAGCTTCTTGCCATCTCTGCCGTGATCGTCCCCAGCTTCCCCAGGCTCGTCGCCATGTCCAGGCCGAGCACCGAGCGGTCTCCCGTAGCTTCGCCCGACCGCGCCGGAGTGTAGATGACCTTGATGATCTGCGTGCTTGGGATGGCCATCCTGAAGTACACCCGGTTGGTCAGGAGCGGATCAAGCACGTAGTCCGTGCCGTAGACCTGGGGAAGTCCGCTGACGGTCACGGTCATGGGGTATACGGGCGTGCATCCCGTGATCTTGCCCTCCTCGTCTCGGATGAGCGTCACCTCGACGGGATACTCGAGCATATAGGGTGTCGTTGCGCTGTTGTAGCCGTAGAACTGCTCCGTCCGCGTCTGAATGCGCAGCGCGTTTCGGTTGGCCATCTGGTTCAGATAGGTCACGCCGAACCGGACCGGCTTGAGAGACGAAACGTCGGCCCGCCAGCCGGTCAGGAGGCCCGGCGACTGGTTGTAGCCGTAGGTCTCGAACGTGACGGCGATCGCCTCCAGCTCATTCACGATCAGCCCGTTCAGGAAGTTCAGCTCGCCGGTATATGGGTCGAGGGTGTACTCCTGACCCAGGATCATGTCCCGGTTGTTCACTCGCACCCTCGCGCTGCCGTCCACCACCTGGCCGGCGAAGACGTAGTAGGGGCCCGAGCGGTTGGCGCCGTTGATGACGATCGTCCGCGTCTGGGCCTTCTCCTGGCTGTAGAGCGTGCTGAGCTTGACGCCGTTGGCGACATTCGCGGAGACCGTCACTCCTTTGAGCGCGCGACTGAAGTCCACCAGCGAGTTGCCCGTCACTCCGGCCTGGATGTCGCCGGCCTCAACGCTGAACGTCTTCGTGGCGTAGCTGAGCTTCAGGCGGTTGTCGTAGGGCATCCCGTAGACGGTGTCTGTGTAGTGGGTTTCGAAGCTCACCAGGCCGAGGACCTTGCCCGAGATCGTGAGGTCGGTGTCGGTGTACCCACCCATCCCTCGACGGCCGTAGTACGTCGCGTTGTCGTAGGAGTCTCTGCTGCCGGAGATGTTCTCCATGTGGTAGCGCAGATTGTGCTGACCGTTCACCTTGATATCTGAACGTGTCCACTGGCCGAGGTTCTGCAGCCACGTCTGGAGGTTCGCGAGGAAGCCTATCGGGACACGCCACGGTCGCCGCTTGCCGGGCCGATCGGGCTGAGGCGTGATCGAGTCCGTCGTCGGGGTGACCGTGACCTGAGGCCTGGGGGCCTCCCCTATCTTGGCCAGAGCGTCCCACAGCGTCTCGTCTGCGCGCGCTCTCGCAGGTGCGAGCATCAGAGCCGCTGCCATCGCGAAGCCGGCCCAACGAAGCGCGGGTGAGGCGCCCGTCCTCATGCGGCTGCGCACGGAGCGTGCCCTCCGATGGCCCGGATCGCTGCGTCAACGTTTCTCAGCGCGGCCTCCCTGAGTCTGTCCACTTCCTCTGATGTACGCCGTCTCATCTCCTCCGATCGTGCGAGCGCTCGCTCGGCAAGGCGACAGAGCGCGTCGCCCGACGCATCGGCGATGGCGACGGTCAGGTCCGAGCACCCGAGACCGGCCATGAGCGCATCTACCTTCGGGTCATACGCGACCGCCACAAGCGGTGTCGAGCATATGGCTCCGAAGGCCAGAGCATGCAGGCGCATGGCGATGACCAGATCGAGCTCGGCGCACGCAGCCAGCGCCTTATCGGGCTCGCCCTGCGGGTCGCAGACCGTCCCGGCGCCTGAAGCGGACGCGGCCTCCTCTGCGATCCGCTTGTCCTGAGTGCCCTGCATGGGCAGCCACACTACCACAAACCCCCTGTCGCGAAGCGCCCGCGCGGCATCCGCGAACCTCCCGGCCACGTCAACTCCAGGCCACGGCCTCGGGCACAGGCCGATCACTCTGTTGCCGCCGACACGCGCTTGTCCGCGGGACCGCGCGCCCAGCCCGATCGGCGCGTCCAGCGAGAACGCAGGGTCCGCGGTCACCTCAACCCTGGCGCGTCCGATCCCGAGCGCCTCCAGAAGTCCGGCGGACGCTTCATCCCGCACCGTGATCGCCGCGGCACGGCGCGCAGCGGTCCTAACGAGCGCGCGCGCTGCCACTCGTCGCAGCGGGCCGATCCCCTGCGCGTAGAGCATATACGGCTTCCGCGCGGTTCGAGCCATCCGCATGATCCACACATAGTACGCCAGAGACCGGAGGCTCGTCACATCCTGCAGCAGGCTTCCGCCTCCGGACAGCACCAGGTCACACTGCGAGATGGCCCCGCGAACCGCTCGGAGGTCCATGCGATGCACCGAACTCACCGCGTGAACGCGGCTTGTCCACGCGGGCTCGGAGCTAAGGACGGTGAAGTCCGACGGAGCGGCCGCGCCGCGAGCGCCAAACGACCTGACGGCGCCTGCCAGAACCGCTTCGTCGCCGCAGTTGCGGAACCCGTAGTAGCCCGACACAACCAAGCGCAACGGCGTCTCACCCCGTGTTGGCGGCGTCGTCCTCCGGCAAGAGGCGAACCGCAAGCGCTGCCGCGGCTGCGCCGACCGCAAGGCCAAGCACGAGCCCCGTCGCGGCCCTCACCGCCGAGAGCGCCAGAGGCGTGTGTATGTGGCAGAACGTGTTCAGCACCGACGCCTGCCCCAGAACCCCGAGTACGCCGGCCGGCGCCGCCCATCGCCGCCGGTTTCGCAGGGCAAGGACAACGGCCACAACAAAGGCGGGATGGCCCAGGAGGAACTCCTTCGTGCGCGGTCGCGCCGGCAGCGTCGCGTCGAGCAGAGACCTCGCTCGAAGCTCCCATCCGGATACCCCAACGCCCGGCTCGTTCCCGGTTCTCATGACGGCCAGCATGAGCGCGGCCAGTATTGCCAGCGTCAGAATCAACGACCCAACCTGAACCGGTCGCCGCGCGAAGCAGGAGGCCCGTTCACGCATGCGACGCCACGTTTCGGCTCCCCCGGACATGGCCGGGAGCCCCGCTACGATTAGCACGCCCACCGCCAGGATCGGCAGCGCGTGGGCGGCCTTGATGCCAAGGAACTGACTCGCCTTGACCATGAACGGTCGAGACGCTAGTAACCCCACTACGGAGGCAGCGCCGAGGAACGTTACCGCCGATGCCGATGCGAGCATCTTGAGCGCCGATAACAGGGCTTGGGCAGGCGACAGCGGCGCTTGCGGCGCCGCATCGTCGCGCGCGCCGACGGCCCTGATGAGAGGCAGCGAAGCCAGCGTGGGCGCAGCAAGGGCTGCGACCAGCGCGCCCCAGCGCCGCCCGGATTCGCCGGCCGCTGCGAGGAGGCCGCACGCGATGCACAGCATGACGAGGAGCAGCCGGCGCCGGCCCGCAGCGCCCGGCCAGATCGCGACCAGGACCCTGGTGGCGAGCGCTCCCACGCCGACGCCGATCAGCGCAGGCACGAACGGAGGCAGAACAGGATCGTCGAACTGGCGAGCCGGCCCGGTGCGGAGCAGGCCCCGCCTGCCGATGCCGCTCACGATCGCTTGCAGGTACCTGCTGTTCCGATCCAGGGCGTCGGTCCCCGCCATGGTGAGCATGCGCACGTAACACAGGCGGATGTTCCGCTCGCGCGCCGCGCGAACGAACCGCTCGATGGCGTCCGCCTCGCTGAGTGTGCCCATCTCTCCCTCGGAGATGCTGTGGACGCGCACGAACCGCCCCTTCAGCGCGATCCCGAGCTTCTCGTCGCCCTTCTGCTTCGCGAACTCGACCTGCCCGAACGCGACGCCGGTCCGCAGGAAAGCCTCGGCGGCCTCCTTGTGCAGGCCGTAATGCCCCAGAACCTCGGTGCCGGTGCAGATCACCGTGCGGGCTCCCGCCGCCGACGCTTCACCCAGAACCCGACTGAGCGTGCTCTCCGAAGCGCCGGGGAAGTTGCCCAATCTGGCGACAAGGCCGAGCCCGGACGCGCGTACATCGCGCAGCGCCTGGTCGGGGAAGCCCGCGTCGAGGAGGCTCAGCGCCGCGAATGAGCCGCGGTAGAGCCGCGCACGCTGAATCCCTGTGCCGCACCAGAGGAGCGTCAGCGGACCCGAACCGGCCTGCACTCCCGGCGCAGTCCGCACTCCGCGGGCCTCCCACTCGCGGGCCACCTGGGTCAGCAGCGCCTGATTGGCGAGGCGGACTGTGGTCATGCGAGAGGAACCGGAGACCGAGGCCAGTCCCTGTTCCGCAAGGTCCGCCACCGTCCGGGCTGTGATGGCGACCGAGGTCGCGCCGGCGTCCCGCAGCCGCGCCAGCGCATACGCGGTCGGCACGCCCTGGGAAGCCGCGATGCGCTCCGCCTCCGCATAGTCCACCGCGACCTCGACCCTGCGGTTGCGTTGCTCTGCCCTGTATCGTTGGGCCGCGGCGGCAAGGGACGCGGCAAGTCCGACGACGATGACGACGGAGCATGCGAGGTCGAAAGGCGTGGTCCGTCGTTGCACGGGCGTTCCCCCTCTGCTGTGCCGGTCGTTACCGGCTGTAGTATCCGCCGCCGCGCGCCCGCGAAGCCAGGCGGCGGCCTCCGAGCGCGAGCACGATCAACAGGCCGACCACGAAGCCGCCGGCATGAGCCGCGTATGCGACGCCCCCTCCGCGGAGTTCGCCTCCGCCGAGCCAGCCAACGTTCAGCACCTGCAGGACGGCCCAGAAGCCGATCACGATCAGCGCCGGCACCTCCATCAGGGTGCTGAAGAACGCCACGGGCACGAGGGCCAGCACCCGCGCCTGGGGAAACAGGATGATGTAGGCGCCCATGACGCCCGCAACGGCGCCCGATGCGCCGATCGTGGGTACGTCGGACTGCGGGCCGGTGAGCACGTGAGCGGCGGCTGCGCCCACGCCGCACACAAGGTAGAAGAGCAGGAAGCCCGGACGCCCGAGGGTGTCCTCCACGTTGTTGCCGAAGATCCACAGGTACAGCATATTCCCGCCGATATGAAGCCAGTTGGCGTGCAGAAACATGGAAGTGAAGGCCGTGAGCCACGCGCCCTGCATGTCGCGGACCAGATCCCCCGGAATCAGCGCGTAGTGCTGGGCCAGGCCGCCCACGAAGCGATGCGCCCGCACGATCCCATACGGCGTGAGCACGTCCACGACCTCTGTGGTGGCCGTCGCCCGGTCAATCAGGAATGCGGCGACGTTGAGACCGATGAGGGCCACCGTGACGATGGGGAACCGGCGCGTGGGGTTGCTGTCGCGGAGCGGGATCATGGTCGCTTTGCCGCGGCATTCTGGCACACAAGGCGACGCAGGGGCAACCGGACGCCCTCAGCGTCCCGCGCTGACGGCGCAGGGGTATAACACGTGCGACATGACGCGTATCGAGCGTCTCTACGACCAGAACACGCAATCCGAGACCCCGGAGCGGCTGTACGAGGACCTGGTCTGGCCCGAGGCCTGGCCCGACCGCCCCTACGCGATGGTCAACATGGCCGCGACCCTCGACGGGCGCACCGTTGTGTCGCCGGAAGGGAAGGGGAGCGAGGGGATCGGTAGTGCGACCGACCGGATGCTGGTGAAGCGCCTTCGAGCGGGCGCGGACGCCGTGCTGCTCGGAGCCGCCACCGTGCGTGCGTGTCCCGTGGCGTACGCTGCGCACCTGCTTCGCGTGGTTGTCTCAGGCTCGGGGGACTTGCCGGTTCATGCCCCGTTCTTCGCGACGCCGCCGATGCAGACCCTCGTCCTTGTGCCGCGAAGTCTCAGCGGAGACATCGTCGCGAGGCTGGCGGATCATGCGCGCGTGGAGCGCTCCGGCACAGGCCAGGTGGACCTCGGCGAGGCTGCCCGCCTGTTGCGTGAGCGCCACGGCGTGCGCCGCCTGCTCATTGAGGGGGGAGGCAGCCTGAACGCCCAGGCGCTGGCGGCCGGGATCGTGGACGAGGTGTTTGTCACATTCGCGCCGAGCATATCGTTCGGTCTCGCATCTCCCGGAGTATCGGGTGCGCCTCACGGGGTGATGCCGGGTCTCGCCGGCCTCAGTCTCGTATCGGCCTACAGGTGCGGATCGGAGCTGTTTCTGCGCTACCGCGTGCTTGCGCGCGACAGAGGGGGTGCTGCGGATGGGCCTTGAGGAGCTGTACCGAGATCTGCTTGGCGAGATCGGAGAGAACGCCCAGCGTGAGGGCCTGCAGAAGACGCCCTCTCGTGCTGCGGAAGCGCTGCGCAGCCTGACCCGGGGCTACAGCGCCGACATCTCCGAGGTGCTGAACGGCGCCGTATTCCAGGAGCCATACGAGGACATGGTCATCGTGCGGGACATCGAGTTCTACAGCCTGTGCGAGCACCATCTGCTCCCGTTCTTCGGTCGCGTTCACATCGGCTACATACCCGCGGGCCGGATCATCGGCATCAGCAAGCTCGCCCGGTTGGTAGATGTGTTCGCCCGCCGTCTCCAGGTTCAGGAGCGCATGACCGTTCAGGTCGCCGCCGCCGTTGAAGAGGCGCTCAAGCCCCGGGGCGTCGGCGTCGTAGTCGAAGCGAGGCACCTGTGCATGATGGCGCGCGGTGTGGAGAAGCAGAACAGCATGGTCACCACCAGCGAGATGCGGGGCTGTTACCGTCAGGACAGACCGACCCGGGAGGAGTTCCTGAGCCTCAT
>Ga0172368_10003849_pt1 | contig 17809 bp, 21 predicted proteins | sample Lak11m_FD_114540 | JGI IMG/M metagenome (GOLD analysis project Ga0172368, IMG submission 114540) | Freshwater microbial communities from Kabuno Bay, South-Kivu, Congo - kab_022012_11m | ecosystem: Environmental > Aquatic > Freshwater > Lake | place: Democratic Republic of the Congo: South-Kivu...
CACTCCTTCGCAAATGAATCGAAGCACATTCAAGGATAAGAAAAAGGCAAAAGATCGGTCTGGTATAAGCGAAGACTACTCGAAGGTCTTTACCTGTGACTTGTTGCTTGTGTTGAGTGAATATATTGAAGAGATCAAGCCTATGGGCAAACAAACAGCAACAACAAGAGAATTGGTAAAAGTGTTTGTGGATAAAAACAGGTTTGGGCGTAAGGGCATGACCTATATTCTGTCGCCTAATAAGGAAACCGGTATGTTTTACGATATTTTTCCGAAGGTGGGGTGAAGCAAATGAATAATTTATTGTCTACTTCTTTGTCGGTAGCGGTGCCGCTATGGATAGAAGAAATTAAACAAGGATACATTCCTTACATTACTCCAAAAGAAGCAGCAGACATTATTGTGGAAAAAGGCGATAATTTATTGTTTCGTTCAAAAAAGAAGGATGTGACAGCAGAGTTGTTCAACATCTTAGCACAATTTATTGCTATCATGAGCTTTATTCCAGGTGGGGTTACTGCATTCGATATTCATTGGGAAACCAAGCTTGATGATCTGGAGGATTGGGTGATTGACAGATTGAATAAATACATTGAGGAGGGTAAATATGAATGAACAACAAAAAACTGCTTGTGAACGGATGATGACGGCACTCGGTAAAGCAATATGGGCTGAAGATATTAATGAAGTTCAACGCTGTCTTCAGTTTGTAGCAGTAGGAGTAAGTTCAATACAAGAACAGATATACCAGGAATCAACGAAGAGAGAAGGGAACAAGAGAGGAATGAACGATGGAGCTAAGTAGGGCTTGCACAATTCTGGAAGAGAATATTGGGCTATGGTTATACGGTGAGACTCCTCATTTTAAGGTAGTAGTATTTTATCGTCCTCATTGGAAATGGGGAGTTAGGCTGCGGCGAGGAAACGATTCTACTCTTATGCATTGTAATATGGACGGAGAAATCAAACATTACCATCCGAAGTTTTGTCCGGACATCTCAGACATACTGGCCCGTGATTATGAGGTCAAACATGTTTGACATCGAAACCTTTCTCCGAAAATACTCTGAGATCCAAAGCATAACCAAAAAGGAAATCTTTTTAGACTGGTGTCCCTATTGTGGCGCTCCTGGAAAACATGCTTCTACTATATCGGTCGCAAGACAAAAAGAAGTTTTCTATTGCTTTCGCTGTGGTCAAAAAGGAAACTGGGCAAAGATTGTAGCGAAGCTTGCCAATATTTCTTATCCGGAAGCTAGAGAGCTAGTCGATGACGGCTTAGGATTCACTCCCATTAAAGAAAAAGAGGAACCCAAAGAAGAATTCAAACTTTACATGCCGCCAAAATCCGGATGGACAGTGAGAAGTGAAAACTATCTCCTGGAACGTGGTCTGAGTCGAAAGACAATCAAAGAGTTTGGGCTATATTATTGTCGAGTTGGATTTTACAAAGAACGGATTATCATTCCCGTGGTTGCTAACGGCAAAGCCGTTACATTTCAGGCAAGAGCGGTCAAAGAAGGCATGGAGCCACGCTACAGGATGCCTAAAGATTCTCCTAAGCCCTGGTTCAATATGGATCGACATAAAAAGGGACAGAAAGTATGTATCGTTGAAGGTCCTTTTGATGTGATGAAGCTTCACGAATTTGGTATTTTTGCTATATGTCCGCTTGGGAAGACAGTTACAGATGACCAAAAAAAAGACTTGACAAGGCTTCGGGGGTGTAGTATTTTGCTGTTGCAAGATCGGGATGCTGCTCAACATATCAAGAAGATACACAGGACTCTCAGCGATGCAGTGGATGTTCGGATTGCGCCTCAACTCAGAGTCAATGATCCATCAGAGCTTTCCAGTCGTGATGAAGGCATAGAGGCGCTCGAAGATGTTCATGATACGGCAGCATCATTCGATCTTGAGAGGGTTTACCGATTTAGAGACAAACGGGTGTGTTGAGAAGGCTACCTTTATAGGTGGTTTTTTGTGTTTTTGGGATTAAAATCTGGAAAAATTTCCAGCTTTTTACTTCAATTTTAATTTGGAGGATATGATGCCCCCTTTAGTTGACTTAACCAGTCAAACATTTGGACGATTACTAGTGTTACATCAACACAGCGTCTATAAAAACGGAGGAATCGTATGGTGGTGTCGATGTTCGTGCGGAAATGAGCTTCCGGTTACTTCCAATGCGTTGAGGAGGGGGGCGACCCAATCTTGTGGGTGCTGGGCAAGAGAATGCAAAAAAAATTACAAACACGGGCTCAGCCAGACGCGCGAGTTTAGGATTTGGGTTAATATGAGGAAGAGATGTTATAACCCCAGCAACAAACAATACAAAGACTATGGCGGTCGCGGTATCAAGGTTTGTGATCGTTGGTTAGACAACAAACACGGATTTGAGAACTTCCTTCAAGATATGGGTCCAAGACCTTCTTCAAAACATTCCATCGAACGCCGGGATAACAATGGTAACTACTGCCCGGAAAATTGTTATTGGGCCACTAAGAAGGAACAATCGAGAAATACACGTCGTAACTGTTGGCTTTCGGCTTATGGTAAAACGATAATCTTGACAGACTGGGCTCAAGAATTGGCATGTCATTACACTGTTATTATTTATCATTTAAGGAGAGGGAAAACCATGGAGTGGATAGTGGATCACTTTATCAAAAAAGAGGGGGCAAACAATGGGTGATAAATTTTGCCATTTACACTGTCATACAAGTTTCAGCCTTCTCGACGGCATTGCTTCCCCATCTCAACTTGTCGATAAAGCAGCCGAATTAGGGTTTTCGGCTATCGCAACCACTGATCATGGAAATTTCAATGCAGGCATTCGTCTTTACAAGGCCGCTAAAGAAAAGGGACTCAAACCTATAGTGGGTGTGGAAGCCTACTTTACTGACGATACTTCGATCAAAAAGGGCTCCAAAAACTATCACTTGACCTTGTGGGCCAAATCTCAAGCTGGTATCAAGAGTCTCTTCAAGCTTTTCACCAAAGCCCATGACCCTGATGTATTCTATTATAAACCCAGAATAGACTTTGATATGTTGGAAGATACGGAAGACCTTATTTATGGCACGGCGTGTGCCTTTGGCGTCTTGAACCATCCAAATTATGCAAGAGTCATCAAAAGGCTCTACGAACAATTTGGCGATGATCTCTATTTGGAGATCATGCCGTTGGATTTTGAACAGCAATACATAGCCAATGCACGGGCAAGGCAACTATCCAGTGAATTCGGGATTAAAATGATTGCTACCGGAGACGTTCATTATCTCAATTCAGAGGACGAACGTCTCCATAATTTTCTTTTGAGCCTGCATACCGATGGCAACTTGCAATTTGACGTTAAGGGTCTTTACCTCAAGACATATCAAGAGATGGCGAAGTCGTTTGAAGAAATGGCTATTGGAGCCTCTATCTACGAAGAAGCATTGGCCAACACTTTGGAAGTGGCCGATAAGTGTAACATCGAATGGCCCGAATCCGACATTGTGCTTCCTCACTTGGTAGACGGGAATCCCCTTGACGAGTTAAAGAAGCGCCTCAAGAAAAACATCAAACGTCTTCCACACAAAGGGCTGAAACAGTACCAAAACAGACTTGACTATGAATGTGGGATCATTGAGCAGAAAAAGTTTGTGGAATACTTTCTTTTAGTTCACGATATTGTGGAGATGGCCAAACAAAAAAAGATTCCATTTGGTCCCGGTCGTGGATCTGCGGCAGGTTCACTTGTTTGTTACAACTTGGGGATTACGGATCTTGACCCTATTAAGGAAGACTTGAGTTTTGAGCGATTCCTCAATCCGGAAAGGTCTGACTATCCGGATATTGATTTAGACTTCTCCCAGAGACGAAGACACGAAATTATCAGAGGTTTGGAAGAAAGGTTTGGCAAAGAAAGAGTTTCTTATATTTCTACTGTGAGTCAACTCAAACTCAAAAGCGCATTCAAGGACGTAGCGAGAAAACTCAAAGTGCCCTTCATTAAGGCAAACCAAATTTCAGAAATGCTTGATGATACTTTAACAATGGCTGAGAATGCAGAGAATCATCCTGAGTTCGAGGAAATGATTGACCCGGTATCCATTGATGACTTGGTATACTACACAGACGGCATGATAAATACACTGAGACACGAAGGAGTCCATGCAGCCGGTATAGTAATCGCACCCACGAAGATTGAAAACTACGGAGTTTTGGAAAAACGCAAGGATGGACGCTGTATAAATTGGTCTATGGACGACGTTGCCTATCAGGGGCTTTGTAAGATTGACATTCTTGGTCTAAGAACTTTAGACATTATTGACGATGCGGTAACGGCAGTGACAAAAAACAAGAAGGGAATAGTTGATTGGGGTAAGATCGACCTCAACATTCCATCACTACTTGCTGAGTTTGAACTAGGTAACACAATTGGGATCTTTCAGTTTGAGAAATACTCTACCTGTACTCTTGTTCAACAACTTTCGCCAATTAATGATAAAAAGACCTTGGTTGATTGCAACGCCTTGGTTCGTCCTGGTCCACTGGAATCCGGTATGACTGAAACATACATTGACAGGCACACGGGAAGAAAGCTGGAGTTTTCCGAACCATATGATGATTACTTACTGCCTGGTGGTCCTGGAGAGGATATTGCAGCAGACACTTATCAGGTGCCTATTTACCAGGAACAGGTTACTGGTATTCTTCAGAAAATTGCAGGATATACAATTCCACAGGCCGACGTGGTGCGCCGTGTCATTGCAAAGAAAAAGGGAGATATGGAAACATTCCGACAAGAATTCATTGATGGTGCGTACAAAACCTGCGGAATGTCAGACGATACGGCAAATAGATTATGGAATAATCTCGAAACGTTTTCCAGGTATGGATTCAACAAAAGCCATGCGGCAGCCTATACAGAGCTTGCTCTTAGGCAGATGTATTTGAAGATTCTCTATCCTTTGGAATATATGACAGCGCTTTTCCGATGTACAACTGAGGAAGCGAAAAAAATTAAGTTTGTTGATGAATGCCAAAGACTCGGCATCAAGTTACTTCCGCCGGATATTAACCTATCGGAAGATGATTTTACCATCGAAGGGGATGCGATACGGATAGGCTTGTCTGCAATTAAAGGTATTGGTGAGAAAGCGCTATCTCACATCAAAAAACAAAGGAAAATTAACACATTCAGTGATGTTATGGGCTTCCGCTTGAGGATTCCGAAAGCCCAAGTGGATTCGACTGCCTTGAAACACCTTATTTGGGCAGGCGCCTTTGAAAGCCTTGGGGTGAACGGCAAATTGTGGGCGGGAGATCTTATTGACCGTATTACGGAAAACGGGACTTTGAAGGGTCTTGAGGATGGAATGCCGGACGTGGATGATTACACCGATGAAGAAAAAGAAATGCAAAAGGCGGCATTGATTCCCGGCATTTGGAAAATGCAGATCAACCCCGAGGTTGGACTTCACATAGTTCCTGACATCCTAGAGGAGATGAGAGAGGCGATTGCCGGATGCGACGAGTGTCCATTGAGGGCGGTGTATGACTGCCCGGTCCCTTTTGAGTATACTGAGAAAAGCGAGATTATGGTCATTGCCGAAGCACCTGGAGAGACAGAAGTCCGGATGGGTAGGCCACTGGTAGGTGACGCGGGAGACGAGCTTATTGTCAAGCAGCTTCGACGGTTAGGCATTAAACGTAACCAGCTTTACCTGACAAATACATACAAATGTAGGCCGCTAGAAAACAAAATACCGGACAACATTTCTCACGAATGTTGGGAATATCTCAAGATGGAAATCGAGCTTTTACAGCCGAAAATCATTTTTGCGATGGGGAACAAGGCGAGAGAGTTCTTTACGGGGCAGAAAGGAGGTATTCAGGCGGCAGCGGATAGGCTAAGGCCGGAGGTGGAAATCGTAGAAGGAAGACCGATACCGGTGTTGTATTCGGTTCATCCTTCGAGCGTGTTTTTCAAAAATGGAGAGGCCAACAGAGAGAGGCTGAGGAAGTCGTGTGAAGTGTTGGTAAAAATCTCGAAGAGGGAGTGGGGTGATGAAGATGAACGATGACAGAGAAGCTCATTCCCCGCGCGTATGGGCACGAGTTAGCCTGATCGGCTACAAAGGCGATTCACAACGTTCATTCCCCGCGCGTGTGGGTACGAGACTGGGTAACAGGCTTTGCAGTATGGCCAACACGTTCATTCCCCGCGCGTGTGGGTACGAGACTAAGTACTCACGGATGAAGTTCAACGATGAACTAGACTAAGCACTTTGAGTGCTACGTTATTTAGGTTATGATACCCTTGGATGTATTCGCTAGTCTGAGGCTCTATCGAGGCACTGTAAACAGTCCTGCACGGGGCGGGGCAGTCAACCTCACTGAACAAGCCTAGATAACATTGTCGAAGCGAACTCAACCCCACTTCGGTGGGCGTTCTTACCGAAAGGTAACTATGAAGGTCTATGTTAAATCAGTTGAAGGGCAATGGCTTATGCCGACACATGCCGCTAAAGCTCGTATTCTTTTGAGGCAAGGTAAGGCTACAGTCGTGAAGCGGGTTCCGTTTTGTATTCAACTTCGTTATCCGGTTTCTAACCGCATCCAGTCCGTGACGGTGGGAATAGACGATGGCGGTATTATGGTTGGAATTGCAGCAGTGTCTTGCGGAAAGGCTATTTACCAAGAAGAGGTGAAGTTGCGAACTGATATAAAAAAGCTTCTTGATACGAGAAGGTCATATCGAAGAGACAGGAGAAACCGCAAAACACGCTACAGGCAGCCGAGGTTCTTGAATCGCCGGGCCTCTATTTCAACATGCAAGGTGTGTGGCGGTAATGCTCCAGCTTCTCAAGTTATGTGCCGAAGGTGTTTAGGACTTGTGGGCGGTGTGCATCAGAGACATGAGGGGATCAAAAAAACGGTATTCCGCCTTCCGCCTTCCATTCGAGCGAAAAAAGAGGCCATTGCCAGGACGGTTACAAAATTGCCTTTTCCTATAGCTAAAATCAGGCTTGAGGATACTTATTTCGACACTCAGGCAATGGAAAATCCGGATATCACAAGGGAAGGGTATCAGTCAGGCCCATTGTTGTATGAGAAGAATTTCAAGAATGCCTGTAAAACACGAGACGGATATAAGTGTCGTGTTTGCAAGGTAGAAACGAATCTTCAGGTTCATCACATAAAGTTAAAATCGAAAGGTGGAACGGATAAGCTTTCAAATCTGATGACGCTTTGCTCGGATTGCCACGAAAAACACCACAAGGAGGGGCTACGGCTTCCAAAACAGATGAGCACGCTCTATGTTTCTGCCGCTCATGTTCAGCAGGGAAAACATTATCTACAAAGCAAGCTGTGCTCAATTGCGCCGTTGTCGACCACGTTTGGATACATCACTGCATACCGTCGCAACCAGGCAGGGCTTCCAAAGTCTCACGTCAACGATGCTCTTATGATAGCAGACGAGAGCGCGAGACCTTTGAGTGAGTTTTTGAAAACCGTATGTGTAAGGCCACGCAAGAGAAGCACGCATGAGGCAACGGCAAGGAAGGGGTGTAAGGAGCCAAACAGAACCCAAAAGCGCAATGCCAAAAACACAAGATCACTAAAGGGAATCAAAAGGTGGGATACCGTTGAATTCGGAAACAAAGTAGGGTTTGTTGCGAGCTTTGGCGGCTCGGGCTGCTACCTTGTGGATATCGAGGGGAACTACATTCAAGTTCCCTGGAGCAAAAACGGGAAAGGAGCCATATCTACGAAATACCTTTGGTTTGTGCATGGGAATCAGGACAGGATATCAATGATTCAAAAAACACAGGAGGTATTAGATGAAGAAACCGAAAGACATCAAGAAAGAACTTGAAGAGCACGATAAGTACCTTGGCGAAGCCATCAGCGAAAAAGACTTAGAAGAACTCAAAGGGCGTGCCAATAGGTTTGCAATTGATGAGGATGACCTTAAAGAAGAAGTGGCCAAACAAGGGGCAGTATTCGCATACTATTCCTATACTGCCAAAACCTACCGGACGCTAAAGGCAAAAGCACAAATGAAACTGGAGTTGATTTCATCGAGGATCAAGCTGAAGATCAGGGATGCAGATCCAAGGGATGGGCGGAAAGGAGGGCCAACAGTATCACAAATTGAGGCAGAGATTCAGAATGACCGGACGTATCAAGAAGCATTTGTAGAGTTGAAAAACGTGGAACACACTTTGGAACTTCTTGAGGCTGACGTGTCGGCATCGGCAATGAAGGCGGCGATGTTGAGGCTATATGCAGCAGATGAACAAAAAGAAAAAACTATGAAAGGACGCTTGTAAGATGGCAGAGAAAAAGAGAAAATTGGCTTTTGGAACACCAGAGTGGATGGAAGACAGGGAACGCGAACTCGATACCCAGATGCAGGGCCATGACTTCACGAAAGACGTATTGTTCATTTTCAGATGGGATGGCTGGATAAAATTCAGAGTCATGCCGGGCTTCAAACCAGAAGATTGGTTTAGACCGTATGGCGAGCACTGGAATGTATTTCCTGGTCAAAACGACAAGGATATTGTCATTGATGGCTGTCCGGAGATCAACTTCGGTCCCGACCATCCATGTCCCATTTGCTACGCAATCAATAAGGCTTTGGCAGAGAAAAAAGCAACCTTCACTGATTTTTTTGGCATGGGCGGAATCGGAGTCCAGAAAAAGTATCTGCTTCCGGTTATGCTTTTGGAAGCGAATCTTGTGAAGTCTGACTCGAAGCAGAGCACCGCTCCGGTATTTACAGATCTTCCACAAGTAAAGATCCTGGCACTTCCTATATCGGTTGCTAAGAAATTCCGGAGTCTTCTTCAGGATGATGATTACGGCTACGAGGAATTGACACATCCCGAAGTTGGTGTTGTTCTCAAGCTGACCAAAGATAATTCCCAGGCCGGAACCGAGAAATATACACTCAAGCCGGTAGTCAAAGATCATTATGCACTTCCTGATGATCTATTTGAATGGGAAGTGGACCAAGACGAAAATGGAGAGGAAGTAAGTCACATTGTCGGCTATGCCGAAGGATTCCCAGAGTTGGAAAACTTCCTTCCCAAAACCACCGGTGATGAATTGATGGCGAAGATTGAGAAGTACCAACATGATATCAATCCCTTTGTTGCGAATTTCAATCTGTCGATTGACATTAGCCCTGGCCGAAAGGCTCTTCCGGCAGGGAAGTCCGACGATGACGACGAGAAACCGTCGAAGAAGAGCAACATTGCAGCCCTCAAAGAGCGGATGAAGAAACATAAGGCATAGCGAGAAGGGTCATGGTTTCCCGGTAGTTGCACCTACCGGGAAACTAACTAAAAATCTGGAAATTTTTCCAGGAAATGAGGTCAGAAATGATCCTCTGGAAACGGTTAACTTCTGAAGGCGCATATTTTCTTGGGTTTCATGTCTGATGGGATGCACCCATTTTTCTGGGATACAAGTGGCAACAGATGACAATAAATAAATATCCTGTTGCCGAAGAAGTGATATGTTTTTGTTGCAAAGTAGACACGCTGGTTGTCTTCATTTTGGGATGTCAATTTGAGATCGGATATGGCAGACCACAAGCAATAGAGGTGTGAGATGGAAGATTTGGGGATAGGGAGAATAGCAGAAGGCATTAAGATAGATGGTAGGAATGTGTTTTCCGAAGCTGAAGATGAAGTGTGGAGTGAGATACCGCTTTGGATTCCAACTGGTTGTGTGGGACTCGATTATGCAATTGGTGGGTTTGAGCGAGGAAGAAAAGGAGGTGTCCCCATAGGGAAAGCATTAGAAATTTCTGGAATGGAATCCACAGGCAAATCAGCCTTGTTAGACCACATTATTAGGGAAGTTTTGAACGCAGGCGGGGCCTTTTTACTTGCCGACGCTGAAGATGCACACATGAAAGAGAGATTGCGGCTAATTGGGGCCGATCTTACAAATTTCATGTTCATTCAGAAACCACGCATTGAAACGGTCGATACTGGCGGGAAACACAAAAAGAATTCCTCAAGTGAGGCGAATCTGAAATTAATACTCGAAGAGTTTTTTGAAGTAACCGAGAAGCTGCTTACAGAGTTCCGCAAACACGTTGGCCCAGAGGTTCCGGTTGTCATTGGGCTCGATAGTCTGGCCGCTATTGAAACGAGGGCGCAGTCCTTGGTAAATGAGCAAAATATGAAGGATAAACTCTCGAAGGCGGACGTAATGAGTCAGCAATTTAGCGGGTTTTGTAATCATGTGACTCGGAAGAATGCAGCCATTATTATCGTGAACCAACTTAGAAGCAAGCCCGGAGTGAGTTTTGGTGATCCAATGTATTCTCCAGGTGGTGACGCAAAAAACTTCTATTTTTCAATCCGTATCCGGATGAACTCATTCCAGAAAATTACGGCAGACAAAGACTGGGGCAAGAATGATGCAAGAGAATACTTAGATGAGGACATTACCGGCATTCAGTGTAGCGGGAAGGTCATCAAAAACAAGGTAGCCGAACCCTTTCGCAAATTCAGATTTCCGTTGTTTTTCGATTCTCGTGGTATATGGGATGAACTTGCCTTTGCTCAACTTTTGGTTGATAGGGAAAAGTGGCGGTTTTCGGACGATTTCGAGAAAGACGATAAAACATTTTTCTGGAAAGGCGAGAAACTTGGGATAGGGGAAAAGGGGTTGGCCAAGGCTTTTATAGAGAGCCCACACGTCAGAATAGAGATGGAAGAAGAGCTTTTTATGTAAGGAGATGTTAATGAGAGCCGTAATCTTTTCCGATGTTCATATACATCCATTTCAACCTTTCTCTAGGGTTGATTCAGAGACGGGGCTTAATTCTCGACTTCTTGACTGTGTTTCTGCATTCAGGCAGGCAAGGGAGTACTGCAAGAGAAACGATATTGGATACTGTCTAAATGGCGGGGATTTGCTTCACAAAGGTGCTACTGTTCAGGCCGACGTGTTGGAACTTCTGGTTCATGAACTCATGGAATTCAAACTGGAAAACATAGAAGTGATCAGTGTTACTGGTCAACATGATTTTTTGAAGAGAGACGGTATCTACAATTTGCCCAAAGCCCTCAGTCCATTAATGACAGTGCTCAATGAGCCAGGAGACTATGAGGACTATTATGACGACTACGATGGTATGAGAATCATTGGCTGCTCTTATAGAGATGGACTAGAGAATCAGAGAGAGGCACTCAGGAAGTGTGGAAACTCAATCAATCCCAAAAAAACAAACATCTTTCTCGGTCACTTTATGGTTCAGGAGATCCTTAAGAAAAACGCGGCGCCCTTTGATACCTCCGGATACGTTTCTTTGGATGATTTCCCGAAAGGATTGGACTGGATCTTTCTTGGTGATTACCACTATCATGTCAATATACCTAGCCGCAGAATAGTGTCCATAGGGGGTTTACTACAACATTCATTCGGGGACAAAAACAGGGAGCAAGGCGCATTCCTTGATGTCGATTTTTCTCAGGTCAAAGACGGTATCATTGACATGAAGCGCATTGAGGTGGAGGCTCCTATGTTCATTAAAGTGAAAGTGGGCGAAGAATTTCCTGGCAAGTATTCACCAAAAAATTTCTATGCCGTGGAAATAGAGAATGAAAAACAGCAAGATCAGATTTCAGCAAAACTTGATGATTCCTGGAATGTAACATTTCCAAGAAAACTTTCAGAGGAAGAAGAGCAATTGACACAAGTCTCGGACGGTGTAAGTGTTGATATCGAGATGGCACCGGAAGAGGTGATCAAGAGATTTTGCAAACACTTCGGGTTGGATACAAATTATCTCGAAAGAGGTCTTACTTATATTCAGTAAAGGAGATATGATGGAAACAAGACAAGAAATTCAACAAAGAATAAGGAATGAATTTGCCGATGAAGAAGGTCAATGTCACTGGTGTAATCTCGGTATGCGCTGCTGGAAATGTCGGATTGCCAAGATGTTGTGGGAGAGGGGGAATCGTGGATAAAATTCTGTTTGTCAAAAAAGATTGCGATAAGTGCAAATGGATTAAAGACAACTGCAAACTTCGGCGGATTCAAGTTTATGACGTAGGTAGAGCAGATGGGCTCAGCCTGCTTGCTTACTACGAACTCGTCACCATAGCGAAGAAGAAAGGCTTACCTATACTGGTTTATGACCGAGGGACTGAGGCAGAGTATTTCGAGGACATCCAAGATATCGCAAAAGAACTTGGAGTCATTTACAAAAAACCGGAAACCTGTGACGGCGACGTGTGCAAAATTTGAATAAAAACCTGGAAATTTTTCCAGATTTTTAGATCAAAAACGAGGAGGTTAAGATGCCGATCTACGAATATGAGTGCGAAGAATGTAATAGTATAACTCCGATAAAACAATCTATAACTGATGAATTGAAGGCAGAGATACCGTGTGGGCTATGTGGCAAGTCAGCGAAGAAGATCATTAGCAAATGTGATTTTGTGTTACGTGGTTCAGGATGGCCTTCAAAAGACTTTCGGCGGTTTGGTTCTCGATATGGAGGTGGCGATGATTAAAAGAGAAGTAGACTGGCGTTCAATAGGATATGCGGGTGTAGGACAAGAAGAGGAGTACGAATTCCTTGATCGGGTATGTGGAGAGTATTCTTCTCGTGAACATACAAGCCCTATTGCAATCGAAATAGGAACATGGCAAGGAAGAAGCACGGCACTCTTGGCTCAATATTTTGATCCCGTGGTAACTATTGACCCCTTTACTATTGTCAATTTCGGAATTCCACCTTGTCCAGTGGGACAGTCTCCCGTTGTGGAAACTTTCAAAACAAACATGAGGCGACTACACATTGAAGATAGGGTAAGACATATCTGCAATTACTCTAATGCCTTGCAGAAAATGGAAAAACTCTCTGCCGGTGTTGCATTCATTGATGGAGATCATTCCAAAGAACAATGCCTCAAAGATGCCGAGATGTGTTTGCGGCATTTGGTAAGAGGAGGGTTGCTTGTATTTCATGACTGGTGTCGTGTCCAGGAGGACGGAAGTGATCCATATTGGCCTGGTGTAGCACAAGGAGTAGATGCTTTTCTGGAGAAGCATTCTGAAATGGAGATTATTAATTCCAGAAGGGGGATATGTGTAGTGGGGAAGCAAAGATGAGGATAAAATTCGGAAAATTAATTCTTCACAACATATTTCGTATCAGACACCTTGAGGTCGATTTAGGTGTTTCCGGATTATGCCTCGTTGAAGGTCAAAATGGAGACACCGGTCAGAGCAACGAAAGTGGAAAGACTAGTATTTTTAATGGCTTGTCATGGACAGTGTTTGGAAGGTTTCCTGGCGCAAGTGCTAGGCCGGGAGACGAAATAGTTAATCCGCTTGAGAAACGTGATGCGTATGGGGAAGTGTTGATTATTATAGGAAACGAAACCGCTACCATTCGCAGAACGAGAATGGAAGGTGAAAAACATAAGGATTCAAGGCTTTATATTACTCACAAGGGCGCAATCCAGGAACACGACCTACGTCAAAACAATATTTCAGATTCTAACCAATGGATTAATAACTTTCTCGGTTTGGATTATGACGGGTTCATTCGTCAGAGATATTTCGCACAGGAAGACGTGCGTCCAGTTACGAGAATGAAAAACACTGAACTGAAAAGCTTTTGCCTTGAAAATCTTCTCAGCATAGATTGGACTCATCGGGCTCTTGAGAAATGCAGGGATGATATCTCGAAGACGAAAGCTCATATTGCCACGGCGGAAGCAAGAAGAGAAGGATCACTTAGACAACTCCTCTCCAGACATGAACCGCTACGCTCTCACAAGAGAAAGCTTACCAAGTGGGAAGAGGAAGAGAAGCAACGGCAAGTAGAGCTTGCCGAAGAACTTCAAGAGGCGGTGCAACTCCTGGGACAAGCCCGTAAAGAAAACAAAAAAGTAGAAAAGAAAATTGCAGAAACCGAGAAACGACACAATAAAGAAGCAAAGATATTACAAAAGAAACTCGATAGCATGGCTCTTCCAAAGAATTTAGATAGTGAGATAGAAGACCTAGAACGACAACTCAGGAAGGTAACGGCAGAGAAGGCGAAGATTGAAGTGATGTTAAGCCAAGCGGAAATAAAAAAAGACCAACTTCAGAAAAAAATGGAGGATGCCACTTCTCAAGTTGGACAAAAGTGCGAGTCCTGTGGATCAAAGATCACTAAGAAGCACATTCCTTTTATGACTAAAGAATTAGGGGCTGAGATCGACGCTATTGGAGAAAAGGCAGCGAACTGGGCATCTGCCCTGTTTGATTACCAGAGTTCGGCAGCAGGCGTCTCAGTTGATTTGGAGCGGCTTAAAAAAGAACGCCAGAGTCATCAAAAGGCACGAGATGCTTATGGTGAAATCCGTTTGGAAATTGCCAGGGCACAAACTGTGCAAATGAAAGAGTTCAATGTTCTCAAAGAAGATCTCATTGATGTAGACGTGATTGACAAAGAGATTCTCAGGATTACAAAGGAACAAGAGAAAGCAAGAGAAAATCCATATTTGGAATTAATTGCCCAAGAGAAGAAGGAGATGAAAGAACACGTTACGGCTATACGGGAGTGGAAGATTAAGGAACTGGGCCACAAGGAAGACCTGAAGGTTGCTCAAGTATGGGAAAAAGCATTCTCCAGCAAGATCCAAGCGTGGCTCCTCAACGACATAACGGCGGTAGTGAACAAATTCATTGCCGGCTACATGATGGAGCTTGCCGATGGAAGAATTACGGCGATGCTCCATACGGTGAAGAAACTCAAAAGCGGAGAATACCGGGAGGACTTTGGTCTTCATATAAACAATATGGATGGCGGTTCAACATTTGCCTCCTTGTCTGGAGGTGCTAAGAGAAGAGTAGATTTGGCAGTATCTCTGGCAATAGCAGACTTCCAAAGAGCATTGTCGGATAAGCAGTTGGATTTTATTGTGCTGGATGAATATAGTGCGTTTTTAGATAATTTTTGGGAGGCACGTTTTTTTCAGATGATAAAGAAGCGGTTCGGTAAAATTTCTGCCTTTATTGTATCTCACAAGGAGGTAGACTATACAATGTTTGATCGAGTAATCAGGGTCATAAAAAAGAATGGAGAAACGAAACTTGAAAACCGATAAACAAAAAGTTACTAAGAAGACTTCTAAGAAAACTTCCAAGAAAAAACTCAAACAAGATCCTCTTATCGTTAAGGGTGAGCGTCTTTTTATGGCCTGTGCTCATTGTGGGAATCAGTCTTTTGTGAATTCATACGGCAACGAAGAGAGGGTACTGTATGCCGATTGCAGTAGGTGTGGAACGAAGACAGCAAAGTTTTATGCTGAGCAGTTCTATGACGAGCCAAGTTCACAAAAGTCTGAATCATTTGAAGTTCAAGAAAAAAATTGTAACGATTGTCGCCATTGTGCAGAAAAACTCTCTTGCAAAACCTGGCTCAATGGCGCAGTTACTATCTTAGAGTGTCCTTTGTGCCATTCTACCAAGTTGGAGTTGGTATTCAACAACGAGGATGGAGTTTTGGTATTTGCATGCCCGTCGTGCAATCAAATACTGGGAGACTTTCTTGTTGAGATGAGACCAATAGTTGAGACATTAGAAGAAACGGGAACAGAAGGGAACTGCTGATGAGTACAGTCCGGTCTCGGATAGATAAAGGCAGGAAATTTCAAAAGAGAGTGATGGAAGCAATTAAGGAAACCTTTGGCCTTGATGATGAACAAATTCGCTGCCCTATTGGCGCCGAGACTGGTGCCGATGTCAAACTCACAAAACAAGCGATGAAAGAAGTACGTTTGAGTATTGAATGCAAAGACAAAAAAAGACTCAATATATTTGAGGCCATTGAACAATCAAAATCAAATTGTCCGAAAGGTTGCGATGAAGCTGTAGTCTTCAAACGTGGAGACACCGGGGCATACAAGACCTATATTTGTGTGCCTCTGGAACATTACTTGGATATTAGAAGGGCACTTTTGCTTTATGAGGAGGAAAAAGATGATAGTAATTGATTGGCAATCGGTTGAAAGCTGTATTGAAGACATGGGCGAGGTCTATGCTCTAGAGCAATGGGCAAAACAATACCATGAGAATCTTGGCCGTGATCTGAAGATTTTGGAGATCGGAAGCTATTGTGGAAGATCTACGGCCCTTTTGGCGCAATTCGGCCATGTGATTGCGATAGATTTATGGGGTGATCCTTTTAATGGGTTGGCCCACTACGACACCGTAGGTGCAGAAACTTACGAGAAGTTCCGGTCTAATATGGTGAGGCTTGGCCTTTTGGGCACAAGAGTGTTTCCGATCATTGCTACATCGAAGGTGTTGGATATGATTCCTCCGGTTGGATTCGATGTAATTTTTATTGACGCCTGTCACCAATATGAGGAAACAAAAAGAGACTTGGCAAGGTCGGTAAAACACATAGTAAAAGACGGCATACTTATTGTCGATGATTACAAAAGGGCACCTGTGGGCGGCATTTGGAGTCCTGTGGATATTAGAAAACATGGGGGGGAGCCATGGGAAGGAGTCCAGGTTGCTGTAGATGAATTCCTAAAAGAAAACAGGTTTGAGATTACGGGTACTGCAAGGGGAAGAATACGTATAGAGAAGGGATTAAAATAATGAGAGAAGCATTAAATCTATATCAACAGAAGTTTGGCCGTTTGTTGGTTGTTAGACGGGCAGGAAGAGACGGAAAGGGAAATTTCTTATGGGAATGTCAATGTGAATGCGGGAACATTACTCTTGTTAGTGGTACAAAATTAAAGCGAGGGGAGACCAGAAGTTGTGGATGTTTACGTTATGATGCCTTGAGGCAAAGCAATCTCAAACATGGGCAAGCTTGCGGCGGGGTAAGATCAAAAGAATATAAGGTATGGTCAAATATTAAGGCCCGTTGTTATAGCTCTAGCAATACAAGTTATCCCAATTATGGCGGTCGCGGCATCCAGGTTTGTGATCGTTGGCTAGATCCAGAACACGGTTTCGAGAATTTTTTCCAAGATATGGGCTCAATACCTTCTCTAAAGCACTCAATTGATCGTATTGATAACAATGGCGATTACTGTCCGGAAAATTGTAGATGGGTTACTAAAAAGGAACAAGCAAATAATAGAAGAACGAACATCAATATCAAATTCAATGGGCTTACTCGCACACTTAAACAATGGTCTGAGATTATGGGAATTGACTATAAATGCTTGTGGTTTCGCATTGTTCGCTACGGATGGACTCCAGAGCGTGCGCTTACTGAACCATTACACATTAAAAAAAGAGGTTTAGCGGGGTGAGCGATATAGTTGCGATAACAGATGGAGATCGCCTTTACTGGCAAAAAAATCCCGTGGAATGGATCGAGACCTTTCTTGATGTGAGGCTATGGGGTAAACAAAAAGAAGTAGTGGAGTCAGTACGCGACAATGATGCCACTACAGTTAGGTCAGGCAATGGCGTTGGCAAGAGTTTTGTTGCTGGTGCCCTCGCCCTTCAGTGGCTATTTTGTCATCCCGGCAGTAAATGTGTTACCACGGGGCCAACTCTACATCAGGTCAGAGACATATTATGGGGTGAAATTCGGAAGTTACACGCTAGACTTAAATTAAAGATAGAACCAGCAGGATATCTTACGCAAACTCGTCTCGTTTTGTCTGATGATTTGGGATGGTGGGCTGTTGGTCGAGCAACTGATGAGGGTGAGAAATTTATCGGGACTCATGAGCGTAATTTGTTGGTAATATATGACGAGGCATCTGGAATTTCAAATGAAATATATGATGCAGCAGAGGCTCTTACA
>Ga0172368_10003858_pt1 | contig 17796 bp, 13 predicted proteins | sample Lak11m_FD_114540 | JGI IMG/M metagenome (GOLD analysis project Ga0172368, IMG submission 114540) | Freshwater microbial communities from Kabuno Bay, South-Kivu, Congo - kab_022012_11m | ecosystem: Environmental > Aquatic > Freshwater > Lake | place: Democratic Republic of the Congo: South-Kivu...
CAGAAAGACGGCGAGGCGATCCTGCGCCATGCCCCCTTCGTGGACCTGGTCATCGGTCCCCGGCGGCTGCACCGCCTGCCCGCCATCCTGGACGCACTGGAAGCCACGGGCCGCCCGCAGATCGACGTGGAGATGGTGGACGAACCGGAAGAGGCTGGAACGGAAAGCTTCGAACTGTATCGCCGCCACGGGCAGCTCAAAGCCTTCGTGAATATTATCGAGGGGTGCAACTATCGCTGCAGCTACTGCATCGTGCCCTATGTGCGCGGCAAATTCACCAGCCGCCAGCCCGCCGCGGTGGCGGACGAGGTGCGGCACCTGGTGGATGCCGGCATCAAAGAGGTAAACCTGCTCGGCCAGAGCGTGCTGGCCTACGGGCGCGACCGCGGGCGGATCTTCGACATCGTGGACCTGTTCGAATTGCTGCACGATATCCCCGGCCTCGAGCGCATTCGCTTCACCACCAACCACCCGCTGGAGGTGACCGACCGAATCCTCGACGCCGTGGCGGACATGCCGAAGGTAATGGAGCATTTCCACATGCCCATCCAGGCCGGCGACGACCGCCTGCTGCAGGCGATGCACCGCGGCTATACGGTGACGCGTTACGAAAAGCTGGCCGCGGAGATCCGCGCGCGCGTGCCGGGGATCAGCATCACCAGCGACGCCATCGTCGGCTTCCCCGGCGAGACGGACGACATGTTCGCGCACACCCTGGCCGCCTTCCAGCGCCTCCGCTTCGACCAGCAGTTCCTCTTCGTCTACAGCCCCCGCCCCGGCACCCCGGCCGCGCTGCTGGTGGACCAGGTACCGCATGCCGTGAAGATCGCGCGCATGAACGAGCTGGTCGCGCTGCAAAACACCATCAGCAGTGAAGTGAACCGCGAGAAGCTGGGTACGATCTACGAAGTAATGGTGGAAGGCCCTAGCGCCCGCGACCCCGCCAAGCTGACGGGCCGTGCGCGCAACAACAAAACGCTGGTCTTCCCGGCTCCGGCGGAAAACGCGCCGCGGGCAGGCGAGATAGTGAACGTGCAGGCGTTGACGGCGCATTTATGGGGGTGCGGCGGGGAGATGATCTGAAGTTTTGAGTTTTGAGTTCGTGTAACCGGTAACCTTCACCTAATGATCAACTCAAAATGTAACCGTTCGTCAGGAAGTGCGATGGAAACGTGTGTAAAATAAGCGTGTCATCGCCCCTCCATATCCTGACATTACTTTTCGAATTCGACATCCTCATAAATGTCTTTAACTGTCATGGCGCAGCCGATTGTATCGAGCGGCACTACCGCATCTTCCTGCGAGAACTCGGCTAAAACCCAGCGGTTTTGCTCCTCCTTGACATAGAGTTCGACATGCCTGCTATCCTGCGCAATCAGCAGGTAGGCACGCAAGGACTCGATTTTCCTGTAGTGCTGGGACTTTTTCCCGCGATCATAGCTCTCCGTGCTTGGAGAGAGGATTTCAATGAGCACGGCGGGGTTGGTAATTGTATTCTTTGGTGTATCGGCGAATTGCGCGGGACCGCAGACAACCGAGGCGTCCGGGTAGGTATATAAGCCGGTAGCCTCCACTTTAAGGCGCAGATCGCTGGAATATATCCGGCAGGATTTGCCGCGAAGCTGGGGACGGAGGATGCTGGCCACATTAAAAGTCATCAAATTATGTGCAGGACTGGCTCCGGTCATCGCGAATGCGGCGCCATCGAGGAATTCGTGCTTGACACCGCTCGATTCTTCGAGCGCGATATAATCATCAATCGTCAGGTATTGTTCCGGGACAGCGCTCATTGGAGCCTCCAGTTATCATATTTTACTCCACGATCGTTCCCGCGGCAATAATAAAGATATTCACTATCCTTCATCCGCATACCAAGGTATCGCCGGTTTTTCGCGCAGAAACCTGTATTACATGCGCACGTTCTACCTGGCCTGTCGCGATGGAGCAATTGTGCAACAAACTGTTGCACAATTGCCCTGGGGTCACACTGTGACCTTCTCAATTCATATTACAACGCTCGGTCATCTCGCGCGGATTGGCAATCCGCGCTCCGACAGCAGTCACGGTATTGAGACTGTCCCGAAGCGATGCCCGGAATGGTTCAGGCCTGCCACTCACATCTGGGGGGACAGTCCCCAAACAATATCTCGCTTTTATTTCTCCAGGAAGTTGTCTTTTGTCACGAGTTGGAAGGCGGCGGAGGGTTTGGATTCCTGCTTATCTTTGCCTACGGCGGTAAGGAACAGGTAGACCGGGACGCCGGGGCGGAAGCCGGCGACCGTGGCGCCATTCACCACACCGGCCTTGAACAGATCGGCGCCGCGGCCATCCGGGTAGACCGACAGGTAGAGGTTATACGTCATCCCCGGCTGTTCGTCAAAGTAGATGACCATCTGCCGGCCGTCCTTGACTTGCCCGGGTTCGGCGAATTTCGCGATTGCGGGCGCCTGGCCCACCCCCTCGGTAGTCAGGCGGGCGATCGGGTTCTCCGTCGGTCCGTTCCATGCAGGCAGCGGGCGGTAAATCCGGCTGGCGGTTACCGCGTCATCCGTCGTATCCGCCTCGGTCGCATACTCGGCGACCAATCCCGACAACTTGTAGCTGCGCTCGGGCACCGTCTTCATCTCGCCCAGGTACGGCACTTCGTTGCGGGCTTCGACGATGATCTTCACCAACTGCAGCGGCAGATCGACGATCCCATCTCCGCCGTAGGATCCCCACCAGGTCGTTTCCAGGTCGCGCGCGCTGTCATACGGCTGGCTGCCCGGCAGCGGGAAGCGCATGTAGCGCCAGCCTTCGAAGCTGACGTAGGACCAGGCATGGGTGTCGTCGCAGTTCCAATCGTCTTTGGTGCCGACGGATGTCCATATCTCGCCTTTCGCATCGCGGCACTGATAAATAATCCGTCCCCAGGAAGAATTCCCCTTGACCCAGATACCGAGCGCGCCGGCTTTACCGGGAATCGTCAGCGGCTGCCGCAATTTCAACTGGCCGTAGCGCGTGGCGAGTGGACGGTCGCCCGGTTCGACCGGCAGCGTGATGGCGACTGCGTCGGCATGGCCCTTTTCACCCTGGCCGAATTCGGCGTTCAGGTTTGCGTCCGGAACACGGCAGATGGCGAAGTGGTTCTGCGCGTAGGCGTTGTCTTCCGCACCGTCGTATACCCATTGCTCCGCGGTCATCCCGGCAAGCCAGCGCGTGACACGAGCCGGGGTTTCGCTGTAGCGCGGCGCGGCAAAGGTGAATCCATCGATCCCTTCGACGCCGGTGAGCCAGACCGGAGAGGCGCTGAGCTTCACCGTGATCGCGCCATTGGTGATCCGGCACGCGGCGGCGTTGCCCATCGCATCGGTCACCAGCGGCTGCCCGCCGCGCACTTTGATCGTCGCCTCGACGGAACCGTTCACCCGCCACAGCGCGTAGATTTTCGTCTTCTCCTTCGCGCGCTGGAAGGCCAGGCAGTAGGTGGTCAGGCAGCCGGTCTCGACGGGGCCGGCCACATCGGCGCCGCAGAGCATACTGGTGGCGGTGGCCACCGCGGCGACGGCCGGCTTCGGGTATTCGAGGGGCCGGCGATGGAAGAGACCGGCGCCGTAATGCTCGGCGCCATAATAGTTGCCGGCGTCATGCGGCACCACACCCGCCTCGAACATCTCGACGCCGTAGGCCAGACCGAGAAGCCAGTAGCGGATCTGATAGTCCGCCTGCTCATCCTCGGTGAGGGCGCCGGGGGTGGTGGGGAAGAACGGCCCTTCACACCAGGCAATTGGCAATCGCGGCCAACCCAGTTTTTGCGTTTCCTGGCGCAGCTCCCAGAGCTGGTTGATTGAGCCGGTCATATTCGAGACTTCCGGCAGCAACTCGAACTGGGGCGCATCCATGCCATAGTAATCGACCAGATCGCGCGGCATGCCGGCGCGCAGGTAGGCGATCGACCCGTTAGGCGCGCCTCACTGGAGGATGAGTTTGGCCTGGGGGTGCTGCGCGCGTAGGGCGCGGCCAATGGCGGTGAATATCTTCACGTGGCGGTCGGCGTTGGCCTGTTCGACGGGTGTCAACGGGCGGTCGCCCGCGCCGGTGTAGCGGGGCCAGGGGGCATACTGTATTTCATTGCTGACCGCCCATTCGCCGCCGTAAAAATAACAATCGACGATGGCATCCTGTTTGAATTCACCGGCAACCGCTTTTTGCATCTCCGCGGGGTTCACCGTGCCATCCGGCAGCACCGCCGTGCTGAAGGCGCCGCCGACGGTGTGACTTCCGTTGGGGAGAAAATCAAACCGCTTCAGCATGTCGGGGTTGAAGAAGGATTCATGCGGTGAAATTCGCCGCAACCCCAAGCGGCGAAACATGGCCAGCATCGTCTCGTTTTGCGATTTGTTCTGGCCCACCTGCAGCGGGACGTAATGCCCCAACAGCGCCCAGATGCCGAAACGGGTTTCATTCGGGGCCGTGCCGTAGGTGCGCGTATTGGGCGGCAGCAGCACCAGCGCCATCGTATTCCCGCGCGTCTGGCCGTCCGCCGTGACTGCTACGCGCAGCTTATGCCATCCCAACCGTTTCAGGCCGAATGCCAGTTTCACCGTGCCTGTGGCATGGGCGCCGATGGTCGCCTGGCCGCGGGCGCCGCCCGTCTCCGTCCCATCATAACTGCGCGTCTGCAGCGCAACGCGGGCGACGAACGGCTTGCCGGTGGTGTTCGTCACGGTCACGGTGTAGGCGGGTTGTTGCGGCTGCTCGAAGATATCGCCGGTTTGCGCCGGCTCGACGGTATATGCGAACGGCGCCTCTTCCAGCGTGATGCCGGCCACATGCACCGAGCTGGGTAAACCGGCGGGGTGATATTGGTAGAAAATCGGGTCGGGATAACTGCGCGTGAGGGACACCGGCTTGCTCAGCTCGAAATCGAGGAACTGGTCCGCCATGTCGCGGAATCCATAAAAATTATCGGTATCGACCGGCACTTTGACCAGGTACAGCGCTTTGCCATCGGCCGTCTGCCGCGGGAGTTTCGTTACCAGTCCTTTTTGGATGGCCGCCGGGGAGATTTCGAAATCGGTGCTCGCGGGGTAGCCGGCATTTTCGCGGAAAAACCGCAGCGTGCCGCGCGGCACCGTCTGCGGCTTATCATCCAGCCAGGCGAGCAGCCAGACATTCCGGTACAGGCGGTAGGGGACGCGGAAGGTGAGCGAGGCGGGATCCACCTTGAAGGCCGCCGGCCAGGCCACCTGGGCATTTACATATCCCGCGTCAGGGCCGCTGCCGGTCGTGAGCCGGTAGCGGTCGAGCGACTGGCCCAGGTCGATATCAACCCGCGGCGTTTGCGGCATCCACATCGGCACCTGACCGGGGAGGGTGGAAAGCGCGGCTGCCGGATCGGCGGCCTGCGCGCCGCGGGCATGGCTGTAGGACGCGAGCGGAAGCGGCTGATACGTCCCCATGTCGCGCGGCGCCTGAAATTCCGCGGAGAGCACCTGTGCCGTTTTGTCGAGTTGAAATGAGCATTGCACCCGCGACGGTCCCGCCACGCGCTCCTCGGCCACCAGGCGGTCGTCCAGCCAGATTTGCCGCGAGACACCGGTCAGGATCATGCGCAGGGTGAATATTTTCTCGGTAAATGGGACCAATTGCGCGTAGGCGGCGCCGATCTCGCGACGATCACGCTCATCCCAAAGGTTTTTCACCCGCGGGAAGCGCCAGCCATATGACAGCGAGCCGCCTTTGTTCTCCACATCGGACCAGGTACGGTCCGAGATGGTGGTAGTCGCCATCGGCGCGCCCCCGGCGTAGGCCGTCACGAAGGCCTGATTGGCGCCGTTCAGCCGAAAGACCGACTGCAGCAGCGGCTTCGCGGTCGCTGCCGCCCCGTTTTCCGTGACCAGGAAGGTCAACGAATCTCCCAGCGCGGCGCGGAATTGAAACGTCGCTTCAACCGGCAGCGCGAGCGGCGTGGTGGTTTTCAGCAGCACGATGCCGGCGTCCTTTGCCTGCACCGTTTGCCCTGCCGCGGTTTCGCCGCGCGCCACGGTCCAGCCATCCGGCGCGCCGGTGTCCCGAAACGACGGCGGCACGGCGGAAACCAGCGAAGCGAGCAAGGCGATCAACAAGAACAGCAGCAAGTGTTTCATTCGCTACCTCTTTGCGCGGTGTGGATGCTGCCCCAGGAAAAGACTACCACGAAGTAGATCAGGCAGGGCTTGTTTTACAATTTGACACATGCCTGCCGAATCCTTTTTTAAAGGTTCGGACATTGAACCCTGCACATGGTAACCATTCAATGATTTCCATACTCGCCTGTGGCCATCAATTGTACGATTTGCTCGAAATTATCCGGCTGTAATGCATCCTCCGCCGTCCGATTCACGCGCACGGCGCGGCAGCGCCGGCAGCGATGCACGATTTGATAACCTTTGCCAGATTTCCAGCGCACGCCGATCGGCTCCATCAATCCCCGGCACGCGCAGGCGCGGTCGCCGGGCGAGACGTCGACGTGCTTGGAATAGAGACAATACGGGCAATGGTTTCGGTAGCTCCCGTTGGTCAGCGGCGCGACGATTCGCCCGCAGTGTTCGCAACGGAAGCCGGTGTTCTCGGTTTGTCTGCTCACGGCCTGATCTCCTTGAAGGTGATGTGGGTCACATCAAGGAGTCAGGGTTCCGTTTCCTCTCCCTCGCGGTTCCAGGCCTGGCTAGACCAGGGACAAATTCACCGCCGTCCTCTGGGGACGGCGATTACTTCCGGTTCCGGCTTCATCAGGGCCTGTTGCATCCCTGAATCCGAACCTCGGCCGCTGTTGTGGATTTGTGGCGGCCACTGTCAGACGGGTTGCCCCGCCTTCCACCGGTATGTGTATGTCCAGCCTCACTGGCATCGGCGTCGTCCCCTGTCAGGCGCGAGCAGAACGATGCGAATATTGCGCGTTCATCTATCTCCTTTCTAGCATTGACGACTTTTTCGGTGCATCACGATGTGGCAAAAACCGGTAGGCGCCGCCGAGGAAGTCGCGCGTCATATGCACAATCTCCTGGGTGTGCCCGCGGAAGTGGGTGACGGAACTGAAGATAGCGCGCAGGCCGGTCACCTCATATCCCTGGATGGCGCGCACCCGCACCAGATCGGCGGGAGTGACGGCGGCAAGGACGGCTTCCGCTTCGCCGATAACTTCCACCAGCCGCGCCAACAGCACGTCCTTCGAGATCGGTCCACGTTCCGCGAACTCGGCCGGCCTGTCGCGGATATCCCCCGCGCCGCCGATACCTGCCACAATCCATTGCCGCACGTTCCCGGACAGGTGCAGCATCAAGTTGCCGATACTGTTGCGGTCATCCGCTGCGCGCTGCCAGAGCTGCTCATCGGTCAACTGGTCGAGGTAATGCCGCATAGCATTGAACGCTCCACGAAGCTCACGAGCGGCCTCGGTGCCGACGGCAGCGGCAAGTTGCTGTTCGTGAATCATGGCTACTCCTGTAGGCATATTTCCAACTCGATCTCATCCCGAATCGGAATGGAGTCGATGCCGTAGAGCGGAATCAACGGCTTCAGTTTGCGATATGCGGTGAAGGCATTCGGATACACGGCGATCATTTGAAAGCCGCGTTTCTGGTAATACGCCAGCGCCGGCGTGTTGTCGTTCGAGGTGACCAGCCAGAGCCGCCGGCAGCCCCGTTTTATCGCCACCTGGTAGACAGCCTTAAGCAAGGCAGTGCCGATGCCGATGTTTTCGATGAGCGCATGCAACGTCACCACTTCGCATTCATCGTCATCGATATGGTAGGTGAGCAACCCCTTCGGCTCATCGCCCATCAGCGCGATGAAGCCAGGCAGCGCATCCGCCTGGTGCAGGCAGCCACGGGAGATAATCTGCGGCGAGCTCCAGTAGTCGGTGAGCTGCGCGCGGACCCAATCGAGATATTGAGCGGTCAATGGTTCGATACGAAAATCGTCATCCATCATGTGCCTCCGATATCTTTCACGCAGCGGAAGCCTACCTTTGACTCCCGGAAATACGGCTCCTCGCCATAGCATTCGCAGAGGCTGGAATCGGCGAAGTGCGATTGATACGAGCCGCCGATGACGGTGATGTCCGCCAGCCATTCCCAGATGTTGCCGACCATATCCAGGCAGCCATACGGCGACACACCTGCCGGGAAGGCGCCGGCCGGGGTCGGCGCCCACCTTTCTCCCGGAGGATAGCGGTCGGCAGTGTTGCAGCAGGTGGCATCGAAGGCATCGCCCCACGGCCAACGGCGACCATCTGCGCCGCGACAAGCCTTTTCCCATTCCGCATGGGTGGGGAGTCGCTTGCCGCACCAGCGGGCATACGCCTCCGCCTCGAAATAGGATACGCCGCGCAACGGATATTCCGCCGGCTCACCAGCACATGCCGGACCTGTCCAGCCGTATGCGCGAAGGAACTGCCGGCCTTCCGCAGACCAGAATTCTTCACGAACATAACCGCCGTCATCAATAAACACCCGGTATTGCGCATTCGTCACCGGCAGCCGGTCGATGAAGAAGGCGCCGGTTTCGGCGATCGTCATCATCGGCTCGCCCAACTCGAAAAAGAGCTGCAGGCCGATGTCCCAGAGATCGCCGGTGATAAATGGTCCCGCCGGCACACCGGTCATCTCTTTCGGCGATGTGCCGGCAAATGGCGGCGCGGTTCCTATAGTGACGCGAAGAGTCTCCCGCAATATGCAGGCATCTATCTTCACATGCACAGTTCCGTGCCCGCCTTCTGGCGTCGAGATGCACACCGGCCGTTGAAACAATGGGAGCGGTGAAGCCGAGATATCACGCCGTCCCTCAGCCCAGGCGAGCAAGGCACCAGTCCGTTCGCTCTGCCACGTGGGTGGCCACGCTGTTTCGACGCTAACCCGATCCGGATGCGCGACAGATGGGTCGAATTGTCCATACCGTTCCGGCGGTATTTCCAAGCAAACCTGTCCGGTCAACTCGTGCAGCGAGAACGGCAAACGCACCATGGGCAGATCCGTATCGATACGAACATCCGGCGTCATGTCCGGTTCAATCCATGCCTTGAGCCGGGCAGCAATAGCCTCCCGCCTGCGCAGCGCTGTCATCGCATCGGCAGGTGGGAAATCCTCTTCCGCCATGCAAAGGTGTGGGCTGCAGTGGCCGGAGTAGGTCAGCGTAAACTGTATTTCCAGCGCGGTGAACAGGCCGGCGATCGGCTCCATCGGAGACCAGGCATCCTGCCATTCCACGGCATCCACCTCAACTACCAGGTCGCGCCCGCCCGGCCACATCCGGTTGACCGCGTAATGTAACGAAGGATAGACGGACGGCACGTCACCATCGCTGAAGTCAGCGAATGCCCGATCAAGCCAACCGCCGATCTGCTTCCGCAGATCATTCACCGAATCAGCGGTTAACCGCGATCGGCAGTGATAATACCGACTGCCGATGGGATGAGCCGCTGCGCAGAGCACCACCGAGCGCCTTAGGAGCACGCGGAACAGGTATTGCAAGAAATCGTTCCGCAGATAGTATCGGCGCACTTCCGCACAGGTGATCGGCTGTTCAGACATGCTCACCCATCCCACAACAACATCCCTGGCTGATGCAGCGGGTGCCGCGCAAGTACCGTGCCGCCAGCGACTACCATCGCACCGCCGAATCCCGGATAGTCTCGTTCCGGCGGGATCGAGCTGGTTCACCATCAGTGCCGTACAACCGCAGCGCACGGCACGGGCGGCATAACGTCCTTCCTCTTCGCGCGCCCAATCCTCGGGAGTCAAGCAATACTCGCCGAAAGACCGCGCAAAGGCGAAGAGCAGGTATTCCGGCGCCAGCTCCCATACACGTCTGGTGATCTCGTCATCGAAGAGATCGCCACAGAGCAGAAACGCTACCGTGCCGAACGGCGTCACCGCCACCGACACGGCGTCGCCTTCCCGGTAAATCAGCGGGTTCGCCTTCCTCCCATGCCATTGCGGCTGCAGGCGGCGATATCGCAGCACGATCTCGCCAGATGGGTCGAAAAGAACAGCCGCATCATACAGGCAGTCGCCGTCACGCTCGGTCAATCTCAGGCCAATATATAGCCCATGCTGCCAGGCTAACTCGGCAAGGAGCGCTGTCTCCTCGCCCGGGATGGCGCAGCTCAGCGGATAGTCATGCGCGGGTTCATCAGTCGTGTAAAATCCGGTCAGCGCCGCCTCCGGAAAAAGCGCCAAGTGCGCTCCCGCATCGGCGGCGCGAGCGGTCCAGCCGGCAATGACGGCGATATTCTCCTCGATCGTCGGACGGACGACATCGGTGATCAGGGCAGCCTTCACGGCGCCTCCTCCAATAAGGTATGACCATCATCGATCCTGGAGAGTACCAGGCCACGCTCCGGCGACAACTCGCGAGTAATGGCGCCACGTCCTTCCAGCAGCGCAATTATCGCGTCAGCCTCCGGCGGGGGGAAATACATCGCTTCCCGCGTACTGTAGAAATGCGTGCCTTCCCCGATCGATTCCAGGTGCGCGGCAAGGATTGCCTCCTCGTCCGGAAACGGCACCGGCTCCAGCGGCGCCGCCGTCGCCAGGTATTCGTCGAAGGCGTCCCAGTGCCGCAGCAGTTTGCCGAATGCCGCCGCCAGCAGGTAGGGGTCCTCATACCGTGCAAACAGCGTCATGCCCCAATCCGCCTGACATACGCGCCTGGCGAGCATCCGGTCGATCAATGGCAGGTCGGCGCGCGAGGCGCCCAGTATCGCCAGGGCATCGGTGCTGTCATCCAGCATCTCGCCGAGGATCTCCACCACCGGGCGCGGCTCACCATTCCAGGAAAGCGTCGCCTGCAGGCCGTATTTGGCTGCCACCCAGCGGTTCACCAGATATTCACGGTATTCCGCCGGTCCGGGCTGCTCTTCGCGCACCTTCGTACCCTGCTGGTGCACAAACGCCGCCACGAAGGTGGCGAATTCGGCCAGAAAGCAGCGACTGGACGGGCCGTCAGGGATGCGCACTTCCAGCGTCGGCACCCCGTAAACCTTGGCGCTGGCGTCGGTGCCCCAGGATTGTTGGCTGCACTGCGGATCGCGGATTGCTACCGGTGTGACATCATAATTTGCCAGGTACCGAACACGATAACTTTTATACTGCCCGCGCAGGCCGGGCATCACCGGCGAATTGGCCGCCAGCGCGGCGAAGGCCGGCATGTAGCGGAAGAGCTGGTTTTCCAGCCGGATGCCCGCCGTCTCGTCGGTGATGGTGCCTACGTGAATATGCCCGGCCTGCGTCATCCGCTCGACCGGGTGCGTGCCCGCTGGATACAAGTCCAACTCGTATTCCCGCAGGAGCTGTTCCGCCCGCTCGGTAAAGCGCCACAGGCGTTCCCTGAACTGCGCAAAGCTGGTATTGATACCCGCCGTATACTCGAGGGCGTTCCAGTCGATGGTGACCGGCAAATCCAGCTCATCACGCAGCGCGCCGGCGAACGCCAGCAATTTCTCCGTGCCGACGGCGCGGCCCAGCCGGTCGAAAACCAGCACTTCCCAGTCCGTACTGAAGGTGCGTGGTGAAAATGTATCCATTATCTTCCTCCTGTTCCCACGGCGACGCCGGGCCGGCGGGCGGGAATATCGCCGACGACAGCCGACAACGGCAGGGACAACATGCCTGCCGGAAAATCCACAACCGCGGATGCCACCATACCGACGCCCAGCACCCGCGTCAGGGTGAGCGGCACAGCGCGCTCCATATCGCCGAGGGTGACCCTGGCGGTCGGCTCCACCGCGTCATGCAAGCGGGCGATGATGCCGCAGCGCACCCCACCGTCAGGCAACGCCGCGCGGCAAGCCACCCAGCCTCCATTGGGACTAACGCCTCCCACCTCGCCAGCACTGATCGCCAGCGTGAAGCCGCAAGAATCACCCGCTCGCGCCGGCGCCGGCAGCCAGGCCGGCTCCAGCGTTATCGTCTGCGCCCCGGCCCATGAATACAGGAACGGCGGGCGGTGGCGATCAAACAGGTAGAGCGTGTAGTCGTGTCGCTCGGGATGCTCGACCATCGCCCAGCCGGAGGACATGCGCCACCCGTTGCAGCGGAGCATGCGGTTGACCTCGGCGCTGCGCAGCGTGACCAGTTGATCGCGATACGCGGAAAACATACGGCTCCCGGACGCCCCGTTTCGCTCAGTCAGCCAGGCGCCGCGGAAGCCCATCCCCATCAGCATCATCTCGTCGATGGGCTCCTTCGGCAACTCCTCCTTCTGCTTGTCGGGTTCAGGCGGTTTCTTGCCGGTATGGAAATGGAACTCCCGCTGCCAGACGACCAGCGGCAGATCGTCCGGCACCAGGCAGGTGACGGTGGTGCGCAAAATCTGCCCCTCGTCGAGCACGCCTTCCAGGAACAGCCGCGCGGCATCCTGTTCTCGCCGAATGCCCGTGCAGGACATCGCCAGCGTTGTCATCTTTTCCGACGGACGCCAACCCTGGTAAAAGCGGTCCAGATGACCCGCCATTTCCAGCGGCCGTTCGATCAAATGCTCCGGTCGCTGGAAATGATCGATCTCGCGGCCGCGCTCGTGCCAGGCGGCGATGCCCCCACCCTCTTTACCGGCCAGGATATCGAGGCGGTACCAGCTATTTTCCACCCGGTACACCTCGCCGGCCGGCAGCAGCAGCCGTCGCGCATACGGCGTCCCGGCCGGCAGCACCGTGCAGACGGCCTTCATCTTGTCGCAGGTCACCGTAAACTCGACGGGCAGCGCCGGCGCCGATGAAAAGAACGATGCCGTCGGCAGGTTTGCCGTAAAGACATTGCCCGTCTTGTCGAACGTGCCCGTGATGCGCCGCCCATTGGCGAGGATCTGATATTCCGGGCCTTTCTCATCCTTCCACCAGCGCAGAGATATCGCCAGGTTTTCGGGCATCGCGCCGTAACACACGGCGGGCGCCACCTGCAGCGGGTAGAGCCAGCGCGATGATTCCTCCACGCTCAAGGGAAGGTAATCGCCCGGATCACCCACTTCGCGCAGGTCGGTCACTTCACGCTCGATCTTCAGTACCTGATCCTTCAACCATTCCGGCGCCTGCGTTCTCGCCGGCAGCCGGCATGCCGCCTTGAAGCTGATCTCTACCCGCTGTTTCGCCTGCTGTTCTCCGGAGATCGCGCGAACTGCGGTAATCTTTCCTGATAATGCCGTCATATTGAACTCCTGACTGACAGGTAATCCCGTCTTCTCCTGTATCGCCTGCCGCCGTGCTGTTGATAAGCAGCGCAAGGCCTGTACCAAAACCAAAGGCGCCTGCTCAACCCTCATCGCCGGAGCGGTCAGGGTTAAGCAGGCGCCTTGCGGGCTGGATGGCATTTCCTGCAATGTTATGGTTTTTTCACGGCCAGCCGGAAATACAGTATCACCGGTTGCATCCGTTGTCAAGCGCGCTTACGCCGTGACGGCATTCGTCGTCACGTTGGCCTGCGCCAGGCGGCGGATCATCTGGCGCATCTCGGTGGGATTGCCGGCGTAGGCAATGGCCATCTCCTCGCTGATCGAGCCTTCCTTGAAATGGGTGAGCAGCGACTGGTTCATCGTCTGCATACCCCAATACCCACCCTCGGTAATGGCGGCAGGCACCTGACCGGCACGGCCTTCTTCGATCAGTTTCGCGACGGTAGGGGTGTTGACCATGATCTCCATGGCCGCCACGCGCCGTTTGCCATCCACAGTGGGTACCAGTTTTTGTGAGACGACGCCCAGCAGCGTCATGGACAGGCGCAGGCAGATCTGCGGCTTTTCATGGGGCGGGAACATGTTCACAATGCGTTCGATGGTTTCCGACGCGCTGTTGGTGTGGACGGTGGAGAACACCAGGTGGCCCGTTTCGGCGGCGGTCATGGCCACCGTCATAGTTTCCACGTCGCGCATCTCCCCGATGAGGATGACATCGGGCGCCTCGCGCACCACGGCGCGCAGAGGATCGATGAAGTTATTGGTGTCCACCCCGACCTCGCGCTGGCTCATGATCGCCAGCTTATCGCGGTGCACGTATTCGATCGGGTCCTCGATGCTGATGATGTTCACCCGCCGGTTCATGTTGATCAGGTCCAGCAGGGCAGCCAGCGTGGTGGATTTGCCGCAGCCCGTCGGTCCGGTCACCAGCACCATGCCTTGCTTATGCACGACCAGCGTTGCGAGCACCTTGGGCAACATCAATTCTTCCAGGGTGTAGATATCCAGCGGGATCAGGCGCATAACGGCCGCTATCGCGCCGCGCTGTTTGTAGACATTCACCCGGAAACGGATGGTATCCGGAATCTCGAACGCGGTGTCCAGCTCGGGACGGTCGCGGAACTTCTCGCGCTGCCGTTCGGTCATCATCCCGTAGAAGAAGATCTCCTCCATCTGCTCAGCGGTCAGCGGCTCCATGTCGAGCTGCACGACCTTGCCCGCCAGGCGCAAGCAGGGGGGTGAGCCGGCCTTCCAGAAGATGTCGGAGGCGTCGTCTTCCACCGCCATCATGCAGATGGCATCGAAAAACGCGCGCGGATTTGTCGCCAGCAAGTCCTGCATCTCCGATTCCGTGAGATGCGGAGCATCGTGATATCGAATCGAGGAAAATAGCTCTTCCAGCGTCATGACATTATCGCTCATGATAACCTCCCCGGGGAGCACCGGCAACGCCGGTGGTTTCCCCGCTTCCATTATGATGGATCATCCCGTCCAGGGAGAGGCTGGGATTTAGAGATATGGCATCTGCGATATATCGCTTTAATCGCCTAACACGATAGGTATGAAGGTACAAAAAACGGTGTTGTTCGTGTTGCGGAACACCCGCGGCTCACCAGAGATTCACGTCCGGTGCTCGCTCATTCCCTCCGCACATGCGGAGGGACAGGAGCCGTTTCATGCAACACACGACGCAACATCTGGTATCAGATAGTTAAGTATACCACGGAAAATGAATATAAAGGGTCGCCAGGCCGAGCAGGCGACAAATATTCCAGAAATTTCCGTATCTCTGTTGACTTTATGTATGCCAATGTTGCCTATTGTTAATATCGATAACAATATTGCACACGGTAACCGTTCTGTGGGCTCTCCCCCTGAGCCTTTTTCCGCCCTTTTGTTCAATACTTGTACCTGGCGTCTCCTCTCCTCTCCTGGACTCTCCGTGTCATGATGACCATGGACTCGCCAACCCGGGATATACAGGGAGAGCCATAACCCGAAGTGAAATAGGGGACGGTGTGCGCCAAGCTTGGCTTGGCGCACACCGTCCCCTATTTATAGAGCAAAATCTTCCGGAATGGTGAAGGAGCCGTCTGTCTGGTATACTGAAAGCATCATGCAGGAGTGGAATTGCTTATGCAGCTCACACGCGAACAGCAGGAGAAAGCCAGAGCGTATCTAGCCCGGATTATTCATGAACCGCTCGCGCACCTGTAAAGGGATGCGGCTACAGGCGGCTCATGAATAATCCGGGCTAGCTACACATGCCCGTCCGGTTGAGGCGGCGTTGTATGCATACCTTTTCGAGGGAGCAGCGCATGATGCCGTCTGCCGGAAGCAACGCGTACGGAGCTATTGTCGACGCTGTTGCCCATCGCAGAGCGGAAAGTGCAGCGTACCCCGGATGCATGGACGAATTATGGCCTCCAGCCGTATCAGATCGCCACGTCACCCACGTCGCCATGCCTCTCCGTCGTTGCCGATCTGATTGATGCGAACCTTGACTACCTCATCACCCGTCAGAGTGATGATGGCGCCTGGCAGCCGACGTGGAGTTGGTTCGGTCAATATATCGACATGTGGCCAACGGCGGAGCGGGAATGGAAGGGCATTCTCACGCTTCACATTCTACAAGCTCTGCGCAACTTCGGGCGGCTGGCATAAGACTGGTGACGCCGGTACGGAGTCATGGCATCACCCGCCCTACTGTTTAGCAATGCTACTACTTATCCAGAAGTTTTGAGATTTAAAATAGGGGACAGTCCCCCTATTTTATGTCGAACAGGAATGTGCACGGCTGTGCTCCCCCGCTGCAGAGTGCCGAAGAGCGCACCGTGCAGGAGAGTTTCCGGCCGAGCGCGATCTGCAGGTGGTGCTTGATATGCCCGCCGCAACAATAACAGTAGGTCGCGGAGATCGGTTCCACGGCCTTCCGCAGGCAGACGCACCGGTACTGTTCGAGATCATCCGGGGCAAAACGGACCAGGACGCGGCCATCATCCTCCAGGCTGACGCTGTGCCCGAAGATAAACGGGGTGTTGTTCGCTGCCGCAATCCGCTCCTCCAGCGTCTGGTGTGCTTTCGCGATAGCGGTGCTCATCTTCAACCGTTTCCCGCCCAGGCAGCAGGCGCAGGATTCCCGCACGGCCTGCCGGATCTCGGCATCGAGCAGTGCATCCATGCGATCCATGGCATGCCGCATCCACTCCGCTTTCCGCTCCGGGGTGGTGCTCGCACGGATTTGCTCACCGCTTGCGAGGATCTGCTTGGCGATGTCCGTATCGATGCCGGCGTTAGCCAGGCAATGCGCCAGGGTGCGGATGCGCCCATATTCATATACTGCCATTGTGTTTAACCTCCAATATTACCATCATGCAAACAAGTGGATTTCTTATTGGCGGAGATGTCAATGGGAAAGCACTGCAATGTTTTGGCATGCACTGTCGCCATTACCGCCTGCGCCGAGCCGCCCAACCTGACCTGACTTCCCATATCCGCATACACCGGGTAAACTATTGACGGGGGGTAAGCACCACCTGAGCTGAAAGAGCAGTAAAATCGATGCACGGGCTTTTCCACTACATCGAAAATAATCTGTCGGCTGATTTGGATACCGGGCTTCTTGCAAGTGTCGGCTACACTTCACATGCCAAACTGTTCCGTGACTTTTACAATCTGACCGGCCATTCTGTCAAGGAATATGTCCGAAAGCGACGGCTGTTAAACGCGTTGGCATTGATCAGACAGGCGCAAACAAGTCGGAGAGACGACAGGCATTACCGAAAGGAGCGTATGAAACCATGAGCGAACCCGTTAGAAAGCCAAAGCGAACCCCTGAAAGCTATAACCCGAAAATGCCGGAGATTGCGAACATGATGCAAAACAGCGCGGACAAGCACGCAGTGCGAGAGCATTTACCTCATTCACATGACCAGGAATGGCGCTGGATAATACCATGCAAACAGGTGGAAAAGAAATGAGCGAACCCATGAGACAACCGGGGCGGACCCCTGAAAGCTATACCCCGGAAAATTGGGGACAATCGTCCTCACCGAACACAACAATGAAAGGACGATAGACGCTATGAATCTTATTATTAAGCCCTTAACTCTTGACTTGACGCCTGACTATCTCGATCTCTTTGACAATCGAGTATTTTCAGACAACAACCCCTGCGGCCCTTGCTACTGCACCGGCCCCAGCATGGACGCTTCAACCGAACAGCAGATGGTGAGTGAATTGGGGGATGATGTAAAAGGGATTGTTCGCAGGTATGCTGTTAGATTATTAGCCGAAGAAAAGATACACGGCTATTTGGCTTTTGGGCTCAGGAGTTCTCGGTGCTGGTGGGCTACGAGGACAAGGGTGGCCAACTCCTGTTCCTGGAGGGCGACAGCACCGAGCCCTACAAAGTGGCGACGAACCGGAACGTCAGCTATCTGTTCATTCTCCCTGGCGCCAAGAAAAAGGCGCCACCGCTGGCCGACATCTATCGTAAAGCCGTGCTGAATATTCCCGCGCTGCTGACCCGGCTGCAGAAGGGAGATGTCTATTTCGGCCGCGAAGCCTTTGACGCCTGGGCAAAGCACCTGCTGGCCGAGGACTACGCGG
>Ga0172368_10003862_pt1 | contig 17782 bp, 9 predicted proteins | sample Lak11m_FD_114540 | JGI IMG/M metagenome (GOLD analysis project Ga0172368, IMG submission 114540) | Freshwater microbial communities from Kabuno Bay, South-Kivu, Congo - kab_022012_11m | ecosystem: Environmental > Aquatic > Freshwater > Lake | place: Democratic Republic of the Congo: South-Kivu...
CATGATCGTGCTGCGCGACCAGGAGCGGGTAGTTCAGCGCATACGCCTCCCGCGTCACGCCGCCCTGTCGCCAGTCGCCGGCGTGGGGCAGCAGGCTGTAGGTGAACACATGCCGCCCCTTGTCGGCTTGCGCGTCAGGGCGGATCGCCGACTTGATGAGCGTCAGACGCATGACGTTGTCGCGGATGTCGTGGCCGTACTTGCAGTCGTTGAGCAGCGCCACGCCGTAATTGCCTTCGGACAGGTCGGCCCATTTCTGCGCGGGGACTTCGAAGCGTGCCCAATCCCAACTCGTGTTCCAGTGGGTGGGCCGCTCGACCGCGCCGAATTGGATGTCGTAGGTAGCACGGGTGGCGCGCAGGTCGACCGGGAAGGCGATCTTGAGCAAGGTTTGCGCCTCGCGCCACTCGATTTCAGTGCGGAAATCAATGCGCGGGGAATCGGCGTAGAGCGTGAGCCGCTGCGTGATGGACGAGTCGCGGAAGCGCCACGTCATCCGCAGGCTGCCGCGCAGGGGGCCGGTCTCTTCCACGACCGCCTCGACCAGGTCGGTCACCTCGACCATCTTCTCCCGGTAGTAGATGTCAATGTCCCAGGCGTCGAACTTCATCGGCTTGTCCTCGAACGCCTGGAAGACGTTGCCGCGGCCGCCGGGCGCCAATACCTCGCGGTCGTGGCGCTTGTCGTAGAGGGAGATGATCTGTCCGCGGTCGTTGAGCGACAGGCGATAGAAACGGTTTTCGAGATGAGTGGGGGTGACATCCATTCCTCCCCCAGCCCCTCCCCCGCCCTGGCAGGGGAGCGCGCACACCCCCAAAGCCGGTATGTCCCGCACAGCGATCAGCAGCCGCTTTGCGCCCCCGTCCTCGACAAGCTGAACTGGCCTCAACTGATCGTAGCGCAGGCTGGCGGCTTGCGCTGCAGGGACTTCGATCAGGCCATCCCGAGGCCACGAGAGCGGGTTGAAGACGACCAGACCTGACAGGCCCCCGAGATTTGTCAGGCCCAATCCATCCAGGATCCTTTGGACAGCCGCCTTGATAACCTCCTGCCCGATCTCCGTAATGCGCTGGTAGTCGCGGGCGGCGTCCTCGTAGACCTGCCGGATGGAGGAGCCGGGCAGGATGTCGTGGAACTGGTTGAGCAGGATCAGCTCCCAGCCGGTGTTCAACTGGGCCGCGGGGTAAGCGCGACTACTGGTCAACACGTCGGCCAGTGCGCTGAGGCATTCGGCGTTGTGGTAGAGGATCTCGGCCTGGCGGTTGGCGCGCTTGATCTGCGCTTGCGAGGTGTAGGTGCCGCGGTGGTATTCCAGGTACAGCTCGCCGTCCCACACCGGCAACTCTCGCTCCGCCACCCGTGCGGCCAGCCGCTCGAAGTACGCCTCAGCTTGACCCAGCTCGACCGCCGGCAGGCCGGGCAGGTTCCGCGCCGCGGTCGCCCACTCCAGCATCTCCTGCGTCGGCCCCCCGCCGCCATCGCCCCAGCCGAAGAGCAGCAGTAGCTCGTCGTTGACGTCCTTCTGGCGGTAGTTATCCCAGATACCCTTGACGTCGGCCGGCCGTATCTGGCCGTTGTAGGTGAACGCGCTTGAACCTTCCTCGGGCGTCGTGACGAAATGGGTCAGCACCTCCGTGCCATCCAGCCCGCGCCATCGAAAAGTGTCGTACGGGAAGCGGTTGAACTGGTTCCAACTGATCTTGCTGGTTAGGAAGTAGCGGATGCCGCTCTTGGCGATGATCTGCGGCAGGCTGGCGCTGTAACCGAAGACGTCGGGCAGCCAGAGCAACCGCATCTCCACGCCGAACTCCTGCCGCGCCCAGCGCGTGCCAAAGAGGAACTGACGCACCAGCGATTCGCCGCTCGTCAGATTGGTGTCCGGCTCCACCCACGTCGCGCCGGTGATCTCCCACTGGCCCGCCGCGATCTTCTCCCTGACCCTGGCGAAGATCTCCGGATAGTCTTGTTTCAGGAACTTGTAAAGCTGGGGCGACGAGTGCATGAAGCGATACGCGGGGTACTGGCGCATCAGGTGCAGCGCGGTGGTGAAGGTGCGCGCCGCCTTCTCACGAGTGTGCGCCAGCCGCCAGAGCCAGGCCATGTCAATGTGGGCGTGGCCAACGCCGATCACGCGCGGCTTCAGCTCGGCCTGACCCTGCCAGCCGCGCACGGCGTCCTCCAGGTGATCGGCCGCGGCCGCGATGGACGCATAGAAACCATCGGAGCCGGGCTTGCTGAAATCCACCGCCAGGAACGCACTGTGCAAGGCGTCCAGGATCAGGTTCCGCCGCAGGTCGTTCTCGTCCAGGGTGCGGACGGTCTTGAGCAGGGTATCGGCCAGGTAGGCGAGCCGCTCGGCGCCCTCGTCCAGCCAGACCAGTTGGGCCAGCTTGAAGCGCCGCCGGTCGGGCACGCCCAGCACGCCGTTCCAGGCCTTGAGCGCGATCTGGATTGCGCCGGTGGTCAGCAACTCCGGTGGCAGCCAGGCCGTGTCGTGCCAGACGTCGATCGCCTGGAGTGGCCTGCCCTCCACGTAGAGCAGTGTCTCCGCGGTAGAGTCGCCGCCGTCCCGCGGGCCGACCAGGAAGCGCAACGCCAGCTTCTTGCCGCGCCATTCTGGCGGGATCGGCACGCGGGCGCGAAACCAGGCGGTGAAGTCGTAGCCGCCCCAGGTCTCGCCGACACGGAAGTCGGCCCAGGCACGGTCATCGAATTCGGGTCGCTCGGCCCCAACCGGGCTGCCCGCGTCGAACGGCATCTGCCAGAACTTGAACCGGGGGATATCACGGCCGCCGCGCGTGACCGCCGCGCGGACTTCGCCGAGGAGTTTTTCGATCTTTTCGACGGTGAAGAATCTCATAGCCGCCGCCACACATCCAGCATCAGCTCATACCGCGCGAGCCTCATGCCGGTGTAGACGCAGTTGCTTGTCGAGAAGATGTAGCCGCCGCCGGGCATACCGGAGCGCAGGGCGTAACGCGCGGACTCGACCACTTCTTCGTCCGTGCCGGTGTCGAGGAGACCACAGTTGACGTTGCCGATCAGGCAGAGGCGGTCGCCGTAGCGGCGCTTGACCTCGGCGATGTCCACGTTGCCCTGGGGATCGAGCGAGTGCAGCGCGTGCGGATTGGTCTGCACGAGCTGATCGAGGATCGGCATGATGTTGCCGTCGGTGTGCTTGATGACATAAAAGCCCAGGTCGCGGTAACCCTGGGTGAGCTTCGCCAGGTAGGGCGTGATGAACTCAGCGAACTGCGTGGGCCGCAAGAACGGGCCGGTGTTGAAGCAGTAGTCGCTGCAAAGCGCGAAGCCGTCCAGCCCACCCAGCCGCGCCTGACGCTCGGCTTTGCGCAGTTGGAGCGCGACCCTCTCCTCCATCTCGGCCTTCAGTTTCTCCGGCTCGTCGGCCAGGCGATAGCAGAACTCGGCCATCTGCCCGCCCTCGGGGATGCTGAAGGTGACGTCGCCGTGCTTGAGCAGGAAAAAGCGATTGCCCGTCCGCTCGCGGATCAGCCGGATCAGCTCGGCGCACTCCTCGAACGTGCCGGGGTTGGGCTGCACCATAATGGCGCTGTGCTCGTAGCGTTCGGCGATGGCGATGTAGAGGTCGGCCATGTCCTGGCGGTGAAGCTGGCGCTCGCGCTCCTCCATCTGATCCCACTGCCGGTAATCGCGGTGCAGCGGATGGACTTTGCCGAACGCCTCCATCGTCAGGTAGAAGACTAACTCGAAATGCGGCACGCGGCCGGTCAGCGGCCGCCGTTCCAGCGCGGCGATGAAACGGTCGCGAGGGGTGGATTCGGGCATATGGATCCTCACTTGCCTGCAAGATGAACACGATTTTGGGCATTCAAATGGCTCCGTGGGCCGACAGGGTCATGCGCCCGGTGTTCCAGCCCTGGATCTCGAGTGCTCGCTCGGCCTCCGGCACATCGCGCCATGTGACCGCTACCGTCCGGCGCTCACCGGGGAAGAGGCAGAAGTAGTTATCGTCGAAGTAAGCCCAGCCGATCCCACCGCGCGGCCGGGCGTCCGCCAGCCAGACGAAGAAGGCGGTATGGTTGCCGCTATTGGCCACGGTGACATCCCAGGCGTCCGCGACCCTCACCCCGGCCCGCTGCCCTGACAATCGCCCACCTACCCCCTGACCCCCTCCCTGCGAGGGAAGGGGGAACTGAGTGGCGCCCCTCCCTTCGTAGGGGAGGGGTTGGGGGAGAGGTTTCAGCCGCCGTGGCGCCGCGCCCGGCATGAGCATTTCCTCTGGAAGGAGAGGAAGTCGGGGTGAGAGGCCGTCTCGCACCTCCACGGCCAGCCTCGTCTGTGGCTGCGGAGCTATAAGCGCGGCCAGGTTTCCCGTGCGAGTGAAGACGTAGCGGTTGGCTGCCACCGTCGCGCCGGATGGATCGATCAGGCGGAGGTCGAGGAGGAAGATGTCCTCGGTGAGATCGGAGATCGGATATTGGATATTGGCCAGACGCGTGGCAGCGTTGGGCACGCAGGCGACAGGTCGGGTCTGTTCAGTGTAGATGCGGCCGCTGGCGGCGATGAGGCGGGCGCGGAGCATATCAGCCTGGGATTTCAATCCCAGGGCGGCGTTGACCCAGATTTCCGCCGTGAACGACTCCCGCCCCGCCCAGGCGATCGCCGGGAACGCGGCGGTGACGGTGAGCGGCTCGTAGGCGCGGGCGACGGCGAAGTAGACCGGCTTCGGCTCGGCCCAGTAGTCCACGGCCGAGGTGCAGGCCGCCATGGGGTATGGCTCGTTGAACTGCCAGGGGATCGTCCCACTGTTGCGCCACTGGCGGCGACGGTCGGCCTCGACCGCGTAGCGCAGCCCATCGGCCTGGGTGAACTGGGTGGCACGCACATAGGTCGCGACGTCGGGCAGGGCGCCGAACGTCTCATCCCACACGACCCGCCGTACCCACCACGCACCCAGGTGGAACCAATAGGGATTCTGCGCCAGGTCAATGGACCATTGGTGCTCGGGTGAGATAACGGTATTGAGGGATTGGGGATTGGTGATTCCTTCGACGCCGAACTCGCTGTGGAAGAGGGATGTGCCCGCATTGTAGAGGGTGTAGTGCTTCGTTACACCCTGGTATTCCCACGGGCCGTGGACATCGTGCTGGCCCAGGGGATCGGCCTCGATGTTCCCCAGCGAGTTGCCGAAGGCGCGACCGGTGGGCGAGGTGGGCAGCCAGAGCCGGTCGGGATCGAGCCGCTTCACCACGGCTTTGAGGCCGGCGAGCGCGGGGTGGCCATCGTCAAGCGGCTGCTCTTGGCCGCGTTCGACATCGGCCGCGCTCGCCATGCCGGGGCGGCCTTGCAGCTCGTTGCCGCCGCACCAGAGCGCCAGCGACGCATGGTTACGCCGCCGCGGGATGATCTGCTCAGCCTCTGCGGTCAGCATAGCGATGTAGTCCGGGTCGGCCGGTGGGCTGCTGTCAATGCCGGAGCTGGAGAGGATGAACTCCTGCCAGACCATGATCCCCAGCCGGTCGCACAGGTCGTAGAACGCCTCTCGCTCGATCAGCCCGCCGCCCCAAACGCGCAGCAGGTTGACATGGGCGCGTTGGGCCAGGGTCAGCAGTCGCGCCAGCTTCTCCGGCCGCGCCACGCCGTAGAGCGCATCCATGGGCACCCAATTCCAGCCGTTGATGAAGACCTTGCGGTCGTTGACGACGAAGGTGTAGGGCCGCGCGGTCGTGTCGGGGGTGTCGTTGGGGGCGAGTTCGATGCGGCGGAAACCGAACCCAACCCCTCTGCCCCCCTTCCCTGCGAGGGAAGGGGGGATGCCGCTCCCCTCTCCTCGCAGGAGAGGGGCTGGGGGTGAGGTCGTTACTTCGCACTCATACAACGGCTGCTCCCCGTACCCGTTCGGCCACCAGAGCCGCGGGTGCTCCACCGGCAGATGGACGCGGACGCATGTCGCGCCTGATGCGGCGCAGGCGCGGCGGGTCGTCCGTGCGACGACCCGCCCCTCGAACCGCAAAACGACCTCGACCACCGTCTCGACCTTAGCCTCGGCCTCGACCTTAGCCTCGACCTCGACATCGGCGTGCGTGAAGTCGTCGCTCAACCGCGGCAGGACGAAAACGTCGGCGATGCGCAGGGCGCCGCCGAATTCCAGGTAGACTTCGTCCCAGATGCCCTGGTGCACCAGCCGCGGGCAAAAGTCCCACCAGTAGTTCATGCGCGCCTTGTGGGTGCGTACGCGGTCGGTACGCCCCACCTGCGGCTCCTCGTGCGGCGCGGGTGCGATCACCACCGCGAGCAGGTTCTCCGCATCGTACTTCAGCTTGTCGCCCACCTCGAAGCTGACCGGCGTATACATCCCGCGATGCGTTCCCAGCGACTCGCCGTTCAGAAAGAACTCGGCCTCGTAATCCACCCCCTCGAAGACCAGGCGGGCGCGCGAAAGGCGGCCGGACATGCCCTCGCTGGCGCGGGACCCCGCAGGCACTTCCGAAGCGCCTGGCACGTGGAAGGTCTTTTTGTACACCCACGTCCGCTGCGGAACCCACTCGCACAGCAGCGAGTTGCGCTCGAAGTAGGGGTTGGCGATCTCACCGAGGCGCCAGAGATCGTCCAGCACGCTGCCGGGGACGCGTCCCCCGCGACGCCACCAGCGACCATCGCGCGTGCCTGGTTTGTGCGCATCGCGCCAGCGCCAGTCCTCGCCGTAGAAGTCTTTGAAGAGCCAGTCGGAGCCGTTGAGCGAGATGCGCATGACGTTATTCCACCCACTCCACCAGGTTCGTTTCCGCCGCTGGCTGAGCAGCCTCCCGCGACACGCGGAAGGTCTTGATCTCGGATGGCCCGAAGTCGGCTGAGATCACGCGCCCCCACTTCAGCAGGCGGATCGTTGCCCGCGTCGCCGCGCCTGTCGTCTCGAACGCACGCAGGATCAGGTCATTGCCTTCCTCGGCCTGTTTCAGCACGGTCGCGGTGATGTTCGCCGGTTCGACCGCGATGAACGCGTCTGACTGGGGCAGTGCGCCGTTGGGGTGATAGGTGGCGATCAAGGCGAAGGGCCGCTGATTCAGCTCGGCCGCGGCGCGCACCGTGCCGGAGGTCTCCCAACTTCCCTGGTGTGGCAGCATGGCGTAGCGGAACCGCTGGATCCCCAGGTCAATGAACGAGTAGAGGCCGCCCGGTTCGAGCACCGCCGGGCTGTGATTGGCGTAAGCCGGGCTGCGCAGGACGGTCAGGCCGATGTCGCGCACGGTCACATCGCCGCTGTACTTGCCGTCGTTGAGGAGGCTGAAGCCGCAGGTGATCTCCGCGTCGCGCGACGTGCCGGAGATATCGACCCAGCTTTGCAGCGGATCCTCGTCGCCGTCGGCCTCGCGTTCCAGGTGTCCATACGGGATTTCGTGGGTGATTTTCATGAATTTGACGTTGACCGGGAAGCGCAGTTTGAGCATCTTGAGCGGCTCGCGCCAGTCAACCGTCACCGACACGTCAATGGGATCGCGATCGGCGTACATGGCAAAGTCCTGGTGCAGCGTTGAGCGCCCATACTCGCTCGTCACGCGGATCGTCCAACGGACAGGGCCGCGCTCCACCAGGCGGACACTCGTGGCCATAAACGCGCCGATGACCTTGTCCCATTTGAAGATGTTATGACCCCATGTATCGGCGGGATCATCCACGACGACCGGCACGGCCGCTGAGCCGGTGAAAACCTCGACGCCCGCCCGCAGGTCACGCAGGCTGCTTACGTACCCCGTGCGACCATCGAATTCCAGTCGGAAGCGGCCGTTGTCCAGGACGGTGTCGGTCGCTGAGACCCTTGGGGCCTCCGAGATCTCAAGGGTCTGCATGGGGATGAGCCGATACGTCCGATACCCCAGCGCAGGCAGATCGGCCACAAAGCAGAGGCGGTTGCGGCCGCCGCACGTGGCGTGTGACTGGATGCGCTGGAACGGCACGCGCTGGCCCGCGTCGTCCAGCAGTGCATCCTCGGTCGTCACCTTGCCGAACTCCAGCTCGACGGCTTGCTTGCCTTCCCATGCATGTGGGTTGAAGACCACGATGGGGCGGCTGCCTGCTTCTTGGGGAATGCCGATGCGCCAGGCGAACGCTTGCATGGCCAGGTTCAGGCCGCGGTCGGCGATGGCGAGCGCCTCGCCGACCTGGTCGCGCGCGTCCTCGTAGGCTGGCTCGATGGACGTACCGGCCAGGATGTCGTGGAACTGGTTGAAGAGGACGTTCTTCCAGGCGCGACCGAAATCGGCCGGGTAGGGCTGGTCGGTCGTCCACATCGCCAGCGCCGACCATTTCTCGGCGGCCAGCAGGCGGTTTTCGGCCAGGCGATTCCAGCGTTTGATGCCGGAATGGGCCGCGTAGCAGCCGGGAGCATGGTTCTGCAATTCATCGCGCACGATCGGCAACCCTGCCAGATCTGTGATGTTCTCGAAAAACGCCTCAGGTCGGCTGAAGTGCAGCTCGGGCAGGTCAGCCGAGCCGTCAAGTCGTCGGATGCATTCGAGGTTGGCGATGGTCGGCCCGCCGCCGTGGTTGCCCACTCCGTAGAAGCACATGAACTCGTCCAGTGGCGGCTTCATCTCCGCGGCGCAGCGGCGGATGTGCGGCTCGAAATCCTGCCCGTTCGACAGGTACTCGAACGGAATGCGGAATGCCAGCACGCGCGAGCCATCGGGCGCTTCCCACCAAAAGACGCGCCCGGCAGTCCCTTCTCGTGGGGGCCAGGGCGGAGGAAGACATAGTAGCGGAGGCCGCTTTTGGCGAGGATCTGCGGCAGGGTGGCCGCGTGGCCGAAGCTGTCCACGTTAAAACCGACCGTCCCGGTGGTGCCGAACTTCTCCCGAAAGTAGCGTTGGCCGTACAGCCCGTGGCGCACGAACGACTCGCCGCCGGGGATGTTGCAGTCTGGCTCGACCCACCAGCCGCCGACAATGGCCCAGCGGCCCTCGGCCACGCGCTGCCGGATCTCCGCAAACATCGCCGGATCGCTTTGCTCGACCCATTCGTACAGTGCGGCCGAGCTGGCGCAGAAGATAAAATCATCGTACTCTCGCATCCGGTCGAGCGCGGAGCGGAAGGTCGCCCTGGCCTCGTGGAACCCTTCGTGCCACTGCCACAGCCACACGGGGTCAATGTGGGCGTTGCCGATCATGTGCAAGATTCGAGTCATGGTTGGTTTGTGCTCCCGGGATTACGTGTTGCGTATTGCGTGTTGCGTGATATCGGGTTGGGTCTGTCACGGGGTGTCGCCCTTCACCAGTGATTCCAAATATGGACCTAGCTCGGGGCACTGGCGTCGTCCCGTCGCGCCACCGGGTGTTATCCGCAGGATGCTGCGCGAAAATACCCGGCTCAAGTAGATACAAGTCGGTCGAGACCGGCTGAACGGCCCGGCCCAACCGGCTGATGAAAGTTAAGAAAATAAACCGGCAATCGCCTTCTCCGGTGCGTTTTTCGTAAAGCCGCGCCGCCCGGCGATGAAGGCGCCGGGCTATTTGCACAGCGCCCCGTGAACGGGGCTGAAATGCGGTTAACCGACCCAGCCCGATTGATCGGGCGTGGCTGTGTAGCCCGGAAACTTCATTTCCGGGCGGGCAAACTGGCACAGCGCCCAAGTCAAATCTGGAATTGCTGCACTGTTACCAGCGCCTCGGCTTGTTGACCGAAACGCTGGCCGCTCACCGTCACATCCACCGCGATGCGCGCGCGGTGGACGGTCAGGCCGTCGGGCGGGGTGACGGTGAAGGCGTACCTACCCCCCCGACCCCTCTCCCTACAGGGAAGGGGGGAGTAGGGCTCCTGTCTCCTCGAAAGGCAAGGATCGGGGGTAAGGTCGGTCGGGGGTGAAGTCACCCACCCCTCCGGCGCCACCACCCGCACCTCCATCTCTGCCTCCCGCCCGAACGGGTTCCGTACCTCCACGACGAACTCCACCGGTTCGCCCCCGCGGGCCTGCGCCTGGTAGGGGGTGATGCGGGCGATGAAGCCCTCGGCGCCCAGGTTCGGCTCCGCCGGCAACAGCTCGCGATGCAGCCGTTCGAGCACCGCTCCCTGCTCCACCAGCCGGTCGAGGTAGCCCGGCCGCACCCACAGCGGCTCCCAGTGGCCTGAGATGATCAGATCGGGGTCGAGGCTGCGGTACAACTCGGCCGCCGTGCGATAGTCGCCCTCGCAGAAGCGGTTCTGGTAGACGTAGTTCAGCTCGCCCCCATCGTCGCCCTGATACTGGTCGCCGGTCGCCAGGACGCGCTTCCCGTCGGCCTCGAAGGCGATCGCAACAGCATACCGGGTGTGGCCTGGGAGCGGGTATTGGGTGATCAGGTATTCCTCCCACCGGAACGGCTCGCCGACGGGCAAGCGACGATCCACGGGGATCGGGTCGTACCAGAGGCAGGGCAATTCGTAGGCCGATGGGCGCTCCAGAATGTCGGCGAAGCTCGCCGCGGCCCACACCTGCGTCCCCTCGACGTCACGGAGCAGGTTGAAGCCGGCCACGTGGTCGTCGTGGTAGTGCGTGGGGAGCGCCACGTCCACCCCGGTCACGCCGAAGTCGCGCTTGAGCATCGGCAGCGTGTAGAGCCAGGGCCGCCGCGACGCACGGTCGTCTCCCGCCGCCTGCCCTGCCATGAAGTCGTAGCCGAAGTCAATGACCAGCGCCTTGCCGCTTTCCGACAGCAGCACGTAGCTGTTAGCCGTGCTCGTCCGGTTGCGCAGCAGGTGCGGCGTGATGGCCGCGTAGGGGCGGTCGCGGAAGTGGAAGAGCCGGGGGTTCTGCCCGCGCAGCCGCATCAGCTCCGCCAGGCGTTCGACCAGCGGCTCCACGGCCGCGGCCACGTCCTCCATCGGCTCGCCGTGCGATGGCAGCAGCAGATCGGGTTGGCGGTCGCGGAGGTCGAGTGCCGAGAGCGCCGTATAGGGCAGCCCTTCGCCGCCGTTGTACGTCCACTGCGTCGCGGCGAGCGACCAGACCCGGCCTGGCGCCGCGATCAGGTCGCCGGTGAACGCGACCCGGCGTCCGTCCACCTCGGTCAGCAGGCTGATCGAGCCGGTGGTGTGACCAGGGGTGGGAATGACCGTCACGTCGCAGCCGCTGAAATGTCGCGTCTCGTAATCGCGCAACGTGCCTGCGACTGCGACCGGCTCCAACAGCGAGAAGCGATCCTGGCGGACGTTGTAGTTGTTGTAGAGCGCGCGGCCCTGCCAATGCGCATCCACGCGAGCGAAGAGATCCTGCTCGGTGTGCGGAACCCACACCCGCGCGCCGGCGGCGACCGCGCGATTCAACCCTTGCCCCTGGTCGCGGTGGTGGTGTGTCATCAGCACGTCGGTGGCGCGCTGTACGCCGATGCCCGCCAGCGCGTCGAGCACGTCTCCCGCGCCGAAATCAACCAGCACGGCCTCCACGCCTTCGCGCAAGACGTAGACGTGGCAGGTGTCGGTGAAACAGTAGAGATGATCCGAAAGCTGGAGCATGGTTGCCTGGTATTGGGTATTAGGGATTGGGTATTAGGGACTGGGGATTAGGGATTGAATACTGAGCGACGGCACTGAACGCAATATAGAGATGGCTCCCGGATGACAAATAATCCCTAATCCCTAATCCCTAATCCCAAATCCCTAATACCTGTTATCTAATATCTCCCGTAATTTCGTGCGACCTCGATCATCCGGCGGATATTCTCATCCGGCGTATCACGCCCGCACTGATCGCCGGTCGATAGGATAAAGCCGCCGCTCGCGGCTGCCGCATCTATGGCGGACTTTGCCGCAGCTTCCACATCGTCCGGCGACCCGAAGAGCATGACGTTTGTCGTGTGCAGGTTGCCCATCAGCGCAATTTGGCCGCCATGTGCCCGTTTGACCTCGGCCAGGTCGCAATCGCCCATCGGCGCGATCTCCAACGGGTTGATGCAGCTCAGGGCGGTCTCCTCGGCACACCAGCGCACCAGGGCGCGCTCCTTGCCACAGGAGTGGAGCATCGTCGGCACGCCCGCGTCCTGTGCCATGCGGGTGAGCTTACGGATTGTCGGCAGCGACAGCTCGCGGGCGATCTTGGGCGATTGCAGCGTGATCGTCCCCGACCCACCGAGCAGCACGAAGTCGGGCCGTTCTGCCAGGATCATCTCCATCTGGGTGGTCGCCTGCCGGTCGTGAAGCCGGCGCAGCCGCTCGATCCAGTCGTGCTTCTCGTAATACCAGACGCTCAGGCCGGTCAGTCCGCCTGCGAACAGCTCGAACCAGGTGTGAAAGCCTGGGTAGCCGATGCTGATGCCGAACGCGCCCAGGTCACCCAGCTCGGAACGCTGGCGGTGCAGCAGCGCTGGGTTGTAGCCGACCGGTGGCGCGAAGAATTTCTCCAGCAGCGGCCACTGCGCCTCGATATCGACCACCGGCCGGCCGGTACGGGTGGGCGAATCCGCGGCGTAGTAGGTGGTCTCGATGCTGTAGCGCTGGTCGTCTATCCGGCCGCACGTGCGCACGGCCCATCGGTCGGCTGTCTTGCGGATCTCCTCGATGGCCGAGCAGCGCTCGCCAGGCCACTGGTATTGCATCGAGCCATCGGTGAACCAGCCGTCGAAGCCGAAATACTTCACCGCCTCGATGTACGCGCGCCAGAGGGGCGGCTCGCCGAAGTAGTAGACCTCCCAAAACGGCTTGCCGGTCAGCCGACAGGGGATCATGTTGGAGATGTCCGGCGCCACCGCCACGCAATCGGGTTGGCCGTTGGTCATCGCCACGAGCATCCGCTCGCGGGAAGTCATGTTACCCATATGGTTTCTTCGCCCATTTTTCGGCTCCGAAGATGCCTGCCTGCCGGAGCGCCACCGCGTCGTAAGCGTAGATGTACATCGCGGCCGACCAGGACTGACCGGCAAAGCCCATCGGCCGGCCCGACAAACCGTGAAACCACTCGTTGAACTCCCACTCGTGCTGTCGGCCCTGGCGGTTCATCTCGGCCAGCTTGACGAGCTGTCGCTGCGCCCCGTCCTGCCGACCGGCCTGCGCCAGCGCGGCGACGTACAACCCGCCGATGAATGGCCACGCGCCGCCGTTGTGGTAGTGGTGCGGCTGGTTCAGGTTGCGCACCTGGTAGTAGTCGCGCCAGTCCGGCTCACCCGGTCGGATTTCGGGATAGAGACAGCGCACCGGCCACGGCTCATCCAGCCCGCAGCCATGGATGTGGTCCAGGATCTTGCCCGCCTGGGCCGCGTCCGCTACGCCGAACAGGATCGCCAACAAGTTGCCCAATGTGTCGAAGCGGTCGGGGAAGGCGCGAAAGGCCACGTAGGGCAGGTAGAAAGGCCGCATCACCAGCTCGGTCTCGATGCGCTTGAGGACGTAGAGCCATTCCTTGCGCTCCCCGCTGATCCACGCATAGTCTTTCGGCGCCTCCGGTCCTACCCACAGCAGCACGTTGATCTTGCGTCGCACGTCGGCGGCGGTGGCGAAGTAGACGTCGGCCAGCAAATCCAACGCCTCTGCCATGTGCCCCATGCAGCGCCACGCGGCGCAGTAGAGCGCGTTGTCGTACAGCACGTTATAGCGGTTGGCGAACAGGTCGGCCCAGTCCATTGCCTCGTGGACTTCCAGCAGGCCGCACTCGTTAGAATCCTGGTAGCGCAGCCAAAGCAGCGCGCGCTCGAGGCTGGGCCACGCCTGGCGGAGGAAATCGAGATCGCCGGTCGTGGCGAAGTTAGCGTAGTGGCCAATGACGTACCACAGGTTGCCGTCCACGCAGCCTGCGTGAACGGTGTCCTCGACCGCCGTCCCCTCGGCCCCGCCAATCGTCAGTTTGCTCCCGTGCGCCACGAGCGCGGGATCGGCCACGCCCAGAAAGCCGACGTTGTGGGGGACCTTGCCCAGCGGCGACTGGAAGCGGCGCAGCGTCTCCAGCGACCGCCGGTGAATCGCCCGCCCCGCGTCGCCGCAGAGCAGCAGCCCCAGCCCGCAGATCATGCTGTCCCGCGCCCAGACCTGCTGATATGCCTGGTTCGCGCCCAATAGCCCCAGCTCGCCGCCGTTGGTGAGAAGGATGCGCTCGGCGTGACCGCGAGCGGTGGTGGTGAGATCGGTATTCATCCTGCGCGTCCCGCACTGCCCAGGAAGCGTTCGATCTTGTCTGTGACGGTCGCTTCCACCGCAGCGCCTGCGATGTGACGCTGCGCAGCGGGCAGTCCCTCCAGCTCGACGTTGCTCATGCGTTCTTCGCGGTCCAATGCCTGGAGCAGCGCCTGTTCCAGATCGGTGGCGATGTTGACCTTGCTGACCCCACCGCCGGCCACACGGATCGCGCTGGCGATCATCTCGGGTGGCACGCCGGAACCGCCGTGCAGCACCAGATGGACTGACGTGAGGCCGCGAATGGCTCGCAGCCGCGTCACGTCGATGCGCGGCCGCCGCAGCACATAGACCCCGTGGGCGGTGCCCACTGAGACCGCCAGCGCATCTACGCCGGTTTCGGCGACGAAACACGCCGCCTCCTCCGGCACGGTGAACAGCTCCTCATCTTCGGCAGTCTCAAGTTTGTCGGCTGAGAAGATACGCCCCAGCTCAGCCTCCACGGAGGCCCCACGCGGGTGGGCGTATTCGACGATGGCGCGGCTGAGGGCGATGTTTTCGGTCAACGGCAGCTCCGAGCGGTCAATCATCACCGAGGTAAAACCAGCAGCGATGGCGCCGGCGATCACGTCCGGATCCTTCGTATGGTCCAGGTGGAGCACGACCGGCACTGTGATCCTCTCCTCGGCCAGACAGCGATAGAACTCCTCGGCGAATTCCGCGGGCTGGGAATCGAACCAACGCATTTCATTGGCCGAGATTTGGACGATCAACGGGGAGCGTATCTGCTGGCCCGCCCTCAGCACGTGGCGGATCATCGCCGTGTAGCGGGGTGAAAAGGAACCGATGGCGTAGCCACCAGCCTCGGCAAGTGGCAGAACCTCCCGCAGAGTGACGACGTTTTCGTGGCTGTTCACCTTCACCTTGCAAACACCTTTCGACAAGTCAGCAAGCTATCTCCGCGCTGCCAGGCCAAGTGCCGCGCGGAGCGGCGCTTGCAGCGTCCGGTAGATGTCGAGCAGCCGCTCGTGGGCGCTGTGACGGTCGGGATCGGGGCGATAGGTGATCGGCGACGTTGGGTTGAGTACCGCTCGCGCGCTGAGCAGGCGCTCCGCCATGCTCTCCCCACAATAAACGCCAGCGCCCGCACCGGCCAAAATCGCCGCGCCGAGCAATGTGGCTTCCGCGTGCGGTGATGCGATCACCGGCCTCCCCGTCACATCCGCCCTGATTTGCAGCCATGCAGGTATGCGGGCGCCGCCGCCTGCCGCCACGAGCGCCGGTATCGGACGGCCCGTGGTCATCTCCGCCGTTTGCAGGATACAGGCCATCTCGTAGGCGACCCCCTGCAACACCGCCTTGATCAGATCCCTGCGGCTGTGGGCAGCCGTCAAGCCGATAAAAGCGCCACGCGCATTCGGATCAGGCCAGGGCGCCTGCGCACCGAGCAGGTAAGGCAGGTAGAGCAGATCGGTTGGCTCCGTGGTGCCTTGTCCGATCAGCGTTGCCAACGCTTCGTATGAGAGCGGCGGGTCTCCCAGCACCCCGCGCAGCCAGTCCAGCGAGCGGCCCGACGCAGAAAGCGCACCCATCCAAAACATCTGATCGGGCACGACGTGTGGCCCGAAAACCAGCCCTGAGGCGAAGGCCTCATGCGTGAGCGACCGCCTGGGCAGCGCGCCGACCAGCGCCTCGGCCGTACCAATCGAGTCCAGGGCCATCCCGTCTTCGGGTGCGCCGACCGTCAACGCCGCGACCACATGATCGTGACCGCAAATCGCGACGGGGATACCCGCCTTCAAGCCCGCGCTTGTGGCATCGGCCGCCTCACGGGTGGTCTGGCCCACAGGCTGGCCGCTGGGCAGGATCGGCGGGAACAGGCACATGTCCAGGCCAAAGCTCGCAAGCCAGTCAGCGCCCCAGTCGCCGGTGTCGATGCGGTACGCCAGGGTGCGGGCGGCCAGGGTGGGATCGGTCGCCAGTTGGCCGGTCAGCTTTTGGGCCACGAAGTCCGCGGTCGAGAGCCAGACCGCGTTCTCGGTGATCTGCGGCTCACGCTGCCGCAGCCACAGGATTTTCGCCAGGCCGCATTTGTAGCTGGCGCGCAGGCCGCTGTGCTGAAAGATCACGAACGGGTCTTCCTGCCTGCCGATCCTCTCGCCCTGAGGCGCCGCGGCCGGGTCGAACCAGGGGATCAGGTCGGAGCGTGGCCGTCCGGTGCGCCGGTCAACCAGCAGGCCGGTCTCGGCCATGCTCGCAATCCCCAGCGCGGCGATGGGCTCATCGGTCGCGGCAGCCTCGGCCAGCACGGCCGCGGCGGTCTGCCAGAGCTGCTCGGGATCCAAGGTTGCGCAGCCATCGACGGCGTAGTGCGCCGGCGCGGCGCAGGACGCGATGCGGCAGGCCGTTCCGTCCATGGCGAACAGGCCGGCCTTGCAGTGGCTCGTCCCGATATCACACGCCAGCAGTTTCATGCTGCAACCAGCTTTTCGGCCAATGCCTTCACCTGCGCCGTCGCCGGTCATTCATCCTTCGTCGTTCGTCGGTACTCCGCCCACACCTCTCGGACCAGCGCATAATCCTCCTCATCGAGCGCCTCGCCGGTCGAGTCAATGTGGGTGACATAATAAAGCGCGGGCACGCCCAGCGTCGATTGGAGGCCGGTGTAGGCGCGCCAGGTCGCCTTGTCGGGCATCGGCCAGTTGTCGGTGTCGATCAGCGCGTGCGGACAGGCGAGCCGCGCTACTCGCGCGCGGCGCCGCATGGCATCGAGCACAGGCTGGCCGGTGTTGATGTCGTTCAGCCGGATCATATCCACCACGTCGGCAAGGTAGGGATGCGGCGTGTGGGTGATGACCAGCGCGTCCGGCTTGACCCGTTTGGCTTCGTCGTAGAGGATGCCCAGGTAGCAGTGCATCAGCTCCAGGCCCCAGGCATCGCCGTATTTTACCATGCCTGGCCCGCTGGGGATGCGCGCGGAGAAGTCCACCTTGAAGCCATCCGCATCGTAGCCTTCGGTGCTCAACATCCGGCGGATTGCGGCGCGGAAGCGGCGCCCGAACGTGGGGTGGGTGGGGTTTACGGCGATGGGCAAGCCCGCTGCGTTGCGGATGCACTCCTCCGGCGGAACGCCTTCGGGATCCCAGGCCTTGAGCCAAAGGAGCACGCGGCGGCCCTGGCGGTGTTGCTCCTGGACGAAGGCGGGCAGATCGGGCCATTTGGCCGCGTCCACCTCGTTATTGCCGTAGGTTGCCTGCCACTTGTCGTCGATGACGACCGTGCCTGGGGTGATACCGTGCGCGGCCAACGTCGCCAGGAAGCCTTCGTAAAGCTCCTGCCGCGCATATTCCGGAGCGCGGCCTCCGCGCTCGCGCGCGACGTTGCACTGTGCGCCCCAGCCGCAGAAGAGCGGTTCGCGCCACCAGGCGGGGCCGCGAATGAACACGGATGAAGGCGGATTTCTCTCACCAGTTTTATCTGCGTCTATCTGTGTTGATCTGCGTTCGCTAAACGAGACGTGCGCCGCGAGGGCCTCCCACTCGCTTCCGGCAAAATCAAACCCGATGGCTGGCAGCGTGTATTCGCCGTTGACCTCGGTATGCCCCTCGAAGTCCAGCGTCACATAAAACGCGTCTCGCTGCCCTTGATACGTGTATCGGGTGTAGCGATGGCCGCCGGTCGCGGCCTCGACGCCAAGGGCCAACCAGGAACGGCCGGGCAGCTCGAACGC
>Ga0172368_10003863_pt1 | contig 17780 bp, 17 predicted proteins | sample Lak11m_FD_114540 | JGI IMG/M metagenome (GOLD analysis project Ga0172368, IMG submission 114540) | Freshwater microbial communities from Kabuno Bay, South-Kivu, Congo - kab_022012_11m | ecosystem: Environmental > Aquatic > Freshwater > Lake | place: Democratic Republic of the Congo: South-Kivu...
CCGGTGATGGACGAGGTCAGGACCGGGATCATTTCCAGCAAGCGTGACTTGCCCAGCTCGTCCCACAGCTCGTTGATGCCGTTCTCGCCGTAATTCTCGCGGATCCACGGGAAGACGATGCCGCCCAGGTTCTCGATGTTGTGCAGCTCGGTGACGGAGATGCCCTGCGCTTCGGCCATGTCTTCTAGCGTGGTGTATGCGCCGGGATGGACTGCCAGCAGGTTGCCATCGCGGATTTCGCGGATGATCTGGTAGCGGGCAAGGATGCCGGCCAGGTCGAGCGCGCCCACGAGGCGGAGAGCTTCGATCTTTTCCATGGCGCGGATCTGCAGCTCGCCGAACTGCTCGCCGCTTGCTGCCATGAATTCGCGTATGTTGGCCTGGGCCATCGTGTTGACCGCCCCAACCAGGGATGAGACCGACCCAGTGAAACCAAGCTGCGCTTCCTGGCGTGTTACGATTTGAGTGTTGTCCATGCTTCTTCCTTTTCTGAATATATGATGACCGTGGAGTGTTTGACGTTGAGCCCTGGCTGGTGGAGGATGATGCACGAGATGCCTGTTTTGCACTTCGCCTGTGTCCACTCATCCATGTGGGAGAGCCAGCGGATCACTATCTTCGATGACTTTCTTTCCACCCGCCGTAAGGTTTTTAGATTTCCGACGTCGGAAAGCCGAAACCCGATAATATTGTCAGAGCAAATCAGTTCATCTTTCCCGGCCATCATGCAGTCCGGCACCTGCAGGCGGGACTTTACGTCGACCACAATCTTCGCCTCGTTGATGCTGATATCGGGACCTGTCCGCCCCAATACCGGGATGCGCTCAACCCCGCCCATACCAATGGAGACAAAAAAGTCGCTCAGTTCCCTGGCGACCCGGTTCTCTACGCTGCGTGGCCTCTGTTTCATGTGAACATCGCCGACAATTCCGACATTATGTTGACCTCCAGCGGAACACCGTATTCATCTTTTTGTGTAACCGGGGATTTCTCTGCCTGCGACTGCTTTTCCTTCTGGATCGCGACCGCCCCGCGCAGTCTCCAGACAAACACGGCGTCTGGCTTTTCGGATTGAGCGGACACCCCGTCGAGCGCATCCATGATTGGCTGCGCGCAGTTCTGGCACACTCGCGTGCACAGGCCATCTCGTGTCATCAACGGGCAGTAAAAGTTGCGCACGCGCTGGGCAAAGCGGTAAGGGCTTATGTTTTTCGCCCGCGCTCGGGCAACGGGGACGAGTTTAGAAAGGATGACTTCGTTGACGATCATTTGCTCTCCATATCTAGCGGAATTTCTATATTCCAGTTGGAAATTATAGCCCAATGTGGCACTACTGTCAACCAGTTGGAATTTTGGGGGTTGCGCACGCATAATTTGTTTGTTACAATTGTTCTAATAATTGTGAAGACTTTGGACGAATGTAATACTTTTTAGCATGTGTATGTTCATGCGTTACAATCGCCCCCTGATGGATAATCGCCTGGATGTCATTAGTACGTTCCACATGTTGCGACAAATGTCATTTATATTTCTTACAAGTCTCAAATAAAAACAGTACATTGGATGTGCTGATATACGAAAAGGGATGGTGTACAATGCTGACCGGATTGCTGGAAGCAGAAATGAAACGCAGGAATATGTCCGTACGTAGCGCCGCAAAGGAAATCGGCGTGTCACACACCACTCTCAATCGGGTATTGCACGAGGAGACAGAGGTTGATCTCGCCACCGTCATGATGATTGCGAAGTGGATGAATTTACGGCCCGCTGCACTGCTGGGATCGACCGCTGATGATGAAATTGGTACCCTGGTCGAAAGCATCCCCGGTTTGCGGGAGGTATTAGTGGAAGCTGCGCATTTAGTGGAGACGGGTGAGGTTTCACCTGCTGTCCTGGATGACATTGTCTCCTTTGCGCGCTACCGTCTTATGGAAAGAAGGCCGAATGAAAGACGTGAGCATCACCCCAAACGAGCTGGAGCTGTTGCGAAAAGTTGAAGCCATGACCCGCTGCAACCTTCCGTGTAATCGCGATAAAAATACCCCGGACACATCATCAAGGTGTCTCCGGGCGGATGGGAAAAATTCTTTAGCTACCACGCACGCGAATTGCCGCCTGAAATACCTGGCTTACTGATGAATAATTTTCAACAGGTAAAAGACCCTTCACGGGGTCTTTTTGTTTTCCGTGAGGTATAATGTTAAAGAAATTGTGGCATTTTTTCGAACCGCAAGCCGCTTACCTTACCATCCATATATAGCAACCGCAGGCCTCCTTGCTAGTCAAAAACACGTAGCATGAGGCCTATAGATGGCCTTTTGAAATGATCTGCATGGGGTGCAAGAGGCCCTGGGTTCAAATCCCAGCGCCCCGACAAGATTCAATAAAAGACCGCTTTCGGGCGGTCTTTTGCTTATCAAATACCAATGACATCTTCTCCTGCCCGAGTGAACCGCTTTGCCCTTGCCAGCCTGGTAGCTGCAATATTTACATTTTCATCTTTTTGCATCGGCCTGGCGCCAATCCCGTTGACTGCCTGGGTCTGTTATCCAACCGCCGTTATACTGGGTATTTTGGCGCTTCTGGCAGGATTTATCGCTTTCAGGCAGTTTCCCACCAGCGGCGAACAAGGACGAACCATGGCTTTGATCGGGATGTGGACTGGTATCCTGACCATTTTGGCAGTCTTGTGTTTTAGCAGCCTGGGCGTTGTGCTGTTATTCTATGGGATTGATTTTCTAAAAGCCAACTGGCCTGGCATCAAACCCTGATCCAATTCTCCATTTTGCATCCCAAAAACGCTCGACTTAAGGTATCCTTGCTGGTGGGAGTGCATAAGTCCCGGTGGGCTTCCCGGTCTTCAAAATCGGCGTTGGGTCGCGTTGCGGTCCAGGGTGGGTTCGACTCCCATGCACTCCCGCTCATTTCCAGTCAATATTTGATAATCCTTATAGACAAAGTTGAATACTACCGCTTCCGGTAGAATTAATTACAGGTGCCTAATGACAATTCCTGAACAGGAAGTACTAAATTCTTATTTGTCCAGCGTGTTCAAGATAGAAGATATCACGCTGGGTGATCCAAATGGTGAATTCATTGTCCGCTACCGCGGAAAATTGACGCTGGACTCGGTGGAGGCCTTCGACCGCCTGGTCGCTCTCCTGCGCCCGCATGAGTTAATGCCTTTATTTCGCAAGAGCGAAAATGGTGGTCACATCATCTTGATCACCGGTAAATTACCGGACCCCAAGCCATCCAATATCCTGATCAATATCGGATTGTTTTTACTGACCGTGATCAGCGTCATCTGGACCGGAATGTCATACACCGATCCAGAAATTCTCGCCGGTGCAACATCTGATTTGCAAATGTACTGGTTGTCGATTTTGCACGGAGGTCTCCCGTTTGCGGTCAGCCTGCTGGGGATATTGTTGGCACACGAATTTGGTCATTACCTGATGACCCGGCGTCACCATACCGCCGCAACACTGCCTTACTTCATCCCATTTCCGACCCTACTCGGCACCATGGGGGCTGTCATTGTGTGGAAGGAATTGCCGCGCAACAAGCGCATTTTGTTCGACGTGGGCATCGCCGGTCCTCTTGCCGGGCTGGTTGTGGCGATCCCGGTGGTGATCGTCGGCTTGTTAGGTTCTAAAATTGGTCAAATCATCCCTTCTCCCGGTGGTTTTTTGGAGGGAAATTCGCTCGTATACTTGTTAGCCAAGTTTGCTGTTTTTGGCCAACTTTTACCTGCTCCTGCCAGCTATGGGGTTGTGACACCGTTACTGTACTGGATCAGGTATTTTTTTACGGGCCTGCCAGTTCCGACCAATGGGATCGATGTGCTTATTTCTCCTGTCGCGATGGCGGGCTGGGCTGGGCTGCTGGTCACATCACTTAACCTGATCCCGATTGGCCAATTGGATGGCGGGCACGTCATGTCCGTGTTGTACGGGAAAAAACTCAAATACGCCATGCCTGTTATTTTGGTATTGATGGGTATTTTAGGTTTTTTCTGGAACGGTTGGTGGTTGTGGGTAGCGCTGTTGCTGTTCTTTGGGCGTCAATCGGCTGAACCGCTAGATCAGATCACCGATCTTGACCAACGCCGCCTCACGCTGGCATACTTTATGATCCTGGTTTTTATCCTGGTCTTCATCCCGGTTCCCCTTATTTCGCTCGGATAAATTTTCAAATGATTCGAAAACTACCATTTGTTTTACTCATCGCCATCCTGCTCGGCGCCTGTGCCCCCACGGTAACGCTCCTCAACCAACCAGCGACACCTCTGCCAACGTCGCCGTCGGCCGCATTGCCACCACCCGCCTCGGTAACAAGGATACCTGTACCCACCCATGTCCCAGACCTGGGCATCCGGCCGGACATGCTACAGGGAGTGGAAGTGGTTGCATGGGAAGGTTGGGATGGCTCATCTTCTCGCCTGTTCCAGCAGATGGCTGCCGAGTTCACTCTATCGAATAAGTGGGGTATAAAAACCAGGGTTGTTTCCAAGAAAAATTTAAACTTATTGGCTGGCGATGTTGCCAAATCCTTGGGTGGGCAGGAACATGCTGATATTGTGGTCGCCTTGCCGGAGCAAATTCTTGCCTGGCAGGATCAGGTGGTTGACCTCTCACCGTACATCGCCCAGCCGGAATTTGGAATGGATACGGGGGGTAATTCCGGTTTTTTTTGGGGACAGTCGTTGGTGAACGGGAAGCGTTACGGTGTGCCGTCCGCTCGTTCGGCACGTTTCTTGTTCTACAACACCAGTTTCGCCCGCAGCTTGGGTTTTAACCGCGCGCCATCAACGACCGATGAGTTTCGAAAACAGGCTTGCGCCGCGAACAGTTTTTGGAAGCAGGATGCCGATCTTACCAATGATGGTTATGGGGGGCTGGCCCTGGACGTGAACGCCAACTGGCAAACTCCGTACGCCTGGCTGGCTGCCAGCGGTGCGATGGTATTTGTGGATGGTGAATATCGTTTTGAAAGCCCCGAAAACCTGGCCGCCCTGGAGTTCATTTCAAAGCTGCATGAAGATGGCTGCGCCTGGGCGCCAGCTGGCCAGACCAATTACGATCACCTGGCGGCCCGCCGGGCGCTCTTCATAACTGGCAGCCTGGGCGAGTTTCCTGATCAGCGAATGGCATTTGCTGCCATCGCACCAGCTGACGAATGGACAGTGATGCCTTTCCCAGGCAAACAGCCAGTCATAGTGGCTTATGGTCCGGATTACACCATATTGAAATCGGATGATGCACGCCAATTGGCAGCCTGGTTATTCATCCGTTGGATGCTGGAACCACAAAACCAACTGCGATGGTCGCGAGAGACCGGGCTATTCCCGGTTACAACCCCGGCAATTAAATTATTCGAGACAGATGGGGCTGCCAATCCTCAACTGGCAGCAGCGATGGCATTGATCCCCGACACAGTCATTTACCCGCAAGCATCCACGTGGGGGATGGCTGACAAGTTGCTTGCGGATGGCTTTCTCGCATATTTTTTGGGTATTCCCAATGCGAACCTGGATGATGTTCTGAAAACGATGGATATTTCGATCAAGGATTTGACCCGATAACACCGCTCAAATTGACAAGGAGAGAACAATGGAATTTACACAGCTTGGACGTACAGGTCTTAAGGTATCCCGTTTGTGCCTTGGCACAATGAATTTTGGCCCGCATACCAGCGATGCTGATAGCTTTGCCATCATGGACCGGGCATTGGAGTTGGGTATCAATTTCTTTGATACCGCCAATGTGTATGGCTGGAAACTTGGGGAAGGTGTAACAGAGCAGATCATCGGTCGCTGGTTTGATCAAGGTAGTGGTCGCCGCGAGAAAACAGTGCTGGCAACCAAGGTGTATGGACGGATGGGGGATTGGCCCAACCAGCAGCGGCTTTCGGCGCTAAACATCCGCCAGGCTTGCGATGCCTCGCTTAAACGCCTTAAAACCGATTACATCGATCTGTACCAGTTTCACCACGTAGACCGGCTCAGTCCCTGGGAAGAGATCTGGCAGGCATGCGAGGTGCTGGTCCAACAGGGCAAGGTTTTGTATGTTGGTTCATCCAATTTTGCCGGTTGGCACATAGCCAAGGCTAATGAAGCTGCCCGTGCCCGACACTTCACGGGGTTATCAAGCGAACAAAGCCTGTACAACCTGAATGATCGCATGGTGGAACTCGAAGTAATACCTGCCTGTAAGGAGTACGGATTGGGCTTGATCCCCTGGTCGCCGCTGGCGGGTGGTTTGCTGGGCGGTGTGCTCGGTAAGATCGAGAAAGGCCGCCGTGCTTCTGATGACATGCAAAAAGAAATCGAAAAGCACCGCCCCAAGCTTGAAAAATGGGAGGCGTATTGCAAGGAAATCGGCGAGGAACCGGCGGACATGGCTCTGGCCTGGCTGATAAAAAACCCGGTCGTGACTGCTCCCATCATTGGACCACGCACGCTGGAACAACTCAACGGTTCGCTCCGCGCATTGGAGATCAAGCTGGATGATGTGGCTCTCAAGAGCCTGGATGATATATTCCCCGGCCCGGGCGGTGAAGCGCCTGAAGCCTACGCCTGGTAACTTTTTGGTAGGGACGGCGGTTCCAACCGCCGTCCCTACCTTGTATAACAGCAGTGAACGATCAATACCAAATCCCGTTGGATATGCAGCTTGGCCTGGCCATCAGCTGGCTAAAGCTCAGCCGGCGTTCCTTCCGCGCGGATGCTGCCAGGTGTATTTCCAGGCTGTCGCCTACAGTGGTGTTCAGCGGAACGCAAAACATCCCGGATTCCGGCCCATATCTGATCACGTTCAACCATTTTTACCGCCCGGGTTTCAACATCTGGTGGCTGACGATGGCACTCGCGGCAGCTCTTCCTGTGGAAGCACACGTTATCATGTCAGCTGAATTGACATATCCTGGCAGGTGGTATGCGCCGGTCGGCATGTTCCTGTCACGTATCATCCTCAGGCGACTGGCCAGAGTATATGGCTTTACCACCATGCCGCCCATGCCCCCGCGTGAAAAAGATGTGGCAGAGCGAGCCGCCTCAGTTCGCGCGGTGTTATCTTATATGGTTGATAATCCGGTGGCAGTCATCATTCTTGCACCTGAAGGTGGTGACCAGCCCGGCGGGCGGCTGGGATGGCCCCCACCGGGTGTTGGTCGTTTTATTTCCTTGATTGCTGCCAGAGGTTTCCATATCCTTCCGGTGGCCGGTTGGGAACAGGAAGGTGGGTTATGCTTGAACTTTGGGCATGCCTATCATCTAAATATTACCGGGATGGTTCATGAAAGTGATAAGGATCGCGCGACTAGCGGGATCGTGATGCAGGCGATCGCGGAATTGCTTCCGGAAAGTTTGCGCGGTGATTTCGCCTGATCATCCTTTTCTTCGCGGGTATGGCCTTGAGGAAAAATGAAAAAACTGACAACCTTCCGCGAAATGCTGGTGCTGAATACTTATTGGATTGGGTTGTCATTTAAATGGAATGCGCTTCATCCAATCATCCTTCCAGCCCTATTGTTGAATTATGTACCTGATATTCAGAAAAACACCTACCTGGGTATTTTTACTTTTGTTGGGCTGGTCGTTGCAACGATTGTCCAGCCCCTGGCGGGAGCAATCAGCGATGGTTGGGTTTCGCGCTGGGGTCGCCGCCGGCCACTCCTGGTTATAGGGACGCTGTTTGACGTCATTTTTCTGATGATCCTGGGCTGGGGCGGGGGGTTGATGTGGATATTCATTGGTTATGTGGGTTTGCAGATAAGTTCAAACATGGGGCAGGGTCCTGCCCAGGGACTGCTTCCCGACCGGGTGGCTGCGGATAAAACGGGTACTGCCAGCGGAATAAAAACCTTTATGGATATGACGGCGCTCATAATTGCATCCCTGGCTGCCGGGCGCCTGCTCGATCCGAATGGTAAGGATGCCAGCTTGATCATCCTGGTTTTGATTGGCGTGGTATTGGCATCTGCTGCAGTAACTGTAATTGGCACAGCGGAAGAGCCAGCCACAGGCAGGCAAAGAGTGGGTTCGTACCTGGCAGACCTCAGAGACCAATTCAGGATTGACTTCCATGCCAACTCTTCATACTGGTGGTTGATTGCGCAGCGCGGTTTATTCCTGCTTGGAATTTATGGTGTCCAGGCGTTTGCGCAGTATTACCTGCGTGACGTTTTGAAGGTTGAAAATCCGGTTAAGACCACTGGCGACTTGCTGGCCGCGCTTACAGTAGCGCTGGTAGTACTGGCTGTGACCGGTGGCTGGTTGGCCGATCGATTTGGCGCAAAGCGTATTTTATATGCGGCCAGTTTCCTGGCTTCTTTTGGTTTTGTGTTGCTGTGGCTGGCAAAGAAGCCTGAAATGCTGGTGCTCTACGGTTCGGTGCTTGGGGCAGGCATTGGCCTCTTCCTGACGGCCAGTTGGGCGCTATCAAACCAGCTTGCGCCGGTAGGCGAGGTTGGTAAATACCTGGGTTTGACCAACCTCGCCACTGCCGGATCCGGCGCACTGGCACGCCTGGAAGGTCCATTGATCGATGGGTTGAATGCAGCTTATCCAGGCCTGTGGTTGGGATACCTGGGGATGTTTGCTTTTGGCGCGTTTTGCACGTTATTGAGCGCATTTTTGCTTAATCGTGTTAAGATTAAGGAGAATTGACCTGCCATCCGCATACCACATTCGTTACCAGTTGGAGGCATCATGTATTTTTTTGTGCGATTTACCGGGATAGCTTCAATTGCCCTGGGGGTCTTGTTGATGCTTCTTGGTGCAGGCGTAACAGTCTATGGGTTTTTTCAAAATGCCAGCCTGGTCGACATGGTGAATAACTATTGGCTGGCGGACAGTCCTCAGCGCCTGGTAGATGCCCGTTTTTATGCGGCGGTGATTGGGCTGGGATTGTTCATGACTGGCATGATCACATCGGCCCTGGGCCAGTTACTGCTGGTTTTTACTGACCTGGCCACAAACAGCAAGGAGACGAACATGATCTTGCGGGAAGTTTTTCGCTCTGAAAAAAGACAACGCGAAACCATGGTTCCTACAGCCAGGGAGCACAAAACCGAACAGGTTGAAATTCCTCAGCCAGAGGTGTAATACCAGAAAAAGAAGAGCCCTGCAGGGCTCCATATTGGTCAATTTGTAAAAATTTGTTGTTCCATCATTTCCCGTTTTTTTCCCTCATCATCCAGCCTGCCGCGCCCAGGCCAGCGGCGTGTCCGGTGGCAAAGCACGCGGTAATCAGGTAGCCTCCCGTAGGCGCTTCCCAGTCAAGCATTTCCCCGGCACAAAAGACGCCCGGAATGCTGCGCAGCATCAGGTTTTCATCCACAGAATCAAATGTGACACCCCCTGCCGAACTGATGGCCTCAACCAAAGGGCGCGCAGAAATAATCGGGATGCGCAGAGCCTTGATGATGGCTGCCAATTTCTGCGGATCATTAAAGACCGCACGCGGCACGAATTCCCATAACAAACCGGCTTTCACTCCCTTTATTCCGACTGTTTTATCCAGGTGACTGGAGATTGAACGGGAGCCTCGTGGTCGCGCGAGCCGATCCGCCAGGCGCTGGATGTCCCACCCCGGCGCCAGATCGAGATGGATGACAGCGCTACCACTGGTTTCGATCTCATTCCGGATTGGTGCAGACAGGGCATAGATCAGGCTGCCTTCGACACCGTTAGGGGTAACGATGAATTCGCCCTGGCGTTGAAATGTGCAATTCTGCGAGTTAGTGAAAGTCAGCACCACTGATTTTATCGGCTGACCATCGAATTCGTGACGGAAGTGTTCAGTCCAATTTACATCAAAACCGCAGTTGGATGGTTTGAAGGGGGCCAGGGTTACCCCGCGCCCAGCCAAATAGCCCGTCCATGCGCCAGTGGATCCCAATTGGGGCCAACTCGCGCCTCCCAAGGCCAGGACCACTGCACCAGCATGAATGGATATATTCCCATCTGGTGTTTCGAAGCGCAAGGAATTGTCAGCATTCCAGCCAAGCCATTTGTGGCGCAGGTAAAATGTCAGCCCAGATGCGCTCAGCCGCTGGCGCCATGCATACAGCAGGGGGGCGGCTTTCATGCCAGTGGGAAATACTCGTCCAGATGTGCCGATGAAGGTTTGGATGCCAAGCCTTTCCGCCCATTTGCGCAGATCGCCCGGTCCAAAATCCTTGATAAATTTTTCCAATTGGGTGCTACGCTCTCCATAACGCGCCAAAAATTGTCCGCTTGCTTCTGAATGTGTAAGATTCAACCCGCCCTTGCCGGCTACCAGAAATTTGCGACCAACAGATGGCATGGACTCGAACAGTCCGACCTTTTGTCCCGCCCCGATCAATATTTCGGTAGCCATCAGCCCGGCAGGGCCGCCGCCGATAACGACTGCAAAATTTTCCGGATTTGCGGCTGGGTTCAGCATGTCATCCTTTTATTAAAGTGCTGATGTACAGCGCCTCGACCTTTGTCCTGGCCCAGGGAGTTCTTCGTAAGAATTTTAAACTGGATTTGATGCTGGGATTTTCCTTGAAGCACCTGATATCAATGCGTTGGCCTAATTGCCCCCATCCGAATTGTTCGACGAGTGAGTTCAGGATCATTTCCAGGGTAATAGCGTGTAGTGGGTTTTTTGGCTGAATTTCGCTCATATACTTCCAAGATTGAGATCCGCTGATTATTTGGGCCGATCTTGTGACATCGGATCGGATCCGTTGTTGGATGGTACCGCGGATGGGCTGAAATTGCAATCGCCAATGATTTACCACTAACGGCAGTTTGTCACTTGAAAATATACCCCCATAAATTATGGAAATAAGCATCAAAACCGGTTTTGCTAATGTTTGCGCTGCATGAGAAAACCAAATTCATCAATTTGCGCGTAAAAATAATAACGATGTTATAAAAGGTTGTAAAATTTAACAAAAAAACCCAACCTAACCTGAATTGCCGGGTTCTTGCTTACTGCTTCAAATAAAATGAACAGGCCACAAATGGGTAATCGCTCGAAATCAAGAACCAATTTAAATCAGGAACTGGATCATCTTCGCCACAGTGAGATGCTACTGAGAGCGTTAGTTGAGACTACGGCGGATGTACTCGCCATCCTGGAAATTAATGGCACCGTGCAATACGCCAACCCGGCTGTTGAGAGTGTGATGGGCTATACAACCCGAGAGCTGATCGGGTCCGATGGATGGACCATTATCCATCCGGATGATATTGCCCATACCCGCCAGGTTTTTGAAGAAGTTGCCCACTCTACCGGATCCCTTTCTCCCGGCATTGAAATAAGGATCCGGTTCAAGGATGGGAGCTGGCATTGGATGGAGGCAAATGGGAATGTGATCATGGATCCGGCAGGATGGGCCATGGTTGCAGTCAATTTGCGTGATATTTCTACTGGCAAATCAGTGGAGCAAAGCCTTCATCGACGAGTGGAGGAATTATCCGCATTGCAGGCAACGGTCCTCGATCTTTCAGTGCAGCAGGATTTACTTTCCTTATTGAATTCGCTTGTCGACCGCATCATGACGTTGTTGGACGCACCCTGCGGGTTTATTTACCTTTATGACAGCCGCACAAATGAACTGGAACTGGCTGTTGAACAAGGCTTCGATGTTCCGATCGGCACCCGCCTGCAAATGGGCGAAGGCATGGCTGGCAGGGTGGCCCAGTCCGGGCAACCGTTAATCGTGGATGATTACCAAATCTGGAAAGGCCGTTCACATGTATATGACAATACGCCCTATCGGGCAGTTATCGAAGCCCCGATGATATTTGGTGGACAGTTGATCGGGGTAATGGGAACAACTGAAACAAGTGAAACAGCGCGTAAATATACAGAATCTGATGCACGTATTTTGTCAATCTTTGCAGGGCAGGCAGCCAATGCTGTACATAATGCGCGCTTGTTCCAGGGTCTCCAGCAGGAACTGGTTGAGCGGAAAAAAGCGCAGGAATTGCTGCGAGTGAGCGAAGAACGGTTCCGTGGGATTTATGAAAATTCCACTGTTGGTATGTACCGGACCACTCCGGATGGCAGGATCCTGCTGAACAACCAGGCCCTGTTACAGATGCTGGGTTTTGAATCGTTTGAAGATCTTAACCTCCGCAACCTCGAGCATGATGGTTTTGAGAAAGGTTACGAGCGCAGCAAATTTATCCAGCAAATTGAAACTGATGGTGAATTACATGGATTTGAATCAGCATGGAAACGCAAGGATGGTTCGATCATCCATATCCAGGAGAGCGCCAAAGCAATCAGGGATGCGGATGGTAGGGTACTTTATTATGAGGGCACAGTGGTGGATATTACCGAGCGCAAACGGGCTGAGGACGAAATTCGCCGGCTGAACGATGAATTGGAAATACGCGTTCGTGATCGCACTGCGCAGTTGGAGGCAGCCAACAAAGAGTTGGAGTCATTCAGTTATTCCGTATCGCATGATTTGCGCGCCCCGCTGCGTGCCATTGATGGTTTCTCACATATCATCAAGGAAGATTATGGCGACCTGCTACCACCCGATGCGAACCGGCTGCTCCAATCAGTGCGCGCCAATACCCATCAGATGAACCAGTTGATCGATGATCTGCTCAAATTTTCACGGTTGGGCCGGCAACCGATAAGGAAGGAATTGATCGCACCCATAAATTTGGTTCAACAAGCCTTGGAGACATTGGGAAGCGAACAGGAAGGGCGAAGGGTTGAAATCGAGATCGCAGAGTTGCCGCCTTGCGAAGGTGACCGGGGGTTACTCCTACAGGTATGGATCAACTTGCTTTCCAATGCGCTCAAATACACGCGCCGGTGCGAGATCGCTCACATTGAGATTGGAAGTATGACAGGCGATAATGGGAAAACAATTTATTTCATCCGGGATAACGGTGTAGGTTTTAATATGGAGTATGTTGACAAACTGTTTGGCGTTTTTCAACGGTTGCATAATACCGATGAATTTGAAGGTTCCGGCGTAGGCCTGGCGCTAGTACAACAAATCATCATGCGGCATGGTGGTCGCATTTGGGCTGACGCCACACCAGGTATAGGCGCCATTTTTTATTTTACATTGTAAGTTTTGTTCAAGATCTTAAGCGGCCCCAATCATCTTGCTGACAATGGCCAGAAGAACTCCGCCTGCAATTACCGAACCAAGTTGCCCGGCGGTGTTTGAACCCATGGCGTGCATCAGGATGAAATTATCATAATCCTCTTCAAGTGCCATTTTTGCCGACAGGCGAGCAGCCATCGGAAATGCGCTGATGCCGCAGGCGCCGATAAGGGGATTGATCTTTCCACCGCTCAAAAAGCACATTAATTTTCCAAACAACAACCCCATGATCGTATCCAGAACAAAAGCCAGCAATCCAAGGACCAGGATCAACAGGGTTTGAATCTGGATCCCGGTCGCGGGGTCATAAATAAACTTATCCGCCGTCATTGTCCCGCCAATGGCGAGGCCAAGGAACAAAGTGGCAATATTAATGATTTCGTTTTGCGCTGCCTTACTGAGACGATCCACAACGCCAGCTTCGCGCAGCAGGTTACCGAGCATGAGGGTGGCGATAAGCGGAGCTGCTGCTGGCGCTACGAGACTCACCGCGATGGTTACCACGATCGGGAACGCAATCACTATACGTGGCGATATTGTTCGGGGGGCGTACTCCATGCGGATCATGCGTTCTTTGCGGGATGTCATCAGGCGCATGATCGGCGGCTGGATGATTGGGATCAGGCTCATGTACGAGTATGCCGCCACTGCGATCGGTCCGAGCATGTTTGGGGCGAGTTTTGTCGTGACGAAGATGGCGGTTGGTCCATCAATGGCGCCTATCACACCAATGGAGGCCGCTTCGTTTAGTGGGAAGCCAATCAAGGTGGCCAGGATCAATGCGCCAAAAATACCAAATTGTCCGGCTGCCCCAAGCAGCACCATCTTGGGTTGAGCCAACAATGGACGGAAGTCGATCATTGCGCCGACTCCAACAAAGATCAATAAAGGGAACAATTCGGTTTTAATACCCGCATCATAAATAACTTTCAAAAAGCTTTCGGGATTGTAAACCGACATTCCCAGGTTGGCCAGGATACATCCAAACCCAATCGGCAGCAGGAGCACTGGCTCATATTCTTTTGCCACTGCCAAATAGATCAGGACGCAACCGACCACCAGCATGAGCGCATTGGCCCATGTGAAGGATAACCCTGCAAAGAGTCCAATGAGAACATCACCCAGGTTCATTCGTTAAACTCCACCAGGATTTGCTTGTGAGCCACGGTCTCGCCCTGTTTGACCGGGACTGATGCTACGATCCCATCGCGAACGGAGCGAATACTATTTTTCATTTTCATTGCTTCAATAATCATGATGACCTGCCCCGATTCAACCGTGTCACCGGGTTTTACAAACACATCGATGACGGTGCCGGGCAGCGGGGCGACGATGGTCTTATCGGATTGGCCGGCGTGAGTATGGGCTACCGGGAAAGCAAGATTTAACTCTGCTGAGTCCCGTGAAGCGCTCGTGTCTGTTTGCGCCAGGCCGTTATCGGGGCTGACTTCAAATTCCTGGCCATCCACGCGAGCGATGATTGGGCGTTTGTTTACATCGTCAATCTCAACTTCAAAGGTACTGTTGCCAATTTTGATGTTGTACTTCATTGTCATATCCTTCCAAGTTTCAGCGTCTTTCGCCTTTTTCATACATCTGGCGTGTGCGCATGCCCAACTGCCATGCACTGATGATTGCAGTGGGAGGTTGTGCCAATGGGCGCGCATTGGATTGGTTCTGTTCGGCCAGGGCTACGGCAACCGCCACGGCAGCAGCACGGATCTTGAGATCCATAAGCACATCCTGATCCTTGACTGTTTCGATTGTCCGGACAGGTTCCCTGCCTGGTTTTTCAAGCTGGAGCGCTGTTAAGGCTGACATCATCAGCCACAGCAGGATGATCGCAAAAAAAACCAATCCCATGCCCAGGGCGGAGATCTGGAGAGCGAGCAAAAGATTTGTCAGCATGGTTTTTTCCTATACCGGGATATTCCCGTGTTTGCGCGGCGGGGTTGGCGCATATTTGTCACGCAGGGCAGAGAGGGAGGCGATCACCTTTGCGCGGGTTTCGCGTGGTTCGATGATGTCATCCACATAACCTGTGCTGGCGGCATGATAGGGGTTATTGAATTTCTCACGATATTCTTCGGCCAGTTTCTTGCGCTCAACGATGGGATCTGCGGCTTCTTCAATCTGTTTTTTGAACAGGATGTTTACCGCGCCTTCAGCTCCCAGAACGGCAATTTCTGCGCTGGGCCAGGCGTACGTTACATCGGTGCCCAGGTATTTACTCGACATGACAACATATGCGCCTCCATAGGCCTTGCGGGTAATGATGCAGACCTTTGGCACTGTGGCCTCGGAATATGCATACAGCAGCTTGGCGCCATGTCGGATGATGCCGCCATGTTCCTGGGCAATACCGGGCAGGAAACCAGGGGAGTCAACAAACGTGACCAGCGGAACATTGAAACAGTCACACATGCGTACAAAGCGGGTCATCTTATCGGATGCGTCAATATCGATCACACCGGCCATTACAGCTGGTTCCTGGGCAACAATGCCCACACTATGCCCGCCGATGCGCGCCAGTCCAACAATGGCATTGCGGGCCCACGACGGTTGAAGCTCAAGGAAGGTGCCTTTGTCTATCACCGTTTCGATCACCTGATGCATCACGTACGGCAGGCTTGGATCAACCGGCACGATGTGGTTCAGCTGTTCATCCATCCGCGCAGGATTATCATCACCGGCATGGAATGGTGGATTTTCCACATTATTGGATGGTAGAAAGCCAAGGAATTTTCGCACCAGGCCAAGAGCTTCAGTTTCGTTTTTTGCCGCTAGGTGAGCAACTCCACTGACTGAAACGTGGATATCCGACCCTCCCAACGACTCCGAGTCGATCACTTCACCTGTAACGGCCTTGATAACTTCCGGGCCGGTTAAGAACATGAAAGATTGTTTTTCCACCATGATGATCAGGTCTTGCAATGCTGGTGAGTAGGCAGCGCCACCCGCGCAAGGTCCAAGCATGACAGAAATTTGTGGAATAACGCCCGAATACTGCGCATTGCGCCGGAAGATCTCGGCGTATCCACCCAGGGCTTTTACGCCTTCCTGGATGCGCGCTCCACCGGAATCGAGCAAACCAATGCATGGAGCGCCATTACGTAGTGCCAGATCCATGACCCGGCAGATCTTATGGCTTTGCATCTCGCTTAATGTTCCACCATAAATGGTGAAATCCTGTCCATAAACGTAAACAATCCGTCCATCAATCTGGCCGTAACCTGTCACGACACCATCGCCCAGGTATTTTTCAGTCGCCAGGCTCATATCATCCAAGTGCCCGGTGATGAATGGTTCAATTTCATTGAACGTGCCAGGGTCAAGAAGCAATTCCACACGCTCGCGTGCCGTAGCTTTACCCTTGGCATGTTGTTTTTCAATCCGGTCGGCACCTCCGCCCTCACGCGCCTTGGCGCGCATCGTGCGCAGTTTCAAAATTCGCGGGTCTTCTTCAGTCATGGGGCATCCTTTCCATAATTGTGAAATTAATCACATTCAGTATACGACTTGTGACCGCAAATTGCCAGTGATAGGCGTCATACTAAAAGGTGTGCTTAATGTACCGGATTAAATAAGAAATAGCTGGAATGTTGAATTCCAGCCAATGCCTTCGTAATTAAGTATTCATTTGCCAGAAAATTTACCCGGGGATGTTATTTTCCACAACCAAGATCTTCCTGTGCAGCCAGGATTGCCGCTTCCTTCTGTGGAGTGGCAGATGTTTCGCGCCCGATGCGCTGCCAGAGAGAGCATAACATTGGACGCAGCATTTCCTTCGAGATTTTATAAGCATCGCGGGTTAATTTTCGGGCATCTTCCCAATTTCCTGTATGGGCATATGCTTCGATAAAAACAAAATTCTCCACCGGATCATTGGGACGCTCGCCGGATTTGTAGGCATTTCTGCCTGTATTCGCAGCTAACTGCCAATCCCCAAGCTGCCGGGCTAGTTCGGCTTTTGAAAAGTCGTGGCACCAACCGCGCGCTATTTCCGGGTTGTAAAAATCGGGCAGGTTGACCGGATTATTGGCCAGGATCATGGCCGGATTGCTGAGCGTGGCGGCATCCCGCAAAAGAGGGGGGATGAGCTTATTGAGTGGGTCGATCTCAGGATCGAGAACACGCAGGCAGCCGGGAGGCGAAAAATTGATCACCACCATTTTGGATGTGTTGCCGTGAAAAATGGTTGCCAGGTAGTTCTGATCGAAGGTGATGCCTGGTTGCAGCCCGTCTCCAAGGGTGCGGCCTGCCTGTGTACGGACTGAGGCGAAGTAGAGGATGTGATCCATTTTGCCAGGTGGGGAATAGATCCAATTGAGCGGTCCGCTGAGTGAATTATCACTGAATAGCGTTAACGGGAGATCGTTGGAGAGCAAGGTTGTGCCGGGTTCAAGTGCAGGAATTCGCCAGGACATTTGCCAAAACAGGGAACGCTGTGTATCCCATTCGCGACGATACAGGCTGTTGGTTTGGAATTGTTTCCCAACCGAAAAACCGATTATTACGGCTAAAAGGGTGTACTGCAAGCGTGGGTATCTGTCTAAAAATCCAAGCAGGCCGGTCAGGATCAAGCTTGAGCCAAGCATGAATGACATGGTAAAACGATCCGCGGAGAAATGAAGTTGAGGGAGGGTTTTATCACCAACCAA
>Ga0172368_10003864_pt1 | contig 17779 bp, 17 predicted proteins | sample Lak11m_FD_114540 | JGI IMG/M metagenome (GOLD analysis project Ga0172368, IMG submission 114540) | Freshwater microbial communities from Kabuno Bay, South-Kivu, Congo - kab_022012_11m | ecosystem: Environmental > Aquatic > Freshwater > Lake | place: Democratic Republic of the Congo: South-Kivu...
GCGCTTCTGCCAGGGCAAGCACGATCCGCGCACCATCACCTACCTGCACCCGTCGCTGGAGCCGATCCTGAAGGAGACCTACGGCGTGCTGGTCTACCAGGAGCAGGTGATGGCCATCGGCAAGGACGTCGCCGGCCTGAACATGGTGGAATCCAATAACCTGCTCGACGCCCTGCGCAAAAAGCAACTCGACAAGATGGCGAAGTTGGAGCCGGTGTTCAAGGCGGGTGTCAAACAGACGTCGGGCTTCAGTGAGACCCAGGCGGAGGAGATGTGGGACCGCCTGCAGGAGTTCGCCAAATACGCGTTCAACAAGGCGCACTCCGCCTGTTACGCCATCGTCGCCTACCAGACGGCATTCCTGAAGGCGAACTACCCGGTGGAGTTCATGACCGCGCTGCTGTCCAGCGTGGCCGACTCGCACGATAAAATCAGCCTGTATGTGGCGGAGAGCCGCAAGCTGGGTATCGAAGTGCTGCCCCCCGACGTGAACGCCAGCCGCGCCGGCTTCACCGTCGAGGGCGGCAAAATCCGCTTCGGGCTGACCGCCATCAAGGGAGTGGGCGGCGGCGCGGTGGAGGCCATCGTGCAAGCGCGCGAGGTGGACGGCCCCTTTGCCGACCTGTTCGATTTCTGCTGCCGGGTGGAATCCACATTATGCAACCGGCTGGCGCTGGAAGCGTTGATCAAGTCCGGCGCGACGGACGGGCTGCCGGGCCACCGGTCGCAGAAGCTGGCTATTTTAGATCAGGCCATCGACATGGGGCAGATGTCGGCGCGCGACAAGGCGGCCGGGCAGATCAGCCTGTTCGGCGACATTGCGGATAACGCGCCTATCATCTCCCCGCAGTTCCCGAATCTCGATGAATACCCCTCCAAGCAGTTGCTGGATTTCGAGCGCGAGTATCTCGGCCTGTATATCTCCGACCATCCGATCAATGCCCATCAGGCGATTCTCGACGCCCAGCGCACGAACGTCATCGAGGAGCTGTCCGAGGCGCGGGCCGGCGAGGAGGTGGTGGTGGGCGGCATGTTGACCGGCGTGAAACCCTACACCGCGAAAAGCGGCAAGCTGATGGGCTTCCTCACGCTGGATGATCTGACCGGCACGCTGGAAATCACTGCCTTTTCCGACACTTACGAAAAGTATGGGCCGTACCTGCAGCAGGACGCCATTATCCTGGTGAAGGGTACGCTGGATTTCGGGACGGGGCGGACGACCACGGCGAACGCGGACGAAGACGAGGACAAGCCGGAGCCGAAGCTGCTGGCCATCGCCGTGGCGCCGGTGGAAAATGAAGCGGCCATCAGGGAACTGAGGCAGGCGGCGGGCCGCCGCCGCAACGGCAACGGGAATGGCAATGGCAATGGCTACCGTGGGAACGGCAATGGCAATGGCAATGGCAACGGGAACGGGAACGGGAACGGGAACGGGAACGTCGGCTACCGGAAATCTTCCGCGCCGCCGGCCATGTCGCTGCCGGCCTACACGCCGCCCACCCGCCCGCAGAGCACTCCGGCACCGATGGAGGATGATATGGGAAGTTTCGACGACACCGACGCGCCCCCCGCCTTCGCTGAAGGTGTGGCTGACACACCCGCGGTTGCTGTTGCTGTTGCTGCTGAGCCGCCGGCTTTCACCGCACCGAAACAAAGCACGCCGCCCGGTCCCTGCCGCATCTGCCTGACCGAGGCGTTCGTCGCCTCCGATGACCTGGAGAAGCTGTTGTCCCTGCTGGAAGGCTGCCAGAAAGGCGAGACGCCGGTCGAGATTGCGGTGGCCATGAACAACGGCCAGCGCCGCCGTTGGCGGCTGCCGAATCTCTGCATCAACTCCGTCAGTGCGGTGAAGATGCTGCGGATATTGCCGGGGGTGACGGTGGAGGAGTAGTTTTGAGTTTTGAGTTATGAGTTTTGAGTTATTCTATCGTATATGGGCTTAACTCAAAACTCAAAACTCAAAACTCAAAACTACCCCTTCACCGCCTTCTCCAGCGCCGCCGCCACGATGCGGGCGGTTTCCAGGCGGGCGTAGTGTTTATTTTCGGCGGCCACGATCTGCCAGGGGCAGTCGGGGATGTTGGTTTCGGTGAACATCTCCTCCGCGGCTTCCAGGTAGTCGTCCCACTTTTCACGGTTGCGCCAGTCCTCCGGGCCGATCTTCCAGCGTTTGAAGGGGTTATCGCGGCGCTCTTCAAAACGCCGGAGCTGCTCGTGCTTGCTGATGTGCAGCCAGAATTTGACCAGCACATAGCCGCTGCCCACCAGCGTCCGCTCGAACTCGCGGATTTCGCGATACGCCCGCCGCCAGTCGTCCTTGCCGCACAGCTTTTCCACGCGCTCGACCAGCACGCGACCATACCAGCTCCGGTCGAAGATGGCGATCAGGCCTTGCGGCGGTAATTGCATCCAGAATCGCCAGAGGTAATGGTGCTGCCGCTCCACCTCGTTGGGCGGGCCGATGGGGTGCACCTGATACCCGCGCGGGTCCATCTGCTGGGTGATGCGCAGAATGCTGCCGCCTTTGCCGGCGGCGTCCCACCCCTCGTACATGATGATGACCGGCACGGCGGCCTCGCGAATCTTCTGCTGCAGGATGAGCAGCTTCAACTGCAGGTCGGGAATTTGCTGCTCATACTCGTGCTTGCTGATTTTTTGTGAAAGATCGACGTGTTCCAGCATGGCGGAATCCTTTCTGCGAAAGCCCCTCGGGGACTGACCCCAAAACTACACCCATGACCAATCTTTCACCCGGCCAAGGGTCTGTCCCCGGAGCCTTCCTATTCATGAGGACAGACCCTGACCGGGCTTTGTTTTTCCAGACGCGCATCAGATTTGGGGTCAGTCCCCAATACCGTTCAAAAGTCCCGAGATCGCCTTACCTTTGACGACCAGCCTCCGCCACAAAGCAGGCGTGGAATCCAGAGTCTTACCGATGTACTACACTTTTTTCAACTGCGCCGCTTTTTCGACAGCGTGAAGTACAGGGATCAGGTTCTGTCCCCGGCGGTTATCCTGCATCATAGCCGGGTTTGCGGTTGCCGGCAAGAGGAAGCGTACCGAAGACGCCATGAAACCGACAACCACGCCGTTTCAGCGGAATCGCCGGGGGCGAACATTATCAACGGGGGAGACGGTTATGACGGACGAAATCATCGAACGCGTCGATGACCATTATCTCTATTTGAAGGCCGCCATCATCACGCTGGGGGTGGCCGCGGGCATTGTCGCGGTGGCGCTGTGGGGGAGCTTCAGTTCACCCATCCGGGCTGTGTTGTCGCTGGCCATATTTCCGGTGGTGCTCGGTATTGCCTTCTTTGCGGTGTTTCTGGCGATCAGCCTGTTCCGCTCGCGCCACGCAAGCCTGATGGGTATCCTGACGCTGTCGCTGATCGCGATCCTCCTGCTGCTGTTTCCAACGATCTATGTGCCGCACGAGCCGCTGGACGTGCAGATGCAGCGATTGTCGATCATTCCCATCGGGACGGCGATGGCGGTGATGGTCGGCTTTTTCCTGGTGAAATGGATGGACCGGCGGGGCACAATGCCGCGACTCGAGGCTCGATACGGGAAGGAAAAATGAAAGCTGCGTTATTGATGGTGCTGTTTGCGCTGGCCATTCCATCCCTGGCGACGGTGTTTCGCACGGGCAACAATACGGTATCGATCCCGACCGGCCAGGTCATCGACGACGACCTGGTGGTGACCGGTTATGATGTCACCATTCACGGCACGGTCACCGGCGATGTGGTTGTCGCGGGGTACGTGGTGCGTATTGACGGACGGGTGGGGGGCGACCTGATCGTCGCGGGCCGCCACGTCACGGTGAGTGGGCCGGTGGGCGGCACGCTGTATGCGATTTCCCGCGATATCGCGCTGACTGCGCCGGTGGCGCACAATGTGTTGGCCGCGAGCGGCGCGATGACACTGGACCGGGCAGCGACCGTCGGGCGGGACATGAGCGTCAGCGGCGGCAACGTCACAGTGGAATCGAAGATCGGCCGCGACTTGCGCGTCAATGCCACGAACCTGACGCTGGCGTCCGGCGCCGTCATCGGAGGCGATCTCATCGCACAGGTGCGGAACCATACGATTGCCCCCGGCGCGAAGATCGCGGGCGAGCAGCAGATCACCCGGCAGCAAAGGAGACAGTCCTACACGGCGGGATGGTTCCTGCGGCAGTTGCTCGCCGGCGCCATGCTGCTCGCGGCAGGGCTGATCTTCATCGCCTTTGCCCCGCGGTTGACGGAGGAGACGGAGACGGCGCTGCGCGTTCATCCGGGGCTCAGCCTGGGCGTAGGCGCGGTCATCCTGCTGGTCGGGCTGCCGCTGGTGCTGCTGCTGCTTTTCACCATCGTCGGCATTCCGGTGGCGCTGATCTGGACGGCCGCGTATTTCAGCGGGGTGTATTTGAGCCCGATCTTCCTGGCGATTCTGGTGGGGCGGCTGGTGTGGCGGCGGCCCGGCGGCAGCCGCTACGCGGCGCTGGCGATCGGCATTATCCTGCTGGTGCTGATCCGCCTCGTCCCCGTCTTCGGCGCCGTGGTGACGCTAGGCGCGGTGCTGTTTGGCCTGGGCGCGCTGGCGATGACGTTATATGGGCGCGGCATCCACCGGCGCGGAAGCAGAAACGTCTGTCCCGCCGGAAGCGCCGCCGCAGGCGGCCTGACGGACTCGCCGGGGCGATTGGATGCTGAAGGGGACAGTCCCCGGTAGGCTTGTAGGAATTTGCAAATGAAATCCTTGCGCTTACTATAACTTGGCGCCTATGTCTTCCAGTACTCCATTCTACCATCTCCTTCCAGTCTTCCAACTTTCCATTCTTCCATCCCTCCCCCGTTCTATGTTACAATGCGCCGGATACTGCCGCCGTATCCGGTAACGCCTTATGCCCATCAGCAGCCTGTATATCTTGATTGCCGCCACGGTGTTCGCCTTCCTGGTGACGTTTCTCACAGCGTCACCAGTGATCGCCTTTTTACACCGAAAGAAGCTGGGGCAGCAGATTCGCGACGACGGGCCGCAGCGGCATCTGACCAAGGCCGGCACCCCCACCATGGGCGGGGTGACGATTCTGGCCGGAGTGATAGCGGGCACAGCGGCATCGTGGTACTTCTTCCCGCAGCAGTTCCGGCTCAGCGCGCTGCTGCTGGCGCTCACCGTCGCGGTGGCGATCATCGGCTCCATCGACGACTGGGGAAAGATCCGGCGCGGACGCTCGCTGGGGCTGCGCGCGCGGGAGAAGCTGATCCTGCAGTTCGTCGCGGCCGGGCTGTTCACCGCCGGGCTGGTTTTCGGGCTGCATAACCACACCACCATTGGCATTCCCCTCCTCGGCGAGGTGAACCTGGGGTGGGCGTATTATCCGGTGGCCATCCTCTTCATCGCCGCGATGAGCAATGCGGTGAACCTGACCGACGGGCTGGACGGGCTGGCGGCGGGCACCACGGTGGCGGCGTCGCTCGCGCTGGCCGGCGTGGCGTGGCTCACCGGCAGCCCGACCATCGCCGCGTTCCTCGCCTGCCTGGCGGCGGCGTGCCTGGCTTTCCTCTGGTTCAACCGGCACCCGGCGAAGGTGTTCATGGGCGACACCGGCTCGCTGGCCATCGGCGCCGCGCTGGCCGGCGCCGCGCTGGCGCTGAAGCAGGAAGTACTGCTGCTGTGGATCGGCCTCATCTTCCTCATCGAGATGGCCTCGGTCATCCTGCAGGTGCTCTACTTTAAAGCCACTAAAGGTAAGCGCCTTTTCCGCATGAGCCCCTTCCACCACCACCTGGAGCTCGGCGGCTGGGCGGAGACCACCATCGTCACCCGCGCCTGGGTGCTCGCAATCGCCCTTGGCGCCAGCGGATATGCGCTGTACCTGGTGGCAAAGTAATAAACCACAAAGTGCCCGCAGGCAGCGGAGTTGTTTTGCCATTAAAGCGAATGCCGGTGAGCCAGCTATGCCAGGCATTCTCCGGCGTGATGATTACTTCGCTATGCGACGGTTGCGCGGTGAAGAAGACACCAGATCCCAGCGAACCTTCATACAGCAGATTGGCCTGGAAATTAATGGCCGATGCCATAATGAGCATCATTGCGATCACGAGGAGATGCTTCTTCGGCTGTGCCGGCAGCACGGCGCCGAGAACACCCAGGCAGAAAGATGGGGAAGGCAAGCTTCGGCTGCCTGCCCCACCGCCAGAGGACTGCGAGGCAGGTGAGGAGGATTGCCAGCAGGATGACGCCGTGCAGATGGCCTTCCATAGACTCCTCCTTACAATAAACCGGGCAATGATCTTATTTTACCACACCTGCTCTATACTTCGACCTCATCATACTTCCGTTTCACCGCCTCCGTCCCGTATTGTTTTTCTAACCGCTTGATGGCAAAGTGCCCTTTAGCGAGTTCCTGGTAAAAGTGCATGAAAGCGACATTCAGCGAGGCGGCAGAGATGGCGCCAACGACGGCGGGGATGGCGCGGGCGGCGGCTTCTTCCGCCACCACGATGGAGAAGCGGGCGGCGATGAGGGTGATGAATTTGGTGAGCTGGCCCGCGGCCGCTTCGCCGAGTCCGCGGGCGGTGAGATTTTCCAGCATTTCAGGCAAGGCTTTCGCCAGCGCCACGCGCACCGACCAGTAGCCCGTATTTACTGCGTCGTCCTGCTTGCTCGGTCCACCCAGGGCAAATACCTCCAGGCAGGACAGCCGGGTAGCGAGTTGTGCGAGATCGTGCCCCTCACTGTGGGCGATTTCGGCGATGGAGCGCAGGATGATGCCGGTGGAGATGGGCAGCTCGATGGCCAGCGACGCCAGCCCGAAGGTGCCGGCGATCGCCCCCGTGCTCCCCACCGCGATCTTGTGCAGCGTCTCGTGCTTGCCCGGCTTCGACTTATGCATCGTCAGCAGAGCGGCATCCAGGGATTTCATCAGCACCGCCTGCGTGATGGTGGTGATTTTCTTCTTCCACCCCCGCGGCAGGCAATCGATGCCTTTCTCGATCGGCGTGCCGATCAGCTCCGTTACCCTGGCCAGCAAGCTCGGATACTCCAGCGCCGTCTTCGCCTTCCGCAACGCTTCCAGGTCGGTCTCGGTGAATTGCGTCTCCTCGATCATCACCATCCTCCGGGGTAATAAGTATAGTTGTTTGTAGTCAGGCACGCAGCGAGAGCGAAGTGCCGTCGTTGACAGGTAAGCTTTCCGATCTACGAACGCTACTTCGCTTTGCTGCGTAGCTGACTACGAACAACTATGCATGGAAACGAACACTACGAACAACTATGCATCATCGCAAAGCAATATATCTTTTCAATCATTTCAATCTGCGGAGATAAAATCTAACCGTATACTTTTGTTATCTCTTCCCGCGCTATTTGGACCCAGCGGGTCAGGCGGTTCGCTTCACCGCTCAGGGTGTGCACATCTTTCATCACGATCTCGGTGCTGCAGCGATGCGCTTTCGTCACCGCGATGGTTTTACGCAGGTCGGCGCGGATGACCGCTTCGTCGAAGCGCTCGGTGCTGACCAGTGCGGGGTTGGGCTTGCGCGAGTAGACGTATTGCGTGCCGCAGGCCTCCGCCATGAAGTTTTCGTCGCACCAGGGGGAGACGGAGACGCGCTTCAGGCCGGCCATCTGCTCCAGTACGTGCCAGCGCGTATTCACCGGCTCGCAGCAGCCATAATATACGCTGCCGAAGCGCCGCGCGATGGCGTTTTCGTACGGGAAGATGAACTCTTCGTAGAGATCCGGTCCCACGCCCACCGTCTCCTGCGATTCGAGCAGCGTCCACATGTGCTGCGTGCGCACCTGGCCGTCGAAATCCGGGCCGGGCAGGCGGCGGGTGTAACCGCGGCTGCCGGAGCCGCAATAATCATTTTCGTTGTTCAGGTTCAACAGGCCTTCCGCCTCCATCCAATCGAGAAAGCGCAGGTTCTCATCGCTCAGGAACTTCATGAAGCGGTGCAGCGCCTCCGGCTGGTCGTACATGTAGAGCATCAGCCCCTCCAGGCCGATGTAGAGGATGGCCGTCCACGTCAGCCCCATCGTCCACCACGGATTGCCGCGCATGCGCACGCTTAGGATGCCGTCATACACTTCTTCGAGTTGCGCCTTGATCGCCAGCGAGGACTCACGGTTCACGCTGAAGGTGGCCGGCCGCAATTGTTCAAAGTCGCGCTCCAGGTCCGTCATCACCGCGTCGATGTGGTACGCCCCGCGCGTGCCATTCGTAGTCGGCTGCGTAGCGTGCGTCTCCACCCCATAGCCGCTGCGGCTAATTTCCCACCCGCAGTTGATCCATGGTTCGATGGGGGAATCGTCCTTGATAACCTCGTGGTGCATAAGGGCGCCGATCAGCCCCCACTCCTGCGCCTGCGCCCACGGCTCGGTGCACTTGGGAACGTAGTCGGGCAGCACCATTTTGATCCCGCCGTCCGTCTCGGTGAGGATCAGCGGCCGTTCGCCCCGGTTCTCGTCATGCGCGTACCAGCGGCGGATGCGCTCTTTGTTGAGATCGCTTTCCGCAATCTCCCGCACCCGCTTCGCCAACTCGCGCAGGTGCGCCACATCGGGGGCAATGACCTTCCAATCGAGAGTGAACATGGTCGTCTCCTGGGAGCGCGGACCTCTGAGTCCGCGCGTGTTGTATGAAGAGACGCGCGGACTCAGAGGTCCGCGCTCCCAATCTAGCGAATCACCCGATCTTCCCGGTAATCCGCCCACACATTCTCAAACCACCCCTCTTCTTGCGGAATAGGCCGGCGGTCGGTCCAGGTGAAGGTGACTTCGCCGTCGGGCTGCAGGCGGGTTTCACAGATCTTTTCTTTCAGCGGGTCGTCGCCGAGGACGAAGCGGAAGTCGTCGCCGAGTCCGTCGCAGGGAAGCTGGCCGCTCGCGTCCATCACCATGTAGGAGCCGCGACTGACACCGCCGCGTTTCAGATATTCCGCCATCGCCGCCAGGTAGACGATCTCGCAGATCATCGCGTCACGGTTTTTGAACGCGTACAGCAGATCGGCGGGCGAGGGGACGCCGACGCCATCCCAGCGCGCGAGCTGGGTACGGGCGTCCTGCAGCGCCTTGCCGATCTTCTCACGATCGCGGATATGTGCGCCGTGGGCGGTCATGCGCTCCTGCAGTTCATTGCGGTAAGCCTCCAATGCTTTGCGCGGTGTGCGGCGCGAGAGCAGCTTCTCGATCTGCCCCAGCCGCGCGCGCACCTGGTCGCGCACCGCGGCCTCGAAATCATGCGAAGACGGCGCGTCATCTCGGTAGCGGGCGGCGATGTATTGCGCGGCGCGCAAGCTGCCGCACTGGCCGGCGTTCAGCGCGCTGCCGCCAGGACGATATACGCCGTGGCTGCCGTTCACTTCGCCCACCGGGAAGAGATGCTTCAGATCGGACTCCCACCAGATGTTGCCTTTTAGTCCGCCGTTGTTGTGCTGCGCGCAGACGGCCACTTCCAACGGCTCCGTCCACAGGTCGATGCCGTGCTCCTTGTACAGCTCGATGGCCAGCGGGTTCATGTGGCGCAGGCGTTCGATGGGCGTATCCTGGAAAGCGTTGGAGTTGGCCAGGTATTTGTGCGCCTCTTCGCCGAGGACATCGAAACTGAATGACTGCAGCGTCGGGTTGCCGGCGTTGGAGGGGTTGGCGCGGAAATCCATGTAGACGCGCCGGCCCTTCACCACGGTTTCGTGGTAGACCAGGATGTCGACGATCGACGAGCCGTAATTCGGCACCTTGCGCGGGTCGAAGGGCCACTGGTAACCCTTCAGGAAGATGTCGGTGGTCAGCTTGGTCATCGAATCGAAGTAGGGGTTGAGGAACTCCTGCTCGTCGCTGCCCTCCTGATCGGTGGAGATATAGCGCGGGATCACCTGCTGGTAGGTGCCGGAGACGTTCCAGCGGAAGCCGATGGAGGCCAGACCGTATTGCCACTCGGTAAGGTTCTGTCCCGGCGCGCCCGCCTCCAGCGCGATGCCGGTGGAGCCGGTGTGCACCTCGGGATAGACCGACGCCTTATACATCACCGCCGGCCCGCCGGTGCCGTAGACCACGTTGACGGCGTTGACCAGCGTCAACCCGTGGTTGGGCTCATCCACACGCGCCTTGTCGATGCAGAGCACGCCGGCCGCCGCCTTCTCGCCGTGCTCCTCGCGGGTGAGGATGGCGATCACCTCGAATCCGTCGAGGAACTGCAAGCGGCGGCGCTGCGCCTCCGCATACAGCGCCTTGAACATTTGCATGGAGGTTTTCGGCCCGACCGAGGTGGCGCGCTGGCGCGGGTCGTGATCGGTCTTGTAGCCGACAAAGCCGCCGTAGCGGTTGTGCGGGAAAGGCACGCCCAGGCTGACGAGGTGATAAAACCCCTGCGCGGAGAGGGTCGCCTCGATCAGCGCGATATCGCCGTGCATCGCCCCGCCGTCGAAGAGGCTGGCGGCCATGTCATAGGTGCTGTCCTGCCCGTCGCCGGAAAGGGACAATTTATAATAAGTTTGCTTGTCGCTGCCGGTATTGTTGGAGGTGCCCCCGCCGATCCCCTCGGTGATGATCACCAGGTCCTTGCACCCGTAGCGGTCGAGCTGCACCGCGCAATTCAGCGCCGCCGCCCCCGACCCCACCACCGCCGTATTCACCGAAATCACCGGCAGCGTCATCCCCTGTATCGTCACAGTTGCGCGTTCCATAATTACCTTTCCAGGCAGTGTAAAGGCCTTGATGCTTTTTGATAAATGAATATCGCAAAGAAACTCGATCATAACGCCCGGTTCGGTGGTCGAGTAGGCAAGGGAGCCTTTTCGAAAAACCTTCACAGCTCCCGCGCCGTATCGAGACCACCTCACCAATAGAGCCCGTTCACGCACGGCTTACCTATATACGCGGTGGTCTCGATACGGCGCGGGAGCTGTGAAGGTTTTTCGAAAAGGCTCCCTTGCCTACTCGACCACCGAACCGGGCGTTATGTTATACGACCTTTGTACAATGTATATACAACTACAGCCTCGGAATCCCGAACCCCCCGCCGATCTCGATGACGGCGCCGGTGGAGTAGCCGAGGTAGCCCTGCGCGAGGGCGATGCAGGTCTTGCCGATGTCCTCCGGGGTGCCCCAGCGCGCTTGCGGCAGCAGGCCTTCGGCGATCATCTTGTCGTATTTCTCCTTCACCACGCTGGTCATCGGGGTTTCGATGATGCCGGGGCGGAGGTCGAAAACGCAGATATCGTATTCGGCCAGCCGGTGGGCGAAAACGCGGGCGCCCATTGCCAGCGCGGCCTTCGAGGCGCAGTATTCCATGCGGCCCGTAGAGGAGACGCTGGCGGAGATGGAGGTGATGAAGATGATCACCGGCTTTTGCGGGCGGTTTCCCGCCTGCACCTGGCCGATTATCTGCTTCGCCACCGCCTGGGTCAGGAAGAGCGGACCTTTGGCGTTGATGGCCATCAGCCGATCATAACTCTCTTCGCCCATCTCCAGCACGTCCGCGCGCACCTTCTGCGCCACGCCGGCGTTGTTCACCAGCACGTCGATGCCGCCAAACTCGGCGACCGCCGTCTCCACCATACGGGCGCGGTCGGCGGCGGCGGAGATATCCCCCTGCAGCGCCAGGCAGCGCCGCCCCAGCTCTTCCACGCGCGCCTTCACTTCATACAGGCCGCTCTCCGTGTTGTGCGGATCGGCCACGATATCGTTGGCGATGATGTCATAGCCGGCCCCCGCCAGGCACAGCGCGATGCCGCGCCCGATGCCCTGTCCCGCGCCGGTCACCATTGCGCAAGGGGTAAGTTGCTGTTGTGTCATAGTGATCTCCGAAGGAAAAGTGTACCTGCCGAAGGGGGGAACGTCAACTTGCCCTGGGAGCGCGGACCTCTGAGTCCGCGCGAGACAACACGTGCGGACTCAGAGGTCTGCGCTCCCATCAGCCGCCCAGCAGCCACTTCACCGCCAGGTGTACGACGATTACCCCGCAGAACACGGCGGCGGCGGGTTTGAGGATGCCGGCCAGGCTGCGGTAGAGGGAGGTGCGGAAGTGCTCGTTGGTGACGACGATGCAGACGTGCATGGGACTGAGCATCATGCCCAGATAGCCGCAGCCATACGCCAGCACGGTGGTGGAGAGCAGGAGACCGGTGGTCGGGTGCGGACCGAGCAGGCTGACGACGATGGGCAGGCTGGCGCCGACGAAGCCGAAGGCCACGCCGAAGGTCAGACCGCTGATGAAGGGGATAATCATCATCACCGCGATGAGCGGGATGCCCCAGCGGGCCAGGTCACCACGCATCACCTCGATGAGCGGGACGCCGTTGGGCAGGTTCGCGTCGATGTAGCCGCCATAGACCTGCAGCGAAAGGACGATGCCCATCATCTGCAGCGTTTTGGTGGAGATGATAATCTTCTTCCACGCCGACCATGGCAACGGGCGGCGGTGTTGCAGCACGCACATGGCGCAGGCCACGCCGGCGATCATCGGGATGAAATTATCCAGCTCCGGCAGACCCGGATACAGCCGGCGGATGCCGGTATAGGCCAGCGTCACCACCGCATAACTCACCACGATGACGATCACCGGCAGCAACAGCGACGGCAGCGATTCCGTGTTGGCGTTCTCTTCCGGCTCACACTTGAATGCGGGCAGGCGGCGCAGGTAGACGATATACCCGGCGCTCAACGCCGTCAGCGTGAGCGGCACCCCCACCAGCATGAGTTGCCAGACCTGCAGTTTGGTGATCTGCATCATCAGCAGCACGCCGGGGTAAAGCGGCCACCAGTATTCCCAGATGTGGCGGAACCAGTAGTTGATCTGCGTCTTCAGCAGTGGCGGGATGGCGCCCTCGGTGTCGCAACGGTCGACCAGCGGAGCGGAGAAGAGCGCGCCGCCGGGCATGGGCAGGAAACCGATCACCGCCGGCAGCATGGCGAGAGCCGCCTTGCGCGAGTAACGGGCCTGCAGCGTATTCACCAGGTCGCGCATCACGCCGCACGCTTCCATCTGCGAGCTGAGCCCGATTACGGCATAGATGGCAATGGCCAGCAGCAGCGCCTCCAGCGAGAAAAGCCGACCGGCGCCGATGCTAAGAATGGCCAGCGGCGCATGCCCGCACCAGGCTGCCAGCGCCAGCGTGCCGATGACCACCGAAAGGACAAACGGCACGCGCAGCAGATTCACGATCAAGATGAGGCCGAGCGTGCCCAGGACCTTGACCAGCACCGGGGTTGACATTAAGGCTTCGAGCATGATGGCGCTATTGTAGCAGCGGCAGGTCATTCGTGGCTAGAGCCGCACTGGGAGCGCGGACCTCCGAGTCCGCACGTGACGCGCGGACTCGGAGGTCCGCGCTCCCAGTGCTTCACGCCGCCTTCTGCTCCAGCGCCGGCAGCGCTTCCTCCTGCCCGGATTCCTGGCGAAAGAGCATATCCATCAGCCGGTAGACGATCCGGTCGGGCACCGGGCCGGGATGTTCGCCGGTATAGAGCATATCCGGGGCCAGCCGCACGGTGTTGGGCGGGTTGTGCAGCTCCGTTTGCGCGAAGAGCATGAAGCTCAGGATGCGCCGGGTGTGCCGGCGGGCGAGGTGCATGAAATAGTCCCAGTCCAGCCTGCCCCGCTGGCGGTCCATGATGGACAGCGCGTCGTGCCAGTCCGGGCGGCCCTCGGTGAGCGTGAGGATTTTGCGGTACAGCGTATCCTCCGGCCCCATGATGCGGTAGAAATACCCAAACTGGTTGACGATGCGCGCGTGGCGCATTGTCTCTGCCGTCACCTGGATGCCGCCGCGCGATTCCACGATCAGGTCCACCAGCGTTTCATCATGCCAGGCTTTATACAGCCAGCTCTTTTCGGTGTCCGTGGTGGTGAAGCCGGCGAGGGAGAGCACGTCCATCGCCCGGCGTTGATTCTTCCGGCTGAGAAAGACATCGAAATCCTTCGTGCGCCGCTGCCGCCCATACAGCACAACGACAGTGCCGCCGCCGACCACATAGGGAATCCGCCCGGCATCCAGCGCGGTACAGGCTTTATGTAATATCGCGAAATCCGCAGCCCCAACTTCCATGCGCGCTCCTTCAGGATGAATGTACCCGTTATTTTCGTACCATCGGCGCTGAAGATGTGCCATTGGCGTTGGTGAAGTGGAAGAATGGAAGAGCGGAAGAGTGGCAGCGCATGATCGATGGACAGATGGAAGAATGGTGATAACGCCCGGTCCGATGGTGTATATTCACTATCTGCATCCGTTCACGCGGGAGAGAAAGAATAAGATAAGAGAAAGAGGCATACCCCCGTGAGCGGTTACCACTATCTTTTTAACTGCACTTATTCTTTCGCCTGTCCCGGTCCATCGTCTTCGATGCGCAGCGTCCGCTGCAGATAGGCGATGCGGCGGCGGCGCTGCCACTCGCGCCAGGGTCGCGTGAGGGCGCCGGTGAAGGTGCTGGACGGATGCCGGATCACGCGGCGGTTCGGCTTGCTGCGATTCTGTGGCCGCAGAATCCACTCCCAATCGCGCTTGTACCGCGCATACGCATAGGCGACCGCCACCCCGCCCATCGCGAAGAAGCCGAGGACGAAAAACAGGATGCCGCCCACGCGTGGGTAGCTGAAGTAGAGCAGTATGATGGTCAACCAGCCGACCCATTTCGCCTTCACCGGCAGCACGAACCAGAGCAGGATGGTTTCTTCCGGATTGAGCCATGCCCAGGCGACAATGATCGAGGCGACCATCAGCCACGGCCCGGCAATGATGCTATCCTGGAGCGAAAGCCGGAACAGTGAGGTGCCCACCGTCCACACCAGCGCCGCGGTGGCCGTCGCGCTGGTCAAAAAGATGAAATAGAGCCGCTGCCCCCAGCTTCGCTCCAGGCTGCCGCCGAACCAGTAGACCATCAAGCCGCTGATGAGCAGGTTCAGGATATCCTGGCGACCAAAAACAAAGGGATAGGTGAACAGACCGGTCAGGCCGTTCGGGAATTGGAATGGCACATAAACCAGGAGATTGCCCAGTGCGCCCTGGCTGACGATATTGGCCAGGAAGCTGACCGCCATCAGCAGGACGATGACCTTGGTAATCGGTATGGAAAGAAAAAAGTTATGCCCCCTGGATCCCCAGGAGGGTTGTGGCACAGCCATATGCTCGACGACTCCATCGAATTCTCAGGTTACGCTACAGTTTTACCCGCGCAAGGGTGAACGAACCCCGCATGCTGCCCGCATGGTACGGAGAAACGACAACACCCCTCGCGACGTTGTCGAGGGGTGCGCGATGCTCCCGTTAATACCGATGCTCAGGCGGTCACCAGCGTGATATCCTCTTTCTCGTATCGGACGCCATGATCGCCGGGATATTCAAGTCTATGTGAAACCTCCATAAAGAGAATCTCACGGGGGATGCCGTCTGGAAAAGCCGTGCATTCCCTAGCACCCGGCGGTGAAATGATTTCGCGTTTCATATCGGTACTCCCCCCAATCAGGCGGTCACCAGCGTGATATCCGCTTTCTCATACCGAATGCCGTGATCACCGGCGTATGGCTTCGTATGCGTCACTCTATCGAAGAAAATCGCATCTGGAATGCCGTCCGGATAGGCGGCACAGCGACTAACTCGTTCCGGTGAGCCGAAGCGAAAATGTTTGCAGCACAGGCATTGTGGGGTGGCAATAATTTCGTGTTTCATGATATCACTCCCCCCATCGACCGGTATAACCGCATAACATTATACGGATATACTTTACCACTCAATAAACCGACCCGACTTCCGCCAGGAATTCAATCACACCGGCAAATGCGTATTTACTCACCAGCGTGAAAGCCAGATTCTTCTCCGCTTCCGAGAGATCCTGTAACTGAAGTGTAGTCCATTGCCCGGGATTCTGCAAGTATTGCGCAGAGTGCATCAGTTCGTGAAGAGCAACATGCAGCTCGGAATCGGAAGACCAGACATTCTCTCCCGTATCAGGCATTTCATTCAAAAACGCAACCGTTCGGGCCCTGGAAGGGCCTGAACGGTTATAAAAAAACACCCCCCTCGCGACAGCGTCGCGAGGGGGGTGAAGATTCGAGCAGCGGGCGAGCTACGCTTCCATCGGCACGATTGAAACGTCCCGCTGGTTTTTGCGCGCCCAGCCGAACTTCACCGTGCCGTCTTTCATGGCGAAGATGGTGAAGTCGCGGCCCAGGCCGACGTTCTCGCCGGGGCGGATGTGCGTGCCGCACTGGCGCACGATGATGCTGCCCGTAGTGACGAGCTGGCCGTCGTAGGCTTTCACGCCACGCATTTTGGGTTGGCTGTCGCGACCATTGCGCGAGCTCCCAACACCTTTTTTATGAGCCATTACTGACCTCCTCTGCGGCGGCGCCGGGCTGCCCTTCGATGCTGTCCACCCGCAGGCGGGTGAAATACTGGCGATGCCCGCGCTTCACGCGAATATTCTTTTTGCGGCGGTAGCGGAACGCGATGATCTTTTTCGCGCGGTCCTGTTCGAGTACGGTGCAGACCACACGCGCGCCTTCCACCAGCGGGGCGCCGACGTTCAGGTGCTCGCCGTCCGCGACCATCAGCACGCGGTCCAGCTCTACCGTCCCGCCCTGATCCACGGGCAATTTTTCCACGCGGAACGTATCGCCGGGGGCGATGCGGTATTGCTTCCCGCCGGTCTCCACGATTGCGTACATGCTGATCTCCTTCACGCGCTCATCAATGAGCATGCCCTTTCAGACAACGGCGATAACTATAGCAAAAACCACCTCCGACTGTCAATAACCACGGGACGTGATTTTTCCCATGATGTGAGCATCACCGCCCGATCGTGCGCCGGACCCTTGTGTTCAGGAGGGAAATCATCCGCATTCGTGAAAGAATAGTGTGCGTGAATTTCTGTGCAACACCCCTGTTTTCCCCGAACCAGAACGGTTGAATTATCATTGTTCAGTGCCCTGGTGTCTCTGTGGTTCGCTTTCTACGATTCGCACTACCGCTTCCGCCGCGTCGGCCAGCGCGGCGGAGGATTCGGCCAGCGCGGCGGGCAGGTCCTGCGGGCGCTGGCTGATGGAAAAGAGGGCGGTGAAGCCATGGTCATAGAGCGCCCGCCAGCCTTCACCCAGCGAGCCGGAGAGGCAGACGCACGGCACGCCGGCAGTGTGGCAGCGCGCGGCCACCGCGGCGGGGAGCTTGCCATACGCGGTCTGCCCGTCCGTCCGGCCTTCGCCGGTCAGGCACAGGTCCGCGCCGCGCAACGCCTCTTCGAGTCCGGTCAATTTGATGGCCAGCGCCGCCCCGGGCTGGAACGCCGCGCCCAGGAAGGCCAGCAGGGCGAAGCCCAACCCGCCCGCCGCGCCCGCGCCGGGTTGATCGGCGTAATCCTCCCCAAGGAACTCCGCACAAACTCGCGCGTAATGCCGCAGGCCAGTGTCCAGCGCCTCCACCTCCGCCGGCGACGCACCCTTTTGCGGCGCGAAGGTGCATGCCGCGCCTTGCGGGCCGTAGAGGGGATTGGTCACATCGCACGCGGCAATGATACGCACTTCCCGCAGCCGGCGGCCCGGCGTGATGCGCGCCACCCGCCCCAGCGAGGCGCCCACCGGCGGCAGCAGCGCGCCTTCCGCGTCCAGGAAGCCCCAGTCCAGCGCCGACAGCATCCCCATGCCGCCATCATTCGTCGCGCTGCCGCCCAGGCCGACCACCAGCGTCTCCGCGCCCGCGTCTATCGCCGCCGCCAGCATCTCGCCCAGGCCGCGCGTGGTGGTGCGCAACGGCGACTGTTCTCCCGGCGGCACCAGTCCCAACCCGCACGCCTGCGCCGA
>Ga0172368_10003866_pt1 | contig 17762 bp, 15 predicted proteins | sample Lak11m_FD_114540 | JGI IMG/M metagenome (GOLD analysis project Ga0172368, IMG submission 114540) | Freshwater microbial communities from Kabuno Bay, South-Kivu, Congo - kab_022012_11m | ecosystem: Environmental > Aquatic > Freshwater > Lake | place: Democratic Republic of the Congo: South-Kivu...
AAGAGGTGCAGGGGTGAAAAGGTGAATCGGCGGCATCACCGCGCGATCACCCCTTCACCTTGTCACCGGTTCACCCCTTCAGAGTTTTACTTTTCGACGGGATACCCGATCTCTGCCATCAACTTCTCAATCGCCTCTTTCGTCGCGGGCGAATCGAAGTTGATCGTGACCATCTTGGTCTTCTCATCGGCCTGCACTTTCTCTACGCCTTTGAGTTCGCCCACTTCGTTTTGGATCGTCTTCACGCAGTGTCCGCACGAAATGGCTGGGGCTTTAACGGTTAGGGTCTTCATGATAGGTCTCCTTGTAATTGGTAATTAGAGATTGGACGCGAAGCGTGGCGATTTGCCGTCTGCCATTCGCCATCGTCTAAACTTTTGTTGCCGTCTCAAACACATTGGCGATCTCTTCTAACACGCGCTCGCGCTCTTTCACATCCTTGTTGCGTATTGCCGTGACCACACAGCCGCGCAGATGATCTTCTAACACTTGCGCTGTGATTTTATTGAGCGCAGCTTGCACCGCCTGAATTTGGCTGATCACATCAATGCAGTATGCATCCTCTTCCACCATTTTCTCCACGCCGCGCACGTGACCTTCCACGCTTTTCAAACGGCGCAGCAGTTCGGTTTTGTGTTTGTCGTTCATGGGCGCTCTCCTCGCTACCCACCCCCTGTGGGGGGGGATGCCGCCATCATACGCCTGAACCCCGCCGCGAGTCAAGGCGCGAGATGTCATAGAAGGCGATGATTTTTGTCATGCTATAGTTGGCAAATAGCGAATGGCAGATAGCAAATAGCAGATGCGACTCACCAATCTTTACTCTTTAATCTTTATTCTTCTTCTCGCCACCTTCTTGCGTTTTTATCGTATTGGCGCGCAATCCTTGTGGCACGATGAAGGCAACAGCTACCAGATGACCTTTAAAAGCGGGGATCGAATTGTGGCGAGTGCCGCCGCCGATATTCACCCGCCGCTCTATTATTTCCTTCTCTCCACGTGGCGATTTGTTGCAGGCACTAGCGAATTTGTTTTACGCGGACTTTCTGCTTACTTCGGGATCATTCTTGTTGCGCTCGTTTATCTAATTGGGAAAAAGTGCTTCGACGAAACGGCTGCGCTTGCTGCCGCCTTCTTTGCCGCGATCCATCCGGCGTTGATCTACTATAGCCAAGAGATGCGGATGTATGAGATGACGGCGATGTTGGGGGCGGGGAGCTGGGCGTTGGTAGCGGGCCGTTGGGGGTTAGGGGGTAGTGGGCAGTGGGTAGTAGACAGAAAATTCGTCAGTCGTCACCCAACGTGGTCATTTGTCATTCTTGTTACGCTTGGGCTTTACACCCATTACTCCTTCGCCTTCATCATCATCGCCATTAATGTTTACTTTGCAATCAAGTTTTTACTGTCAGCCATCAGCCAACAGCCATCAGCCATTACTAATTACCAATTACTAATTGCTTGGCTTCTCCCTCAATCCCTCGCTCTCCTCCTCTATCTCCCCTGGCTGCCCATTGCCTATCGCCAACTCTCCACTTGGCCCGCCGCGCGCGAGAATCTTCCGATCATCGAATCGTTGCTCGGCGTGTCTCGCTGGTTGACTCTGGGGCACACAGGGGACGCCGACTCGGCGTGGATAGCGTTGATCGGAGTTGCGGCTTTGATTCTGCTTGCGGTGTGGAGATATAAATTCGTAGAGACGTTGCATGCAACGTCTCTACAGATCATCGTTTGGCTCCTCGTTCCCTCCACCCTCACCGTCATCTTCGGTTTGTTCTCCGTTGCCTTCGCCAAATTTTTGATCATCGCCGTGCCGGCGATGTGTTTGACGATGGGCGCGGCATTTATGGCAACGGGCGACCGCAAGGGCCGCCCCTACGTGGCGATGTTTGGATCGTTGATCGTGATCATTGGCATGGTGTTCTCTCTCAACAACCTCTACTTTAACCCGCTCTACGCCCGCGCCGATTATCGCGGCATCGCGCAATTTTTGAATCAGATCGCGCGTGAGGGGGACGTCATTCTAATCAATTCGCCGAGCCAAGAAGAAGTGTTTCGCTATTACTACACACAACCCAACGTGATCCCTGTTGCGCGATCACGTCCATTGAATGTGCCGGAACAGATCGCCGAACTCGAATCCATTTCTAAAACTTACAAACGCCTCTTCGTCATCTATTGGGGCGATCAGCAAGCCGACCCGACGAAAGTGATCGAAAGCTGGTTAAACGAGAAAACATTCAAGGCCTACGATCAATGGTATGGCGACGTGCGGCTGGCGGTTTACGCCGTGAATCAAACGGCGGGGACGATGAATCAAAAGGTGAACGCGCGATTCGGCGACCGCATCCGCCTGGAGGGTTATTCGATTAACAATTCATCTTTCGCGGCGGGTGACATCCTTCAGTTAACTTTATTTTGGAATCCCCAATCTCCGATCTCCAATCGCTACAAAGTTTTCGTCCACCTCATCGGCGATCCCGACTCTCCGCCTGTGGCGCAGCACGATGGCGAACCGGTGGGCGGCTTGGTACTGACCACGATGTGGAAGCCGGACGAGATCGTGCGTGACAATCACGGAGTCTTTTTGCCATTAGACCTGCCGCGCGGCAACTACAAATTGGCGGTGGGTTTGTACGACGTGACGACGGGCGCGCGATTGACTTTAGCCGATGGTAGCGATAAACTCTTTTTAGATTCGATTGTGGTCAAATAAACTTCCGAAGTTTTTAAAACTTCAGAAGTTTAACAAGGAGAGCCTGATGGAGATCAAACCTAAACCTCAACCTGATCCTGTCGCCGAATTAAAAATTGTAGATGCCTATATGCGCTGGGCGCTGCTCGCCGCCGAAGAGGTAGTGGGCGCGAAGGGCATGGGAGTGGTGCTGCGCGATTCCAAGTTGGAGCGGTTCGCCGGAAATTATCCCGCCGATGTGTTGAAGCCGAGCGGCACGATCACTTTTGGTGAATACGCCGGTTTGAACGCGGGCTTGTTAAATTTTTTTGGGCGTGCCGGAAAGAGTATGGCGTATCGCGTGGGACGGCTCTCTGCCAAACACGGCATCGATCAGCAGAGCGCGATCTTTGGTGTGGCGGCGCTGCTCGCCGCAAAAGTGCTGCCCTATTCCACGCAAGTCAAAGTGGGACTCGACGCAATGAACGACGGCTTTCGCAAAGTGTATGAAGCCTCGGGGCAAAAATACTCCGGGCGCATTGAAGATCGCGGTCAGACGATTGCGATGATCATGCCGGAGTGCGCCAACTGCGCGGGCAAAGAGTCATCTGAACCGATGTGCCTGATTCATGTCGGCGTGATCTTGGAGAGCGTGCATTGGCTGAGCGGCAAAGAAGCCGAAGTCAAACAAACGGCTTCGCGCTCGATGGGCGCGGACGCCTGTGTGTGGGAAGTGAGCAAGACTCCGAAAGAATGATCCTGTCATTGCGAGCGATTTTGCGAAGCAATCTCAATCTTTATCTGGGCGAGAGATTGCTTCGGCGTGAAAAACGTGCGCCTCGCACTGACGACTCAAAAAAAATAGCGGCGCAGTCACTGACTGCGCCGCTTTTGATTCACGGTGACGCCGACTCGGGTGTGCAATTGATTCCCTCAGTGAAGCGCACTCTTGCCCTATCACGGCGCGCGCACTTCAAAGTTGTCAAACTCTATCACAACCTCGTCGGTAGAACTACCCATTCCGGTTATCAACCCCACGGTGCCTTTACTCAAACGTGTATCGCTCACGTCGTCCACAAATTGGTTGTTGATATACAACGAGAAGAGGGCTCCTTGCGCCACCACCGTTAACCGATTCGCGCTGTTCGCCTGAATCAACGATGAGAAAGTGCGATCAATTAACGTCACCCACGCCCCCTTGGAGTAGACCGCCGCCGAATACTCGCGCTGATCGTTAACTTGAAAGATATACATGTCTTCCCCGTCGCGCCGGAAGTAAAGCCCGTATGTGCTGACGGTTGGACCACTGACCTGCTTCCCCTCCACGCTTAAACGGAAATCTGCCAGCGCGGCAACGTTTGGGCCCGCGCGCCACGAGATTGACTTCGTAGGTTTCAGCGTCCACCGGTATTTGCCGCCGACGATTGAATGATTCACGGTGGCATTGGTCTCGTTGTAGTTGCCGGTGGGCCAGCGGGTGGTCGTTGTGGTGAAATCGTCAACAAGCACCGCTGCCCATGAGGACGAGACTCGCGCCCGCGATGAAGCAGTTGCTTCGACACGCGCTGAGGCAGTTGCCGTCTGGGCGCTTGCGCGAGCCACAGCCGTCTTTTCTGCTTGAGATGTTGAGGTCGCGCCTGCTCGCGCCGCGCTGGTTTGATTCGCGCGAGCGATTGCCGTATTCGTTGTTTCAACTTGCGCCGTCGCGGCAGCCGAATAAATACCCACCCCAAAAACTAAAGACGCCGCCGCGGCGCACATCACGATAATGCCGCCGATGATCGAGAACGCTGCCCACAACGCCGTATTCGACTTCTTCGGCTCACTCGTCTTGGGCGGCGGCGCGGCGACGGTGGAGGGAACTCGTCGGATCGGTTCGATCTGGGTTGGGGCGTTGAAGTCCTTGACAGTGGGTGGCGGCGTCACCCTTGTTGAAGGGGATCGGATTACCTCGGTCAGGGCGTGGATAAATTCATTTGCCGAACCGTAACGATCACCGGGATTCTTTGCTAACGATTTAAACACGATGTCTTCTACGCTTGCCGGAAGTTCGGGGCGTAGTTGACGAAGGGGCGGCGGCAGCTCGTTGATGTGTTTGTAGATCACGCCGAGCGGCGTGGTGGCTTTGAACATCACTTCGCCGGTGAGCATCTGATAGGCGACCACGCCCAGCGAATAAATGTCGGCGCGGTGATCGATCTGCTCGCCCCGCGCTTGTTCCGGGCTCATGTAGTCGGGCGTGCCGATGATTCCGCTGCCGGTGAGTGACGAGGCGGCGCTGCCGACTGCTTTGGCGATTCCAAAATCAGAGAGATAGGGATTGTTATGTTGATCGAAAAGAATGTTGTTGGGTTTAACGTCGCGATGCCAGATGTTTTGACGATGGGCGAAATCTAAAGCGTCGGCGAGGGGTGTGAGAATGCGCGCCACTTCATCGAGCGGCAATGCCCCTCGCCTGAGTCGATCTGCCAGACTGCCGCCGGTCATCAACGGCATGACAATGTAAGGCAGATCGTCTTGTTGACCAAATTCGTACAGCGAGACGATGGCGGGGTGAGTCAGTTTGGAGAGGGCGCGCGCCTCTTGCACGAAACGTTGGTTGAAGTTCGGATCGTGGAGGAATTCGGCGGGGAGAACTTTGATGGCGACGGAGCGATCAATCGATTCTTGATAGCCGCGATAGACCGACGCCATGCCGCCCCGTCCTAAGAGTTCGACGAGTTTATAGACGCCAAAGTTTCTACCCAGGAGGTCTAGTGTCATACATCCACCTGATAAAAATTATACGCCTAATGGCAAGAAGAAGGATCACTTGGGAGATTGCAGGACGAAATATACAACTACAAGCGCGGCGGAAGCGAACATGCACGCCAAGACTAAACCGGTGATGAGGAGTCCCCACACGAGCCGCGTTGACACAGGTGACGCCGCCCCACGCGCGCCGCGTTGGATCGTAGAATTTGCCAACGCGCGCGCGAACTCACCCGCGCTTTGGTAACGATCATCGGCATTAGGGGCAGTCGCTTTCACGATCACTGGCGACGAAGAATCGCTTAACATCTGCCGAGAGATCGCACCAAGCGAGTAAACATCGGAACGGTGATCGCCCGACTCGCCGCGCCCTTGCTCGGGACTGGCATATTGATTGTCAGGATCGATCCATTTGGCGATGCCAAAATCTGCGAGCAAGATGTTGCCCTCGGGGTCTACAAAGATATTGCTGGGCTTGACCCCGCGATGCACAAAGCCTTGTGCATGAAGGAAATCCAACGCTTCGGCAGTCACAGCCACCACGCGCTGGGTCTCTTCGACTGAGAAGTTGCCAAACTTTAATGCTGCCGCCAGACTCTCCTGCATCAACGGCATGATCAAGTAGATAAAGTTCTCGTCCTCTTTAAATTGCTCAATGGGCAGCAACGCAAGAGGCTGCAAGTTAAGACGCGCCCGCGCCGTGCTGATGTAGCGCGAGCGTATGCCCGCCTCATCTAAAGCAGATTTGGCAACAACTTTGATCGCCGCGTCTCGCCCCGTTTTTTTATCGTGACCGCGATACACCGCGCTGAACTTGCTCTCGCCGACCCGCTCGTTGAGCTTGTAGCCGCAAACTGTTTTGCCGATGAGGTTGGAGGGCATGAGGGACATTATACTGATTCGTGAAGTTTCTTCTTTTGCAGCACTCCACGAACCGCTTGGGCGATCTGAACTTCATAGTTCGCCATTTGCGAAAGTCCGATCCACGTTGCATCTTTGAGCGGAATCGGCACGATGATCTTATGCGCTGGAGAATTGGCGATGTGAGTCTGTTGAGCAAGAGTCCAAGGGGTCACGATGGCATCGGCGGCGGCAAGTTTGGATTCGATGTCGGCCTCCGCGACGGGGAGACGGACGATTTCAGGTGAGAGGTGCGGGAGCAGTTTCTTTAATTCTGCCGCCATGGGCGCGGCGAAAGTTTCATCCTCACTTACAATGATCACGCGGAGAGTCTGCCACGCTTCTAAATCTTTTTGCTCGACAACTTCTTGTTCGCGTTTGGCAAAAGAATTGTCGCCGCGCAAAACCAAAAAGTGATAGACCCACAACACCGCGCCGATGACGGTGAAGCCGATGGCTTGCCCCAAACTGGTGACGGTGTCGAGGATGCTCTCGCCTGCCAGCACGCCAACGAACAACGCCAGCATTTGATAGACGATGAAGATGGCGTTGAACAAAACTGAGAGTACCGAACTGAGCCAGTAGAAGTAGAGATAAATTTTTCGCAGGATGGAACGACGCGCGTCCGCGCCGAGATCGTCGTTGCGCGCGGCGCGGCGTTGCGCCGGAAGCCAGCCCATGAGCCAGACTGGCAAGCCCGCTAACCAAGTGGCAGTGAAGCCTGCCAGTTGTTCGCGCTGCGCGGCATCGAATCCTTTTTGAAGTGAGCGCACGAGTACGTTGACGTCACCGGCTAAACCGATGACCAAGGCTAACAAACCAACGGCGGCGATGACATACCAATAGAGCCGCTCCATGCCGCTTTGTAATTTTGATTCGCCTGCGCGTTTAATATCGGAGCGCAGCACAAACGCGTGATACGCCCACAACGCCGATGTAGCAATGATGATCGCCAGCAATAATCCCAACCCGCCTTCGGTGGGCAAGCGCAGCAACACGCGCAGTATGCCGTTGATGAGCAGCGCGGTTGTGATGACAACGGTGTTAACCGCAATGTAGATCACAACGTAGAGATACGCTTTGCGAAGATCAGATTTTCCTTCCTCGTCTCCGCCTTTGGCGAATCGAATTTGCGCCCATGCCCAAAAGCCTAACCACAACGGCAAGCCGGTGATGAGTGCCGCCAAAGCATCAGGCAAACGCGCAACGCCTTTGCCGAGCAAACGCGAGAACAACCACTCTTGCACGCCGATGAATCCGATTGTCGCGAGCGTGAGTCCCAAACCGCTGAAGCCGAAGGTGTAGAGTCGCTGCAACACGCCGATGGGTTTGGAACTGATCGGCATGACGATGAAACGATAGTAGCCCCACATCATCGCGCCGATGATCCACCACGCCGCCACATCGGGGATGCGGTATCGGCTGCCTGCCACTGCATCGAAGCCCCACCTTAAGATCGTGATCGCCCCGACCACGACGCCGACCATGCCCGCCGCGCTGACTCCGTACCCATACAACCAGCGCAAAAGTTTTAGCGTCTCGTTGCGGGCGCGATAGAGCCGGGCTTCGTGATAGATGAGAGCCATCGCGCCGACTACTAACGAACTCACTGCCGAAGGCAGCAGCGAAGATGTGTCGCTGTTCCAACGCGCAAATAGCCAGCTCTGCACTAACTGCAATCCGCTGACGGCGAGCAACAAACCTATCGCGCCGAATCCGGCTGAGTACAACCAACTTAATGCTTCGCACACACCCTCTTTAGAGTCGGGGTCAATGAGCAGGAAAAATTGAAACGGGATGACGACGAACCCGCCGACGATCAGCAGCGCGATCCGAATGGGGAAGTCGGAGACGACGCGCTCATTGGATGGACTCAGCAACACGTACAACACGCCGAATACGCCCACCATGACTAACACCGTTCCTGTTGCGCTGAACAGAAGACGGTAAAGATATTTGATCAACCCCAAGCCGCCGCGACTCACTTCGGGTGTCGCCTTCTCATCTTGCACCGCGACCAAGCGGTGATACATCCACAAGATTCCGGCGGCGCCGAAGGTGGCGAGGCTGTTGAAGATTGTAGGAAGTTCGTCGAAGATAGCGGAGACGGCAAACGCGGGAGAGAGAATCGCTTGAATACCGTTGACGGCGGCGACGATGATGTAGATCAATAACGCGCTCAGCGTGGCGTATAAATACAAACGGCGGATCACGCTCTCGCGTTCATCCGTTTGCTTGCGCGCCGAGACTTCTGCCCAGAGCCAATGCCCAACATAGAACGGTGCGGCAACGATGATGGTGGCGATCTGTAAAACCAGCCAGCCCAGAAAATCGTCATTGCGATCTACAGAGCGCCGCAAGAACCCGCCAACCATCGCGTTGATGGCGGCGATGAGCAATTGCAGACTGATGAAGCAAACAACGTAAACGTAAATGCGGCGGATGAGGTTCATAAGGTCTCCCAAAAAAACTTGACCACGAATTACACGAATGACACGAAGAAAAGCCAATTCGTGAAATTAGTGAAATTCGTGGTTCGCTTTTCACTTCATCATCGGCACTTTCACGCCTGCCTTCTTGGCAAACGTGATCGCTTCCTCGTATCCCGCATCCACGTGACGAATCACGCCCATGCCGGGATCACTTGTCAACACGCGCTCGAGTCGTTTCGCCGCTTCGGGCGTGCCATCAGCCACAATCACTTGCCCGGCGTGCTGCGAATAGCCAATGCCTACGCCGCCGCCATGATGAATCGAAACCCACGTCGCGCCGTTCACCGCGTTGATCAACGCATTCAACAACGCCCAATCGGAGATCGCATCACTGCCATCTTTCATGGATTCAGTTTCGCGGCGCGGCGACGCCACCGAACCCGCATCCAAATGATCGCGCCCGATCACAATGGGCGCGGACACTTCGCCTTTCGCCACCATTTCATTGAAGCGCAGTCCGGCGCGGGCGCGTTCACCGTAGCCCAACCAACAAATACGCGCCGGCAACCCTTGAAATTTAACTTGCTTCTGCGCCATCTTGATCCATCGCGCTAAGTGTTCATCGTGCGGGAACAATTCTAAAATCGCCTCATCGGTGCGGAACAAATCTTTTTCATCGCCCGACAGTGCGACCCAACGAAACGGACCCTTGCCCTCGCAGAACAACGGACGAATATACGCTGGCACAAACCCCGGATAATCAAAGGCATTCGTCACGCCCGCATCGTAAGCGCGTTGACGCAAATTATTTCCGTAATCGAAAACAATCGCGCCCCTCTCTTGAAACGCCAACATCGCCTGCACATGTTTCGCCATTGCCCGCATAGATTGTTTTTGATATTCAACCGAATCAGAAACACGCAACGACGTGGCTTCTTCAAGCGGCATCTCCGGCACATACATCAATGGATCGTGCGCGGGAGTTTGATCAGTCACCACATCGGGGATCACACCGCGCATGGCGAGTTCGTGAAAGACATCCGCCGCGTTAGCGATCAACGCAATCGAACGTGGTTCGCGGGCGCGTACCGCCTCTTCCACTTTTGTCATCGCCTCTTCCAAATTGTCCGTGATCTCATCTACATACTTCGTATCGAGTCGGCGTTGCGCGCGAGCGGGATCAACTTCAACTAACAAGCCCACGCCGCCGTTCATGGTGATCGCTAGCGGCTGCGCGCCGCCCATGCCGCCGAGTCCTGCCGTTAAAACAAATTTACCTTTGAGCGATCCACCAAAATGTTGTTGCGCTAACGAACCTAGCGTCTCATACGTCCCTTGCAAAATCCCCTGCGTGCCAATGTAAATCCAACTCCCCGCCGTCATCTGCCCATACATGATCAAGCCTTCGCGTTCCCACTTGTCAAAATTTTCTTGCGTCGCCCAATGCGGCACGATGTTCGAGTTGGCGATCAACACGCGCGGCGCATCGGAATGAGATTTAAAAACGCCCACCGGCTTGCCCGATTGCACAAGTAGCGTTTCATCGTTCTCCAACTCGCGCAGAGTTTTCACGATAGCATCGAAACATTCCCAATTGCGCGCGGCGCGTCCTCGGCCGCCATAAACAATCAGCTCATCGGGCTTCTCGGCGACATCGGGATCAAGATTGTTCATCAACATACGCATGACAGCTTCTTGCTGCCAACCTTTGCAAGTAATGGTTGTGCCACGCGGGGCGCGGATGAGTCGATTCATGTTTTTCTCCTTCGCATTTAGACCGACGCGGTCTTCAAGACTGCGTCGGTCTGTGTTTGGAATAGTATAAACTTGTTTGAATCAAAAAGACCTCGCGGGTTTTTAAAACCCGCGAGGTCTTTTGTTTAACTCACACCGCTACAGGAATCGGCGGCTTCACAACAGAGGTAATTGGGACGATCTCGTTAATCGAAGGTGTATAACTTGAGACTTTCAAAATTTGATTCACAGGTGATTGTGTAATGATCTCGATGACCATCTCTTGCCAATCGGGCTCAAGTTCCTTTAAACCAGTTAAGGGAAAACTACGCGGGCCCAATTTTGTCAACTGCACTAACACCGAGAAGTCCATGAGAGTCAACCCAACAGCGCGCTTCTCGGCGCGATTGAGACGCAATAAAATGTTGTCGTTGAGCTCAACGGCGGTTGACGCTTTCTCGCCAGGAGCAAATGAGATGTATAACACATCCGCTTCTTTGTCGTAAGAGTAGGTAGGTGTTTGATTCATTCTTTGCCACCTTTCAATCGTATGGGCTTGAGGAAAGCAGTTGCTACAAAGTTATTCGGAACTGTTTTGCCATCTTCATCTATTATCAAAACCAAAAAGTGCAATCGCCACAACATGGTTTGATCCATCGGGCAAATCATCAAAGGGCTGGCTATAACGATACTTACGTGGGTTGAGTGGTTCTTGCTTTCTTCTACCCTTTTGAATTGTCGTCTTTGAATGCTCTTCGTAATCCGCCATTTCAGGATGGTTCTCTGAATCAATGATGTGCTTCCACCTTTCTTCAGTGAGATAGATGGGATTGTCTTCACGATCATTGACTGCCCACCGTTTTCCTGATTTGTCCATGTCGTTTGCCTCTGACGAAATTATACAACTTCACGTCTTCTCTTTCGTCACTCCTATGCGCCCTCGCTTAATCACCCTCCTCACCGCATTATTCCCGATTCGATAGATCACATCTTCAAACGTCGGCACATCCCACACTTGAATATCGGCGAGCATACCGACGGCGAGTGCGCCGCGATCATTTAACCCCAACGCCTTCGCGCCGTTCACTGTTGAAGCGATCAACGCCTCTTCGGGCGACATTTTGTAATTGCGGCAGGCGAACTGCATCACCACTTGCATTGACTCACACCAACACGCCGGACAAAAATCTGTGGCGAGAGCGAGAGTCATTCCCTCTTCGATCATCGCCCGCGCCTCAAACGGTTTGGGATGCTTCACCGCAAAATCTAAAACTGGAGTCACCACGCCGATCACGTTTGCCTTTGCCAGAGTCCGCATCATCGTGCGGTCAGCGTAATTCAAATGATCCGCCGACACCGCGCCCAACCCAGCGCACATCATCGCCCCGCCAATCGCCGAATACTGCTCGCTGTGAATCTTCGGCTTGAGTCCGGCTTTCATGCCTGCCTCAAGAATCATTTTTGATTCCGCCGCCGTGTAATAACCCTCATCGCAAAACACATCACAGAACTCCGCCAACTTTCGTTCAGCCACTTGCGGGATCATCTCTTTGATGATCGACTCGATATAACGCTCGCGACTCACATCTTTCGGAATATCGTGTGCGCCGAGAAAAGTGGAGATGATATCAACCGACTGACTCGCGCGCAGCTTTTGATTCACCTCAAGCAGTTTGATCTCGTCGGATGCCGTCAACCCGTAGCCGCTCTTGCTCTCCACCGTCGTTGTGCCGTAACGCCACATCCGTTTCAATCGCTCTTCTGCGCTGAGAGTTAACTCCTCAACGCTCGCGGCGCGAGTCATATTCACCGTCGCCAAGATTCCGGTTGGGATGTTCAACGCCGCGATCTGTTCGCGCGTCATCGTCATCTTTGCCGCATACTCGCGCACCCGCGACCCGCCGAAGATGAGATGCGTATGGCTATCCACAAAACCGGGGGCAAGAATTTTTCCTGAACAATCAATGATCTTCACGCGCGAAGTATCAATGTCATCAACCTTACCAACAGCAATGATGTGTTCGTCCTTGATGGCGATTGACGCATTTTTAATTCGACCAATCGAATCATTTTGTTTGGGGACACAAGTAATAATTTCAGAAGCATTAACAAGTAACAGATCGGCTAATATCACAAGATGAGTGTGTCATTCCGAGCATCCTGAGCGGAGCGCGATGCTTTTCGCGCGAAGTCGAAGGAGCGACGAGGAATCTCTTTTGTTTGTCTTAGAGATTCCTCGCTTCGCTCGGAATGACACGGTAGAAAATCTTTGTAGGGGCGAGGCTTGCCCTCGCCCGATGGGTAACCGCAAACGCAGGCGACCGCAAGGGGCGCCCCTACGATAATAATCTCTCTGACCGAATCAATTCGCAGATCGATTCAATATCACTCGTCGTCTCTCTATCATGCTCCAAGAATTTAACCCTCTCGCGCAACACGGAATACGCACTCCGGGTCCCTCTGCCCAAACGTTCTGCACCGCTCTCGCGCAGATCAATCGCCTGCGCCGCAGTGAGAAGTTCAATAGCGATCACATGCTGCACGTTGTCGAGAATTTCTAGCGTGTGCCGCGCCGAGTTGGCGCCCATACTCACATGATCTTCTTGATTCGCGCTTGACGGAATTGAATCAACGCTATCGGGATGGGCGAGGGGTTTGTTGTCGGAGACGAGTGCGGCGGCGGTGTATTGCGGAATCATCAAGCCGCTATCGAGCCCAGAAGTTTTAACGAGCATCGAAGGCAAGCCTTCACTTAATTCGGGTGTGGTGAGGCGGAAGGTGCGGCGCTCGGAGATGTTGGCGATGGCGGACATGGCGATGCTCAAAAAGTTGAGCCACATCGAAACGCCTTGACCGTGAAAATTGCCGCCGGAGATTTTAAAGACTGAAGACTTGTCCTGAGCGAGGTCGAAGGATTCATGATTAAAGATTAGGGGATTGTCAGATGCGGCATTAAGGGCAACAGTGATTCGCTCGCGAACAAAATTAACTGCATCGCGCGCGGGACCGATCACTTGCGGTGTGCAGCGTAAGCTATATGCGTCTTGTACACGATTCGGGACTGAGTCAATTAATTTACTTTCTTCAGTGAGGGCGCGTATGTTTGCCGCTGTGGTGATCTGCCCTTGTTGTCCATTTGCCTCATGAAGCGCAGGATGAAACGCTTCGGAGAGTCCGAGCAACGCTTCAAGGCTTAATGCGGCGGCGATCTCGGCGTGGTGGATTAAATTTTGCGCGTCGTGGACGGCGAGAGCGCATGAGGCGACCATGAAGGTCGTGCCATTTGTGAGCGAGAGCCCTTCTTTGGCTTCGGGGACAATTCGAGAGATGGCGGCACGCTTCATCGCTTCCGCACCCGATAAACGTTCGCTGTTGAACCAGGCTTCACCGCTGTAGTCGGCGTCACCGTGTTCGCCGCGAGTCAACACGACGGCGATGTGGGCCAGCGGAGCGAGATCGCCGCTTGCGCCGAGCGATCCTTTGGAAGGGACGATTGGGGTCACGCCGCGATTCAACATATCAATTAAAGTTTGAGCGACGAGCGGACGAATGCCTGAATGACCTTTGGCGAAGATGTTGACGCGGATGAGCATGATGGCGCGGACGATTTCAATGGGGAGTGGAGCGCCGACGCCCGCGCAGCAGTTGAGGATGATGTTGCGCGAAAGTTTGCGCGCTTGCTCGGGCGCGATGCGCGTGCGGGCGAGGGGACCGAAGCCGGTGTTGACTCCGTAGATAATGCGATCTGTTTTATAAACCGAGTTATGCACCCATTCATAACTTTGATTCATGCGGGCGATCACGGTTTCACTTAACGGTGCAACTTGCAGTCCGTGACGGGCCACAGCGACGACATCTTCGATAGTGAGTGACTCACCAGTAAGTTGAAGCATGATTCTCCTCATTTGCCCACGAAGTTCACGAAGGAACACGAATAAAAATTTATTTTCGGGCCCCTTCGTGTTCTTCGTGGGAGAATTTCTGCCGAGAGTATAATCAGTAATGCGCTCACGCGCTAACTCTTTTCAATCACGACCTCACAGGTTTTACCCACTCCGCTTCGCTACGGGGCGCGTTGCGAAACCTGTGAGGTCTAAACTCAAGGAGATTCTTATGCCCACCAAATCCAAAAAAGTCGTCAAGAAGGCGACGAAAAAAATTTCCAAGAACGGTTCATTCCGTTTAACGTATGCCACGATGTTCAGCCCGCCCGAAGAGATGCATACCCAATACGACAAGGCTCTCGAAGTGGTGAAGGCGAATCTCGGGCGCGATTATGGAATGATCATCAACAATCAAGATCGTTTCAGCGCGGAGACGTTTGAAGATCGCTCGCCGATTAACACCGATTGGGTGTTGGCGAAATTTCAAAAGGGCAGCGCGCAAGACGTGAAGGATGCCGTCGCCGCAGCCGAGGCGGCAGCCCCGAAGTGGGCGGGGATGAAGTGGCAAGATCGTGTCAAGTTGATGCGTAAGGTGGCGGCACAAATCGAGAAACGAGTCTACGAAATCTCTGCCGCCGTGTCGCTTGAGATCGGAAAGAATCGATTAGAGGCGTTGGGTGATGTGCAGGAGACGGCTGACCTGATCTCGTATTCGTGCGATTCGATGGAGAGGTACGATGGCTTCATCAAACCAATGGGGCGCGATCCGTTGAAGGGATACAAGGCGACGAACACTTCGGTGTTGCGACCTTATGGCGTGTGGGCAGTGATCAGCCCGTTCAACTTTCCGTTTGCGTTGGCGGGCGGTCCAAGTGGCGCGGCGTTGGTGACGGGCAACACGGTTGTGTTTAAACCGGCGAGTGATACGCCGTGGGCAGGACGTTTCCTCGCCGAATGTATGCGCGAGGCCGGTTTACCCGATGGCGTTTTCAATTACGCGACGGGCGGCGGCGCGAGTGTGGGTCAAACGTTGATTGACGATCCGCGTCTGGCGGGAATCACGTTCACCGGATCGTTTGACGTGGGCATGAAAATTTATCGCCAGTTCGCCAACGGAAAATATCCGCGTCCGGTGGTCGCCGAGATGGGTGGAAAGAACCCGGCGATTGTTTCCAAGAACGCCGATTTGGATCGCGCCGCGCTGGGCATCATGCGTTCGGCGTTTGGGCTGCAAGGGCAAAAATGTTCGGCGTGCTCGCGCATCATCGTCGAGAAACCTGTGAAGGATGCGTTTGCCAAAAAATTAGTTGACCTTACTCATGCGCTCAAAGTGGGCGACCCGACGAAACGCGAAAATTATTTGGGTCCCGTCGCCAATGCGAATTCGTATAAAGAGTTCAGCGAGTTCACTGAAGATTTAAGTTCTGCCGGGAAATTCCTCACGGGCGGCAAGCAGCTGCGCGAGGGCGATCTTGCCAAAGGATATTTCTGCGCGCCGACGATTGTGGACGAAGTGCCGCTCACGCACCGTTTGTGGAAGCACGAAATGTTTTTGCCGATCACGATGATCACCACCGTTGAGTCGCTTGACGATGCGATGAAGATCGCTAACGATGTGGACTATGGTTTAACTGCCGGCTTCTATGGGAGCAAAAAAGAAGCCGAATGGTTCTTCGACAAGATTCAAGCGGGCGTGACGTATGCTAATCGTCCGCAAGGCGCAACGACGGGCGCATGGCCCGGCTTCCAACCTTTTGGTGGATGGAAAGGTTCCGGGTCTACCGGCAAGAACGCCGGCGGGCATTATTATTTGCCGTTGTATATGCGCGAACAGATTCATACCCTCATTGAATAACGGTTTACGTAGGGGCGATGCAGGCATCGCCCCTACAATATGAAATGCCAAATCAAAACCCCGAAGAACGCGCGGGTCTCGCTCTCCTCTTCATCGGCGGTGTGTCGCTCTATGTTTTTCTTTTGTACGTATGGGCGGGCAATGCGCCGAATGCCATTGCCTTCTTTTCGATTCTGGTGACGTTGTTAGTTGGATGGGGCATCCGCGCGCGATTTGCTCCGCCCAAGCCGCCACCGCCGCCGCCGCGCGCAGGATTCACCAAACGAATTGCAGATCGATTCAAGAAGAAGCCGCCACCCGCCGCGCCGCCGCCAGCGCCTGCGGCAGCTCCCAGACCAGGTCCACCGTCTGCGGGCGCGACACCGCCACCGAAGAAGGGTTTGTTTGGCGGATTGTTTAAACCGAAAGAACCTCCTAAGAAATGACGAATGTCGAATGACGAATTAGAATGTTCATTCGTCATTCGACATTTTTCATTCGTCATTTGTTTTATGCCTGCTGATACCGACGGAATCATTTTTCACTCACACGGATCTAAATTACTCGGCACGATCTATCGTCCCGATGGTAAAGGTAAGAAGCCAACGGTGTTGTTGTTGCACGGCATCCCCGGCAACGAGAAGAATGTTGATCTAGCGTACGCCTTGCGCGCTGCGGGTTGGAACGCGGTCACGTTTCACTATCGCGGTTGTTGGGGAAGCGAAGGAAATTATTCGCTGACCGGAATCGCGGACGACACCATTGCCGTGATTGATTATTTGAGCCAGCGTAATGATGTGGATATGAAACGCTTCGCCGTGGTAGGGATGAGTCTCGGCGGGTGGGGCGTGGTTGCCGCCGCCGCGCGCGATGACCGCATCCGCGCCGTGATAAGCATCAACCCATTAGTCGATCCAAACGATTACGTCATCGCCGACGATTACGCCGAAAGTTTCGCGGCGATGCTTAACGGCGTCACGCCCAAAGAGTTGCGATCACAGTGGATGAATTTAACTCCGCTTCAAGATATTGCCGCTAAACTTGCCACCCGCCCGACGATATTGATCACCGGCGAAGCGGATGAACTGTTTAGCATCGAGCATCAACAAGTTTTGGTAGAGGCGTTGCCATCTATTGAGTGGTGGCGCATCCCGAATGGCACGCACACTTTTGGCGATCATCGGACGATATTGGTGAGAGGGGTTGTGGATTGGTTGACCCGAACTTTCATAGACCTGTCAGGTTTTAAAAACCTGATAGGTCTTAACATACGTCACCCCACCGAATCCGATCATGCTCGCGTAACAAACGTAATGACCGGGTGGTGGGGCGGGCGTGATCTCACCGCGTTGTTGCCGCGACTCTATTTTCAACATTTCGCAGATACGAGTTTTATCGTTGAGAGAGACGGCGAACTCATCGCTTTCCTCGTTGGCTTTATGTCGCAATCGCAGCCGCACGTCGCTTATATTCATTTCGTTGGAGTGCATCCTGATCATCGCAAACATGGGTTGGCAAAATATATGTACGAAAGATTTTTTACGCTTGCTCGGTCA
>Ga0172368_10003867_pt1 | contig 17760 bp, 23 predicted proteins | sample Lak11m_FD_114540 | JGI IMG/M metagenome (GOLD analysis project Ga0172368, IMG submission 114540) | Freshwater microbial communities from Kabuno Bay, South-Kivu, Congo - kab_022012_11m | ecosystem: Environmental > Aquatic > Freshwater > Lake | place: Democratic Republic of the Congo: South-Kivu...
CACCTCCTGCTCGATAGGATAACGCCTATGTCTCAGCATATCAACACCCCACGGGCATGACTTTTTGCAACGTCGCGTAGGGGTACGAGATCACGCGATGTTACACCCCTTCACCGTGTCACCTTGTCAGGAATGAGGGAGACGCAACATGCCCACACTCAAAGAACTTCTCGACACCACTGCGGCCATGCACCGCCACCTCTGCCCGCGGCAGGTGTCGGGGGTGCGGATGGGGCTGTATGCGGGCGAGCTGCTAGGGCTGGCGCTACCGCAGCAAGACAAGCGCCTCTTCACCATCGCCGAGACGGACGGCTGCGCCGCGGATGGGATCTCCGTGGCCACGAACTGCTGGGTGGGCAGGCGCACGCTGCTTGTCGAAGACTATGGTAAGGTAGCCGCGACGTTTGTAGACACGCAGACTGGCCAGGCCTTGCGGTTGGCGCCGAGATCCAGCGTGCGCCATGCCGCCCGCCCATACGCGCCCCAAACCGCCAGCAAATGGGAGGCGCAACTGGTGGGTTACCAGTTGATGCCCGCCGAAGAGTTGTTCGACGTGCGCGAAGTCGTGCTCCGCACGCCTATCGAGCAGATCATCAGCCGGCCCGGCCGCAAGGCGCTCTGCGCGGCCTGCGGCGAGGAGATCATGAACGAGCGCGAGGTGGCCCGCGATGGGTTGATCCTGTGCCGCTCCTGCGCGGGCCAGAGCTACTACGTGAGAACCGCTGAAGCGGTCGAGGTGGAGCTGCCAGGGGTGGCGTTGGCCCTGGGCGAACCGCTCCATCACTGTGGCCAGGAAGAAGGTTGGCGCTGACGGAGAGATGGCCGTCATCACATCGTTCCTTGCCGATCAACAGTTCCCCCGTTGTCACCAGCTTGGCAAACCACACGTAATACCCCCCATTTTGACATGCGACCCCAAGCGCGGGTATAATTTCCATAGTTGAGCAAGCGTGCAACTGTTTGTACGCGTGGAGCGACACCACCGGAGATAGCCAAAATGCCTGAAATGGAGACCCTCGATATTCCTGTGGCCGGAATGGACTGTGCTGAATGCACACAGCATGTTCAGGACGCAATCGCGGCGCTGCCCGGCGTCGCATCGGTGAACGTCTTCCTGGCCACTGAGAAAGCCACGGTTCGCTTCGACTCCGGGTCGGTGGATCTATCGGCAATACGCAAAGCCGTCGAAGACGCCGGATATTCGGTCCCCGTTGCCGAGTCGTCTGTACCTGCGACTTCACCCCTGGCTGATTTCACCCATCCTGTCCTGACCGTGTTCGGCATCGTCTTCGGCGCGGTGCTATTCATCGTCGTCGCGGGTGAATGGCTGGGCTTGTTCGAGAAGATCACCGAGCGCGTGCCGTGGCCGGTCGGGCTGGCCATCGTGCTTGTGGCCGGCTATCCGGTGTTCCGCAACGTCGTGCGAGCTGCGCTCCGCCGCCAGGTCACTTCACACACACTCATGACGGTAGGGGCCATTGCAGCGCTGGCCGTGGGCCAGTGGGCCACGGCGGTCGTGGTGGTGTTCTTTATGCGCGTCGGCGACTATGCTGAGAACATGACGACTGAACGCGCACGACGCGCCGTGAAGGACCTGACGGCCATGGCGCCGCAGACGGCGCGGGTCGAGCGTGAAGGGAACGAAGCGGAAGTGCCGATTGCCGAGGTGCGCAGCGGTGAGACTGTCATCGTGCGGCCCGGCGACAAAATCCCTGTGGATGGCGAGATCATAGACGGGCAGGCGACGGTGGATCAGGGCGCCATCACCGGCAAATCCATGCCGGTCGAAGTCGGTCCCGGCGCGAAGGTGTACGCAGCCACCCTCGCGCGCCTGGGGCATTTGCGCGTGCGCGCCACGCATGTCGGCGCTGACACGACGTTCGGCCGCGTGGTCAAGATGGTCGGGGAAGCCGAGGCGCAGCGCGCCGACGTGCAGCGCATCGCGGACAGGTTCTCGGCTTACTACCTGCCCGTGGTGGCGGGCATCGCCGCGCTGACGCTGATCCTCCGGCGTGATCCGCTGGCTATGGCGGCCGTGCTGGTCGTGGCATGCTCGTGCTCCTTCGCGCTTGCCACACCCATCGCCATGCTGGCCTCCATTGGGGCGGGCGCGAAACGCGGCCTGCTCATCAAGGGCGGGCGCTATCTCGAACTGCTCGCGCGCGCCGATGTGCTGCTGATCGACAAGCCCGGCACGCGGACGCTCGGCAAGCCACAAGTCACCGATGTGGTCGAATGGAACGGGTTGGCTGAGTCTGAATTGCTCTCCCTCGCTGCTTCGGCAGAACGCTATTCAGAACATCCCCTGGCCGAAGCCGTGTGCGTGGCAGCGAGCGAGCGCGGCTTGACTCTGTACGAGCTGCGCGACTTTGAAGCGCTGCCTGGCCTGGGCGTGCGGGCCAGGGTGAACGGGAGTGTCATCGCCGTGGGCAATCGCCGCATGATTCCGCTTGCGGCCGCAGTGCCTATGGCTGGCCAACTGGAGGCGCAGGGCAAGACGCTGCTGTTCGTCGAGCGGGACGGCGAACTGACCGGCGTGTTGGCCGCCGCCGACACACTGCGCCCTGAAGTGCCCGAAGCGCTGGCGGCGGTGCGCGCGCTGGGCGTGCGGCGAGTGGAGTTGCTTACGGGGGACAACGAACGCGCGGCTGCGGCGCTGGCCGAGAAGATCGGCGTGCAGTATCGCGCCAACTTGCTGCCCGAAGACAAGATCCGCATCGTTAGAGAATATCAGGCGCAAGGCCACATCGTCGTGATGGTCGGCGATGGCGTAAACGATGCCCCGGCATTGGCCCAGGCCGAAGTGGGGATCGCCATGGGCGTGGCGGGCACAGACGTTGCCATTGAAGCGGCGCACGTGGCGCTCATGCGCGAAGACTGGACACTGATACCTGAGGCGCTCAGCATCGCACGGCGTACGATGCGGGTGGTCAAGCTGAACCTGGCTTTCACGGCGTTGTACAACGTGATTGGGCTGTCGCTGGCCGCCCTGGGCATCTTGCCGCCCATCCTGGCTGCCGCAGCGCAATCGTTGCCTGACCTGGGCATCCTGGGCAATTCAGCGCGCTTGCTGCATCAGCGACAGGTCCGCGCGCCGCTCATTGGCTAATGCCCAGCCGTCTTGCAGTGCCCCAGTTGGCTGCCTGGGAAAGGAGAGTTCGGATGCCTGAGATCGCCCTGAAGATCGTTCCGCCGCCAATCGTTGAGACCCAGGATGATGTCTGCGAAATCCTCTACATCGATGAGGCCCGCGTGCGGGCGGTCGCCGGCCGGATGCCCTCCGATGCTGCGATCACGCGCGTCACGGAGACCTTCAAGGTCCTCGCCGACCCGACTCGTGCCAGGCTCGTGTTCGCACTCTCCCAGGCCGAGTTGTGCGTGTGCGACCTGGCAAGCCTGGTCGGCATCAGCGTGTCGGCCGTCTCCCATCAACTGCGCCTGCTGCGCAGCCTGGGATTGGTCAAATTCCGCAAAGAGGGCCGGCTGGCTTACTACACCCTGAGTGACCGCCATGTCGAGCAGTTGTTGGGTGACGCCCTGGCGCATGTCGAGCACCTTCAGGCGGAGGCATAGAGCCATGTCCGAATCCACCCTTCAACTGGAGATCCCCGTCGTGTTGCCTCACGTCAAGGACGAGCGCGACCAGTGTGTGGGCCGGCTCACCGAGCTGATCGCCGGCCACAAGGGCATCCGGCAGGCCCATGTCGAACGCCAAAACGGCCAGGCGTTAGTTTGCCTGCACTATGACCCCAACCTGCTGAGCCTGGAAGGTGTGCAGCGCCTGGCCGGGCGCGCCGGCGTACAGATCACCAACCGCTTCCACCATCTCCATCTGCCGGTCGAAGGGATGGACTGCTCCGAACCCCGGTCGGCGCGGCGGCCAGCTCGTGGCCGAAGTACCGGCGTTGGAAGGAGAGCGCGACGTTGACCAGCCCGATCATCACCGGGACCTCGATCAAGGGGCCGATGACGGCGGCAAACGCCGACCCGGAGTTGATGCCGAACACAGCCACCGCCACCGCGATGGCCAGCTCGAAGTTGTTGCTGGCAGCCGTAAAGGAAAGCGTCGTCGTCTTGGCGTAGTCAGCGCCGATCTTGTGCCCCATGTAGAAGCTGACCAGGAACATCAGCACGAAGTAGAACACCAGCGGGATGGCGATGCGCACCACATCCAGCGGGATCTGCACGATCAGGTTGCCTTTCAGGCTGAACATCACCACAATGGTGAACAGCAGCGCGACGAGCGTGATCGGGCTTACCTTGGGCACATACCTGGTTTGGTACCACTCCCGGCCCTTGGCCCGAATCAGCAATGTCCGGCTGATGATTCCGGCGATCATCGGGATGCCCAGGTAGACGAAGACGCTCTTGGCGATCTCGCCGATGCCGATCTGCACCACGCTGCCGCGCACACCGAAGAGCGGCGGCAGGAGCGTGATGAACACCCAGGCGTAGACGCTGTAGAACAGCACCTGGAACACGCTGTTGAAGGCCACGATGCCGGCGGCGTACTCGGTATCGCCCTTGGCCAGCTCGTTCCAGACGATGACCATGGCGATGCAACGCGCCAGGCCGATCATGATCAGGCCGACCATGTATTCCGGCTTATCGTGCAGGAAGAGCACCGCCAGCGCGAACATCAGGATCGGGCCGACGATCCAGTTTTGGATCAGGGACAGCCCCAGGACCTTGCCGTTGCGAAAGACATCGCCCAGTTCCTCGTACTTCACCTTGGCAAAGGGCGGATACATCATCAGGATCAGGCCGATGGCGATCGGGATGTTGGTGGTTCCTGCCTGGAAGCGGTTGATGAACGCCTCGGCCCCCGGAATGAAATAGCCGGCTGCCACGCCCACGGCCATGGCCAGGAAGATCCACAGCGTCAGAAAACGATCGAGCGTCGAGAGTTGTCGTGCCACCCCGGCGCTGCGGGCAGGAGTGGCGGTGGCATGTTCAGACATGAAACGAAAGACCTTCATTTTCTTCAGAGTGATTTGTTGCCCAATTCCGGAGCAGATCCGGGATTTGGCGAGCGATGTCATCGCGCACGGTTCGGAAGACTGCCATCACCTCCTCGTCTGTACCCGTAGCCCTGGCCGGGTCGGGGAAGCCCAGGTGCATTCGCTTGCCCTGTCCGAGCCATACCGGGCATGCCTCTGCCGCCGCGTCACAGACGGTGACCACCAAATCGAAGGGGACATTTCTGAATTCGTCGGCGGGCTTGGAGCGACCCTGGTGTGGGATGCCGATTTCGGCCAGGGCGCGCACGGCGTTCGGGTGTACACACCTGGCCGGCTCCGTCCCGGCACTGTAGGCTTCCCATTGATCGCCCAGGCGGGCGTTGACAATCGCCTCGGCCATCTGCGAACGGGCCGAGTTGCCGGTGCATAGGAATAACACTTTGCGTTTCATCAGCTTATCGCCTCGGCCAGTACATGATCACAGCAACTCCCATCAGACAGATCAGCCCGCCGATCAAATCCAGCTTGTCCGGCGTCTTGCGATCGACCTGCCAGCCCCACAACAACGACAATACGATGAACACGCCGCCATAAGCGGCATACACGCGTCCAAAGTTGAAAGCGGCAGGTTGCAGAGTGGGGATGATGCCATACAGAATCAGCACGATGCCTCCGATTAGCCCCAGCAGCGCACTCTGGCCATCGCGGAGCCAAAGCCAGATCAGATAGCCACCGCCGATCTCACACAGGCCGGCGATCAGGAATAGGCTGACCGATCGGACGATCTCCATGCCCGTTTGCCTCCGAAAAGATTGTGTCTCCCAACGCGGTCAACATCTCCAGCCCCTTCACTTCGTGAGGAAGTAAGGGGATCTGGACCATGGGAACCGGGAAGCGTCCGGCGATTTCGGCCAGGTACTTCTCCTGCATGGCCCGGCGGGACCGGACAAACGGGGTGGTAGCCTGCTCCGGGGGGATCACCATATTGGCGACCACCAGCCCCGGTGCGATGCCGACTGTACGTAGCTCTTCCGCCGCCCGGCAGGCCTCCAGGATGGGGGTGGCTTCAGGGTACATCACGAAGGCAAACGTGCTGCGCTCCGGATCCTGCATCATGGCAATCACCTGTCCGAAGCGTTGCTTGGCCACGTCGTCGGCTGCCGCCGAATCCACGGTGGCAAATACCTTGATGTCGAGCTGCTGGCTCCAGTCGACGGGCAGTTCCAGCAGGCGCAGGGTGTGGCCGGTGGGCGCGGTGTCGAAGACGATCACCGGCCAGCTCTCCTGCGCAGCGTAGTCGATGAAACGATCGAAGGCTGCCATTTCCTCGGTGCAAGGCGAGTCCAGCTCTTCAGCCATCACCTTCAGCGCCTCAGGCGGCCGGCCGCGCTGGCGGGCATCCTCCAGGATGCGCGCTTTGTAGGCTTCAGCGGCCACCTTGGGATCGATCTTGGCGGCCCACAGGTTGAGCATCCCCAGCACGGGCCCCGGCACGTCACCTACAGGCACCCCGAGCACATCGCCCAGGTGGGCGGCCGGATCGGTGGTCAGTAGCAACGTCCGGTAGCCCTGGTCCGCCAGCCACACGGCGGTGGTACAGGAAGCCACGGTCTTCCCCACCCCTCCCTTGCCGGCGAAGAACAGGGCGCGGCTGTGACCGTTCGGGACCAGGCGAGACAGCACCGCGCGCGCATCGGAGGCGGGTGTCAACAGAACGGAGGGCGCTGCTGGCTCCGGGTGGACAACTACCTCCTTGCGGCCGTCGAAGAACATTGCGCCGACTGCGCGCAGGCGCTGCACACCCTTGATCTCGCCGGGCAGCAGGTACATCCGGCGAGTGGGAAGCGCCAGCTCGGCCTCGATCTGGCGCAGATAACCTGCCTGCATCTCAGCCCGCGCGGCAAAAAGGCGGTTTCCCGTTTCCTCGGGCGGCACGATGCCATTGATGATCAGTTGGTGCGCGTGGATGCCGAGCTTGCCCAGCTCGGCAATGGCCCGCCTGGTCTCCTTGATGGCAATAGCTTCCGGGTGCAGTACGAAGGTGAAGGTGGTGCGCTCTGCGTCACGCAGCATGGCCATATCGCTCGCACGTACTTCTGCCTGGCATCCTGGATCGCCGCCGCTGGCCCGATGCAGGTCTGGCCGCCACCGGCGGTCGCGCTGTCGATGGCCTGGCTCCATTCGAAAGGCAGCTCCAGCAAGCGCAGCGTATGGCCCGTGGGCGCCGTATCGAAGATCACCACGTCGAACGAGCGCCCATCCTGGGCTGGGACGTCCAGGAAATCGGTGAAACGATCGAAGGCGGCTACTTCCGTGGTGCAGGGCCCGCTCATCTGCTCCTCGATGACCTGCACCATCTGCGTCGGAAACGCTGCCCGAATAGGCGCCAGAGCGCGATCCCGGTATTCCTGGGCGGCCCGGTCCGGGTCGATTTCCATCGCCCACAGACCGGGCACACCGGCAATGGCCGCGATCTGGTGTCCGATGGGTTGCTCGAAGACGTCCGCCAGGTTGGAGGCTGGATCGGTGGTGACGATCAATGTGCGCTTGCCTTCATCCGCGAAGCGCACCGCAGTGGCGCAGGCCATGCTGGTTTTGCCCACGCCGCCCTTGCCGGAGAAGAAGATGAATTGGGTGGTCATGACGCAGCTCCATTCAATGCCGCTTTGACTTCGGCCATGCTCGGGTAGGCGCCGGCTTTCAGGATCTTGCCGCGCACCACCGTGATGGGCAAAGCGGCCATCTGTTGCTCGCGCACCAGGCGCATCACCTCTGCGTTTGACAGGAAGGCGCGCGGGCTGGTGGTCATCTGGTAGCGTTCCACCTGCACACCGGTGGCCTGGAGCGCCAGGATCATCTCGTTGACATCTAACAGCGTCTGGTCCAAGGTGGGGTCACACAGGCCGGTGGGGCAACACATCGGTGGATCGAAGATTTCCACCACCGCGTTCAGCGCGCGGCCGGATGTGAAATCGAAGAAAGAAATCTGGTCAGCCATGAAAGTTCAACCTCCGTTGAAGTAGTCTGGCAAAAAAAGAGTTCGCGCTAGCAGCCGCCCACTGCAGCCGGCTCAAGCAGAACCTGGGCGCTTTGCGGGCCGCAGGTGAGGCGGCGCGGCTTGATGCGCGCTGCATCGAAGAAGGCGCCGAAAGCCTGGTTGAGCGCTGCCAACGTACCCAGATTGACCGAGTAGTAGACCCACCGTGCGTCGAACGGGTCGCGTTCCGAATCCACCAGTCCCGATTCTCGCATGACCCGCAGATGATGCGAGATGAGGTTGGCGGGCATGTCCAACGCCTCGCCCAGCTCACAGTTGCACTGCACTCCTTCCATGATCAGATGGAAGATCAGCAGGCGCTTCGGCTCAGCCAGCACCTTCAGACGCTCGGCCAGAGCCTGCAAATCGGTAGGGGGTTGGGTGATACGCTGCATGAGCGAACTCTTTCTCTGATAATTCAATGCGACTTGAATTATAGGCAGCAGCGGCGCTTTGTCAAATCGAGAACCTTCGCCCTGGATCGGACGGGTATGAATTTGGGCTATCCACATCGCCTGCGCAGGGCGGCTTCGACCTTCTTGGCGATGATTTGCGTGACGAAGCGGTAGATCTCTTGCGGGTCGTTGCGCTGCGCCACGGCCAACACCTGCCGCACCTCGGCCTCTTCCAGGATGACCAGTGTCTTCTCGATGCGTTCTTTGGCCATGGCGACACCTACAGGATGCTACGCAGCGACTCGGCTGCGTATGCGACGTCGGCCGGTGTGTTGAAGTAACCGGGGCTGAACCGCAACGCGCCGGTCTCCAGCGTGCCGGCCGTGCGATGCGCCTGGGGCGCGCAGTGCAGCCCGGCGCGCGTCGCCACGTCAAAGACCTGATCCAGCACGACGGCCAGTTGGTCGGGGACGTAGCCTTCCACAACCACCGAGACGACCGCCGTGCGTTGCGCCAGATCAGATGGCCCCAGCACCGTCAGGCCCGGTGTATCTTGCAGGGCCTCGATCAACTGCCCGGTCAATGTCATCTCATGTTCGCGGATACGCTCGACGCCCTGTTCCAACACAAAACGGACCCCGGCCAACAGCCCGGCGATGCCGGCCGCGTTCTGCGTGCCGGCCTCCAGCCGCAACGGCAGCGCCTCGGGCATCGTCTCCGGCGCCGATTCCGTTCCCGATCCGCCTTCGACCCACGTCTCCAGGTGAATGCCAGGGTGCACGACCAGAGCGCCCGTGCCGTGAGGGCCGTACACCCCCTTGTGTCCGGCAAAGGCCAGCAGGTCGATGCCCAACGCTTCCATGTCCACGGGGTGGGCGCCGGCGGTCTGCGCCGCATCCACCAGCAAAGGGATGCCATGGTCGTGGGCGATCCGGCCGATCTCGGCGATCGGCAAGATCGTACCCAGGACGTTGGAGGCGTGCAGCATGGCGATCAGCCGCGTGTTGGGTCGGATGGCTGCCTCCACATCCGCCGGATCCAGGGCCCCGTCGGCTGCACACGGGACGGCCGTGAGGGCGGTCCCGCGGCGTTCGAGCGCCTTGAGCGGCCGCCACATGGCATTGTGCTCGATAGACGACGTGATGACGTGATCGCCAGGCCGCAACAGGCCCTTCAACGCCAGGTTGATCGCCTGAGTGGCGTTCATGGTGAAGGCGACGCCGGCCGGGTCTGGCGCGTTGAAAAGCTGCGCCAGCGCCGCCCGCGCCTCATCCGCGATGCGGGCAGCTTCCTCCTCGCGCCAATGCCCGCCGCGGCCGGGGGTAGCGCCCACCTCACGCATGAAGTGCTCTACGGCCTGGTAGACCGCTTCCGGCTTGGGCCAGCTCGTGGCAGCGTTATCCAGGTAGGCGTTCATGATCCAGCTCCTCAGCGGCCGGCAGGGGTATGCCGTGCCGCGCGGCGGCTGCGCGCACCTTCGGCGCGACCACCTCGTGAAAGAAGGCCACGGCTGCCGCCGCATCCTTGTCCAACACGATCCGCTTCAACTCGATGACCTCCGGCGCCTCGAACTCAATCCAGGTGCGCCGCGGCGCACGTCTGACAGGTTGGTACTGGCTCATGAGAGGAGCATCACCCTTTCTTCGACCACGCAATGGCAGGCGAAAATGTACATGCCGGCTGACCAGGCCTGATGAGGGTAGCCCATCGGCTGCCCGGTGCGGCCGTGGCACCACTCGTTGAATTCCCACTCGAACTCGGCCCCCTGGCGGTTGACTTCGGCCAGCTTTTCCAACTGCCGGCGCGCCTCGTCCAGCCGGCCGGCCTTGACCAGGGCAGCCACGTAGAAGCCGCCCACGAAGGGCCAGATACCCCCGTTGTGATACTGCTCCGGCAGGTTGAGATTGTTGTTGCGGTAGTACTTCTTAGTTGGGCTGATGACCATCAGGGTGGGCGGCGCCTGGCCCTCATGGCTCTCAGCGAAGCGTTGGCAGGCGAGTTGCGCCTCCCTGTCTTGTCCCAGGGCCATGTTGGCCAGCAGGGTGTGTAACAGACGATGCAGGACCGGGTGGGATAGCTGTTTGCGCTCCAGCGCCCGCTCGGCAGAGCGGATCAGCGCCAGGGTCATATCCAGCTTATCGGTTCTCGCCTGGGTGGGCAATCCGGGGTGGGCATACGTCTGGACCTGGGCCATGATGTGCTTCTCGAGTTGGTCCATCACGATACCGCGCAAGATATCACTGCCCAGCGCCTGCTCGACGAGGGATGAAGTAAAGCCGAGACTGCCTCCTACCAGCCGATGCGCGAGGACTTCTTTGCTGATCATCACCCACCTCCGTGTTCCGCCCGTTAGAACCAATCCGATAAACCTCGCAGCATTGGGCCGCGTGTCCGGCCAAGCCACAAGGGACTACGCCACCCGTTTGCGCGGCTCAGGCACGGGGGTCTGTGTCGCCTGACGGCTGAGATAGCGGTAGAACAAGCCGGCCGTGAGCATCTGCACGATGAACGCCAGCGCCACCGGCAGGCTGGCCAGCTTCCCGAAACTGCTTGCAAATGTAGGTGACGTGGTGGGTATCGTTGAACTGCTGACAATCCCGACAGTGGCGGGCCAGCAGATCAGGCAATTTCTTCTCAAAACCGTCGTCAAGATGGCGGGTGACCTGGCGGCCGTCCGGGTTCAACTCCGTGATGATGACTGCTCCGTCGGCAGCACAGACGCGGAACATTTCCGCCAGGACTCCAGCAGGTTTGGCGGCATGACAGAGGGCGTCAAACGCTGTTACGACACGGTAAGAACCATCCGAGAAGGGCAGGCAAGTTGCATCGGCATAGCGCACCTCCAGGGAGTCGGCTAGCTCTCCGGCTGCCCGCTCTTGGGCGATGCGCACCATGCTGGCGGCATGGTCGACGGCGGTGACACGCAATCCACACCGGACCAGGGCCACCGCCATGCAAGCACAGGCCCCCGTACCCACATCCAGCACCGGGCTTCCATAACGCTGAGATAGGGTCACCACCCGGGCCCGCACTGGCGCCTCGTCGTAGTTAGCCTCCTTCAGAACCTGCCGGGCTTTTGCGATCTGCTTCTTCAGCCCAACGATCACATCTTGTCTATCCACTTCCATGATCGCCCATTTCCTTCTCTTGAAATGGTCTTTGACCATTCTTGTCGGTACGTTTCGTTGAGGAGGCCAGGCGTTTTATCGTCACGCGGCCCGGTGGCGAGCGCTTGCTCCCGGGTCCGTGCCCGCAGGCGTAGCCGCAGCACAGAGACCTTTTTCGGATTGCTTGCCCGCACATGGCTTGCCTCGTTGTTCCCCCCGAAGAAAATCTCACCGATTATAGCGGGGCCAGGACTGGCTCCGGCGGGATGGACTATACACTATTGGTTCTCGGGACGGGGCCGGAACGGCGGCCCCGCCCACCAGCGCCAGCAGCGTAGCCAGCGCCATTGCTGGCGGCTGCCCGTTCCGGCGCGAACGGAGGAAGGCGCATTGTCATACCGGCGGCAACATGCATCGATGGCTCAGGGCTGCGAGGCAGGTTGCCCCTGACCGACCAGCCTCTTCCGCGTTGCCCCCTGTCTGGGACTATCGGCAGCGAGTTAACCGAGCAGGCCTGCCGCCCGCAACAGGGCCTCAACACGCGAGCTGGCTGGCCGGCGCGTGTGCTACCGGCCATCCTTGTCTCCTGTTACCAGGCCCAGATCCCGCAGAGCGCGCAGTTGCTGCGAGATGTGCGGTTGCCGCTGGCCACAAAGCCGGGCGAGCGTGGTCACGTCACAGACCTTCTCCCTGGCCAGGGCCACTAACAAGCGCAAGCGACATGGGTGGGCCAGGGCTCTAAAGATGAGAGTGGTTTCCCTCAGGCTGGTTTCCATACCTGCAAGTCCCGCAGTGAACTGCATCCAGTCGGCGCTGCCCTCACCGGCTCGGGAGCGCGGAAACGGTCCCAGGCCTGGCGCAGGATCTCGAGGGCAATCAGGAGCAGGGTCGCGCCGTTGGCCAGGGCGGCCAGCACCTGCAGGCGGTGATAGCCGTAGGTGTGGCGGTCGTTGGCGGGCAGGGCCGCGGCACGGATGGCCAGGAAGCTCAGTCCCAGGGCGAAGACGTCCATGAAGACATGGGCCGAGTCGGAAAGCAGCGCCAGGCTGCCGGTGCGCAGGCCGCCGATGAACTCGGCTAAGAAGATGACGGCGGTGAGGGCCAGCGAGAAGATGAAGCGGCCCTCTTTGCCTGGCGTGCCATGATCGTGATCGTGCATCTGTGGTATCCTCTCAAGACCGGCCCGCGGGCCTGTGGCCGGCGGGTTGCACGGCCGCCAGCGCCGCTGCCAGCTCGGGCCGTACCACGTCTTCGATCTCCCCGGCGTCGCAGAGAGCCGCCACTTGCGGATCGATCGGCAGCCGTGCCAGGAGCGGTGCGCTTGCCATGGTGACCACTTCGGCTGCGTGGCTGGGACCGAAAATCTCGTAGCGCACACCCGTGTCAGGAGCGAGGAACCCGGCCATATTCTCGATGACGCCGAGGATGGGTACGTTGACAGCTTGCGCCATCTTGACTGCTTTGCGCACGACCATCGTGGTCAGTGCCTGCGGCGTGGTCACCATCAGGATGCCGTTGATCGGCAGGTTTTGCATCACTGTCAGCGCGGCATCCGACATGCCCGGCGGCAGGTCCACCAGCAGCACGTCCAACCTGCCCCAATGCACGTCGCTCCAGAACTGCTGAATTGCACTCGAGATCAGCGGACCACGCCAGATGACCGCCTGTCCCTCGTCCTCCAGCAGGAAGTTGACCGACATCAGCTTGATTCCGCTCCGGCTGCGGGCGGGTTCTATGCCCAGCGGGCTCCCCAGCAACGGCCCCTGTATGCCAAACAGCTTGGGGATGCTCGGTCCGGTCACATCGGCATCCAGGACGCCGACACGGTTTCCGGTGCGGGCCAGCGCGGCGGCCAGCAGTCCGGTGACCAGGGACTTCCCCACGCCGCCCTTGCCGCTCATCACGGCGATCACACTGCCTACCTCATTGTGGTTAGTAGCCAGCGGTGTGGGCCGGCCGCCACCGAGCACGGCTTGCCGCTCATCCTCGCTCATGGCGCCCAACGTCACAGCCACGTTCTTGACGCCCGGTAGCGCCTCGATGGCGCGGCGCGCATCTTCCACCAGTTGGTCGCGCAGCGGGCATTCGGGGACAGTCAGCGCCAGGGTGAACGTGACAGCGCCGTCGTTCACCGCCAGGTCGCGCACCATGTTCAGCTCCACCAGGCTGCGTCCCAGCTCGGGGTCCATCACGTGGGCCAACGCACGCGTGATATCAGCTTCGGTTAGTATGCTCACAGATTCTCCGCTCCTTATCACATTCATTTCAATGAATGTGATGATACAACGACCATGAGGAACTGTCAAATTGGCGCAGCCGGGTTAAACAGCCCATCAAGGCCGATGCGAGTTGCGGTCGGATCCAGCCAGGGTCCCGGGTGCCTGCGCGCCACGTCGCAACAGGGCGCGCACGCGGGCAACCGTTTCCGCTTTGCTGATCGACGTGAGCTGGCAATCGTCCACGCCCGCGCTGAAGGCTGCCAGCATGGCGGTCTCCGCCGATTCCGGCAGCAACACCAGGAGCGGCACAGGCACTGTGCGGCGCAGCGCCAGGTAAGTGTCTGACGTTGCCGTGCCACACACGATCAGAAGGCCCGGCCGCTCGCTGTCGAGGCATGCCAGCGCCCTAGCCAGGCCAGCTAAGATCTGCGTCCGGTAGCCCGCCTGGTCCAGGATGTGGGCCAATGGATCACAGACACGCCCACCCAGGGCGACGATCAAGACGGTCTCGCGTGATGGCGAACCACTTCCCTCCGCGGCACTCTCGGCCCCCGGCAAGATCCTGGGGGGCTCCGTGGGCGAAGGTTGGCCAGGCCAGTGTTGCGACTCACCGGCCTGCCTGCTCCACAGTCGGCTCAGGATGTGGTTCATGTCAGCCCTCCTGCCATCAGGCTTCTGGCTCCCGGGGCGGCCGGGCGGTATTTAAGAAATCCGATGAGCGCGATCGTAAGGGACGCCCGATTGAAAACAGGCCACGCGTTGAGCGGCCAGATTCAGTCTGAACTTGCCCTATCATCTCGGTGTCACAAAGGGGGGAGCCAGGCGGCTGCCTGGCTCCCCTTGCTGATATGGCCGGCCACTCTCAGCCGGCCACGAGGCGGACCAGCGCCGGTGCGCTTACAGCGAGAGCGAGCTCTGCGCCGGTGCGGGTGCGGCAGACGATGGGTTCGGTGTCGGCGCCGGCGCCGTGCCCCAGCGGTAGAACCCGCCGCGCATGCCGCCGCGCATCATCGGGCCACCCCCGAAGCCGCCGGGAGTGAACGGGTTATCCAGCGTGAAGGGCGCCATGGCCTGCATGCGCTCCAGCATCCAATCCGCCTGCGCCTGGGTCAACCGGCCGTCTTTCACGGCCTGCTCGATGACCTGCTTCTGCCCAGCCAGCATGCCATCCAGCAACTGCTGATCGGTGACGCCCTTCTCTTTAGCGATGTCGGCCAGCGTCTTGCCCGCCTGGCGCTCGGTGTAGATCTGCTCTTCGGTCATGCCGAGCAGCTTGGTCACGGCGTCGGAGACCACCGTTGCCCCACCCCACATGCGGCTCCAGGCGTAGCCCCAGGGTGTCTGCGACGTGGCGGGCACCGTGGGGGCGGGGGACTGGGCGAAGGCGGTGCCCACCACGAACAGCCCCACCAGGGTGAGGGCGGTCACCGTGCCCATGAGGGCGGCTAACTTCTTGAACATGTTGTTGCCTCCATTCTTGAGTCTTTGCAACCAGGGCTAACCCCTTTGCGTCTTCACTTTCGCGCCCGACTATGAACAAGTTGTGAAGAACCCGTAGGATTTCGATGTCGGTGCAGTACAGAGTCTTGCGCGAGCTGCTGTCATCCTGAATTAACGCCTGAGAAGGGCCGTAGGTCATCCAAACTGGGCAGGACTGGACATCGGTAGAGAAAGGCGCCATCCCCCCACACGACCGATCCCTGAATTTGACAGATGCGCGTCCTCGACGTAGAATCACATTCGCTGAATTGAATGTAATGAGGTGATGCCAATGGATGCGTTGGAGAACGCCGCGGCCCTGTTCAAGCTTTTGTCCCACCCCTCCCGCCTGGCCATCCTGGAGATGCTGCGGGACGGGGAGGAGTGCGTCTGTCACATGACGGCCATGCTCGGGCTACGCCAGGCGTATGTCTCCCAGCAATTGATGGTCCTGCGCGAGGCCGGGCTGGTGATCGACCGCCGCGACGGCTGGAATATCTACTACCACGTCACGCGCCCGGAGGTGTACGCGGTGCTGGACGCTGCTCGCAACATGGTTGGGGGCCAACACGAGGCGCCGACCTTTATCCTGCGCAGCCGGTCCGAATCGTGCCCATGTCCGAAATGCCAGGCGGCGCTGGCGGTGTAGGGGCGAATTCCTCTCTCTTTTTTTGTCAAAATACATTCAACCTATTGAATGTGGTTTCGATATCCTACTCGTATGGAGGACGACATTGGTTAACATCAAGGTGCTTGGATCGGGTTGCCCCAACTGCCAGCGGCTGGAGGCCACGGTACGCCGGGTGGTGCAGGCCCAGGGGATCGAGGCGCAGATTGAGAAGGTCAGCGACTTCGCCGAGATGATGAAGTACGCCATCCTGGCCACGCCGGGGTTGGTCATCAACGAGAAGCTGGTGGCGGCGGGGCGTATTCCTTCCGACAAAGACATCACAGGTTGGCTGGCCCAGGCGGCCGGGCAACGCTAAACGAGTTCGCAGCGTGAGAACCTAAGTTGAGGACAACATGGCAACTGAACTAACTGAGCCCCGGGCGCGCCTGCCGCGCGCCGATCTCGGAACGTACGCCAAACTGGCCGGGGTCGCCCTGGCCTGGTGGGCCGCCTACTCGGTCATCTACCCCATCAGCCAGTGGCTCACCTACGGTGCGCTCGGCGTGGCGCACGGCTCGCACCTGGGCGAATCGCTGGCCTTCTTCCTTTATGACGTGCCCAAGATCCTGCTTCTGCTCTCGGGCATGATCTTCCTGATCAGCATCCTGCGCACGTTTTTCAGCCCCGAGCGCACGCGGGCCTTGCTCGGCGGCAAGCGCCAGGGCATCGGCAACATTTTGGCCGCCATGCTCGGCATCGTGACCCCCTTCTGCTCCTGCTCGGCGGTGCCGCTCTTCATCGGCTTCGTCGAATCGGGCATCCCGCTGGGCGTGACCTTCTCCTTCCTGATCGCCGCCCCGACGATCAACGAAGTGGCCGTCGTGATGCTGTATGGCCTCTTCGGCTGGCGTGTGGCAGGCCTCTATATCGCTTCCGGCCTGATCATCGCCATCGTCGCCGGCATCGTCATCGGCCGGCTGCGCCTGGAACGCTACGTCGAGGATTTCGTGTGGCAGTTGCAAATGGCGCAGGGCGGCCCCCAGGAGCAGCTGACCTGGCCGGAGCGCATCGGCCGGGCGTGGGGCAGCGTGAAAGAGGTCGTCGGCAAGGTCTGGCCTTACGTGGTGGTCGGCATTGCCGTGGGCGCTGGCATCCACGGCTACGTACCGGAAAGTGCCCTGGCCGGCATCATGGGCAAGCACGCCTGGTGGTCCGTCCCCGCCGCGGTGGTGCTTGGGGTGCCGCTCTACTCCAACGCCGCCGGTGTGATCCCCATCGTCAGCGCCCTGATGGAGAAGGGCGCCAGCCTGGGCACGGTGCTGGCCTTCATGATGTCGGTGGTCGGGCTGAGCCTGCCCGAGACGATCATCCTGCGTCGGGTGCTCAAGCCGCAGTTGATCGCCGTCTTCATCGGGGTGGTCGCCCTGGCCATCGTCATCACCGGCTATTTGTTCAACCTGGTCATGTGAGGCACTCGTCGTGCTGAGTCGGGCGTGAGGAGGTATTTGTGAGCATTACCGTTTACGTCGTGAGCGCCGCGCTGGTATTCATCTTCTCCGGCCTGTTGGCTATGGCCGGGATCGGTGCGGCGTTCCTGTTCGTGCCGCTGTTCTACTACCTGGGCGTGCCGCTGGCTGAGGCGACGCCAACCGCCCTGCTCCTGAACGTAGTCAGCCTGCTCTTCGCGACGGTCAATTACTGGCGCGGCAAACTGATCAACTTCCGGGTCGGCCTGCCGGTGCTGGTGGTGGCGGTCATTCTCTCGCCCTTCGGCGCCCGGCTGACGCCGCAGGTGGACAAGACTTTGCTGCTGGGCATGTTTGCTGCCTTCCTGGTTTTCGCCGGCGCCACGATGCTGTTCTTCCGGGCCAGGAAACGGGAGCGAGAGCTGGCTCGACCGGCGGAAGTCGGAGCCGGGGGCACCGTGGGCGGTGTCGCCGGCTTCCTGGGGG
>Ga0172368_10003868_pt1 | contig 17758 bp, 16 predicted proteins | sample Lak11m_FD_114540 | JGI IMG/M metagenome (GOLD analysis project Ga0172368, IMG submission 114540) | Freshwater microbial communities from Kabuno Bay, South-Kivu, Congo - kab_022012_11m | ecosystem: Environmental > Aquatic > Freshwater > Lake | place: Democratic Republic of the Congo: South-Kivu...
TTGTGGAAACTTTAAATTCCAAAAATAAAAGAAAAAGTGATCTTGAACGACTTGTGGTGCGTTTTCCAGAAATCGTATTAGAAGCAACGAAACGATTGCAACCGCATCATATTGCTCAATATGTGTTATTACTTGCACAGGAATTTAATAGTTGGTATGGGATGACAAAAGTGATAGATAGTGAGAATCCTGATGCACCATACAATCTTGCATTAGTATATGCAACAAAACAAGTTCTGGAAAATGGATTACAAATTTTAGGTATTCAAACTCCAGAGAAAATGTAACAAAAAAGGCACCAGTTCATTGATGCCTTTTTCTTTTTATTTATATTTTATTGTGCTTGCACAAATGCTGCGCGCATATGAAGCAAGACTTTTTTTCAAGTGCAATTTTCTCTGTATGAGAAATTTTGACTTGTTCAATCCGTATTCCGTTAATATGTGAGACTTTTTTGCCAGTGAAAGTTACTGTTGGGATATCATAATCCCAATTAGTTTTCACAAAAAAAAGAAATATGTTCTGTGTCATGCTGTTTCTGGTAAAGTCCAAGTAAACATTCATTAGCTATGATACGTTTATTTACGGACTTTTCTTTAATATTCCCCGGAGCAATTTGAGGTACATGGGTTTGTGTAAAGGTAAACGGATGTTCATTTATGCAATAGATATTTGCAAAATGTTCCCAAGGGAAAACGGTTGACGCACTGTCGGTTTGTTTTTCTGACATAGTTAAGGTTTAAGTTTGTTGTAAAGATTACTCTCTTCAAAATACCTTGTCAATTTGTTTGTCATGCGTTATTATCTTTATGTAAGCGTTGAAGGGGATATCACCCTGGAGCTTTGGGAAGAAATCCGCCAACCGGCGGAGAGTAGAACCCTTAAATGAGAACTCCTGCCGACGGCAGGTAAAAAACAAGGTGGTACCACGGGGAAACTCGTCCTTGAATTGTAACCTTTTGATTATAGTTCGTGGACGAGTTTTTTATTTACTTTTAAGTTAAGAAAAAATATGTCAGAAAAAAACAATTTTAAAAAATATCAAAGCAAAGAAACAAACGCTTCTTCTTATACGCTTCGCGAAGAGGAAATTTTAGCGTACTGGAATGAACATGACATTTTTAAGAAAACACTCGAGAAGTCCTTCGACAAAAATCAAGACAAAGGAGACTTTATTTTTTACGAAGGTCCGCCAACGGCGAATGGTCGTCCAGGAATTCATCATGTGGAGTCTCGTGCATTCAAAGACGCTATTCCTCGTTATAAAACAATGCAAGGATATCGCGTCGCGCGTCGGGCAGGCTGGGACACTCATGGATTGCCGGTTGAATTAGAAGTTGAAAAACAATTAGGACTGACATCAAAAAAACAAATCGAAGAGTATGGCATTGAAAAATTCAACGCGCAGTGTCGTGTATCAGTTTGGAAATATGTTAATGAATGGGAAGATTTTACAAAGCGTATTGGTTATTGGGTAGATTTGGAACATCCGTATATCACATATCATAATGATTATGTAGAAACATTGTGGTGGGTGATGCAACAAATTGCTGATAAAGATTTATTATATAAAGATTATAAAGTTGTGCCGTGGTGTCCACGATGTGGAACAGGACTTTCATCTCATGAATTAGCACAAGGATATGCTGATGTTAAAGATTTATCGATTACGGCAAAATTTGAACTTGTTGATGAACCAGGAACTTTTGTTTTAGCTTGGACGACAACACCGTGGACATTGCCGGGGAATGTGGGATTGGCAGTAGGAAAAAAAGTTACCTACGGCAGATTTAAGATTCAAGATATAGGATTCAAGAATGAAGAATTTATTATAGCAGTAGAACTCGCAGAGAAAGTTTTTAAAGGTTTTCAATACGAACTCGTTCAAGAATTCAAAGGAAAAGATCTTGTTGGTAAATCATACAAACCACTCTTTTCACATTTTAAAACTCTTGCAGAAAAATCTGGTGTTAAAAATCTTGAAAACGCGTATAAAATTTACGCTGCAGATTTTGTTACGACAACTGATGGAACAGGAATTGTACATACTGCGGTTATGTATGGACAGGATGACTTTGTATTGGGAAATAAAGTAGGACTTCCTAAAATGCATCTTGTAAAAGAAGATGGGACTTTTATTTCAGGAACAGGATTTCTTGAAGGACGATTCGTTAAAGAAGAAACTGATGGCAAGCCGACATTAGATATTGATATTATTAAATATTTACAAGAAAACAAAACGTTCTTTAATAAAGAAAAATATGAACACAGTTATCCGCATTGTTGGCGTTGTAAAACACCGCTTATTTATTATGCGCGTGATTCTTGGTATATCAATATGCAAGCAGTGAAAGATAAACTTATTTCAGAAAATAATGAGATCAATTGGGAACCGTCGCATGTTCGCGAAGGACGATTTGGTGAATGGCTTCTCGATGTCAAAGATTGGGCGATTTCACGTGAACGCTATTGGGGAACTCCGTTACCGATTTGGCAAGCTGAAGATGGTGAAAAAATTGTTATAGGATCATATGATGAACTTAAAAAATATACGAAAAAATCAGGCAACCGATATTTTGTTATGCGTCATGGAGAAGGTGAACATAATGTACAAAATGTTGCGAATTCTGATCCAAAGAATATTTATAACCTAACCGAAAAAGGTAAAGAGCAGGCATGCGCGACAGCACAGACACTGAAAGATAAAGGCATTACAAAAATATTTTATTCACCATTGCCACGAGGAAAACAAACTGCCGAAATCGTTGCAACTGAATTAGGACTTACAGAAAAAGATGTTATTCAAGATGTGCGTCTTCGTGAATTAAACTATGGAACGCTTGAAGGTAAAGCATTCTCTGAATTTATCAAGTGGCGTGATACTTCGAAAAATTTTTACACTGATAAAAATTCTGAAAATGCAGAAAGTTATTTTGAAGCAAAAAAACGCATTGGTGAATTATGGTATGACATTGATACACGTTATTCCAATGAAAATATTTTATTTGTTGCCCACGGAGTATTACTTGAATCAGCTCCGGCAATTACTGAAGGTGCGGATATTCCTCGTGCTATAGAACTTTTCAAACAAGCAAAACATACCACAGGCACCGCTCGAGAAATTGTGTTTTCTCGACTTCCACATAATGAAAATTTTGAACTTGATCCCCATCGACCATTTATTGATAGCATTGTGCTCGAGCACAATGGAAAAGAATTTCATCGCGTCAAAGAGGTTATCGATGTTTGGTTTGATTCAGGATGTATGCCATTTGCTCAAGGACATTATTTAGGAACAGGAGAACTTGCATATCCTGCTGATTTTATTTGTGAAGGAATGGATCAGACACGTGGTTGGTTCTATACGCTTCATGCAATTGGAAATCTTCTTGGACGTGGAAAAGCATACAAGAATGTCATTAGTGTTGGATTAATAAATGATGAAGAAGGGCAAAAAATGAGCAAATCTCGAGGTAATACTGTAAATCCATGGGATGCTATACATATGTTTGGTGTAGACACACTTCGTTTTTGGATGTATTCAGTTAATGCTCCGGGTGAAGCTAAAAATTTTGATGAAAAAATGATTATTGAAACACAGCGCAAAGTTTTTGGACTTCTCGATAATGTTGTGAAGTTTTATGAACTCTATGATGATAAGTTACAATCTTCAGGTCACAAGTTGCAAGAAAGTGAAAATATTTTAGATCAATGGATTGTTGAGCGATTGAATCAACTTATTGAGCTTTGTATGAAATCGATGGATCACTATCAATTTCTTGAACCAACACGTGCGATTCGAGATTTCATTGCTGATCTTTCGCAATGGTATATTCGTCGCAGCCGTGATCGCTTTAAAAGTGAAGATATCCGAGATCGAAACGCTGCGCTTGTTACGACGCGCCAGGTTTTGCTTGAACTTGCAAAAATTATGGCACCGTTTACACCATTTTTTGCCGAAGATATCTACAAACGTGTTGGTGGCGAGAGAGAATCTGTTCATCTTGAAAATTGGCCAGCACCGGGTGCTGGCCATGGTGATAGAGATACACAAGTTCTTAAAGGTATGGAAATGACACGAAATATTATTTCTGAAGCTTTAGAAGCACGAGCTCACGCTGGTATTAAAGTTCGCCAAGTACTTGCAAAACTTACGATCAAACAAGGTCTCAGTGAAGAATATCGTGCATTAATTCAAGATGAGGTGAATGTGAAAGAAGTCGTCCTCGGTGAAGCTTTGCTATTAGATACAACCATAACACCAGAACTTGAGGCCGAAGGAAATATGCGTGAACTTATTCGTGCTATTCAAGATATGCGCAAAACAAAAGGTCTTGTACAGAATGATCGTATTGTTCTTGTGATGCAAACTGATGAAGTCGGAAAAAATCTTGTTGAACAGTTTGAGCGGGAAATACAAAAAACTGCAGGTGTTGAGAAATTTGTCTTCCAAGATAATGATGGGGAAGAAGTTACCGTAGGCGTTATAAAATTTAAAATTGTAATACAATAATCATATGAGCATAGAAGATGCAAATGACAATCCATTATTTGAAAATAATCCTGAAAGAGAATTTTGGCGTGATACTATGTCACAAAAAATTTCTGAAATAATAAATGAATTTGATCCAGAAAGTCGTATTGTGTTGATGCATGCAGTGGTGGATTATACTGATAAAGATACAGGAAAAAAAGTTAGCCAAGATGTTGTCCTTTTTAAGGATGAAAATTTCCCTTTAGCTAAACATATTGGTTTTGTTGTTGAATTCTCAAATGATTTTATTAATGGTGCATTAGAAGAAAAAGTTGTGAATATTATCAAAGAATTACGACGACGCGCAAATATCCTCTATAACTAAGAGTGTGCTAGAATTCTTTCTATGATACGAGTAATCATTATTCATGGATGGTCAGGAAGCCCAATGTCAGATTGGTTTCCATGGCTAAAAAATGAATTAGAAAAGAAGGGCTTTACTGTAGAGGTACCTCTTATGCCGAATCCAGATGTTCCTGTTATCGATGCATGGGTCGGTAAGCTTAGTGAAATTATCGGAAATGACACGAGCGACTTGATTTTGGTAGGGCATAGTATTGGCACGCAGACGATTCAGCGCTATCTTGCAGAACATGAAATAATGGTGCGAGGAATAGCGCTTGTTGCGCCTTGGTATACGCTTGATATGAAAGCACTTGCCGGCGATAGTAGTGAAGCAATTACTATAGGAAGACCTTGGCTTGAAACACCTATAAATTTTGAAAATGTTATGAAACGCTCTCCGAAAAGAATTGTAATTTTTTCTGATAACGATGCATATGTTCCCTATGAAGAAAATAAAAAACTTTTTGAAAAAAATATTCAACCAGAAATTATTACTCTTCATAACAAAGGACATATATCCGAGGGAGATGGAGTTACTGAAGTCCCCGAAATTCTCGACGCTGTTTTAAAAATTACTTCAACTTTTTAACTTTTAACTTTATAACTTTCAACTATCGTGTCATACACCATTCATCATACTCCAGGAATTGTTATAGGAATCGCAAATCGTGACGAAGCAAATCGTGTGGTGACTATTTTTACGCGAGAACTTGGATTGATACGAGCTCAAGCTCAAGGTATTCGTAAACAAGAATCAAAATTACGTTTTAGCACTCAACAATTATCCTTTGTACATTGCGATGTAGTGCTGGGTAAAGAATTATGGAGACTTATTGGTGTGGAATCATTATCAGTAGGCACAGAATTATTACTTTATCCAGAATTATGGAATGCATGGAATCGCTGTGCGACACTTCTTGCGCGGCTGTTACCATTTGATGAAGTAAATGAAGAATTATATGAAGCCGTGTATGATGCATATCAATTTTCTCTCATACATAGCGCTACGATCGAACCACTATCGTTTGAACATTTTCTTGTCCTCCGAATTCTCGCTCATCTAGGATATTGGTCGGTAGGTGATGATGAAGAACGAGAACTTCTTTATAAACCACTTACCAAGGAATTATTTGACAAGAAGCAGACATTTCTTGTTTCTTATACACAAGCCATCAATAATGCTCTTCGTGCAAGCGACCTATGATATACTAGATACTCTATGGCAATTGAAGATAATGATAGAAAAAGTAAATTAGAAAAGGTCAAGGAATCTTTGTATGATAAATACGCGGATATTCATCCGCGGATACGATCAACATTTCATACACATACAGCCCGTGGTCCTCGTGATTGGGATGATAAAGATCTTGAGTCACGAGCACATTTTGAAAAAGAAACTATGAGTAAGAGTAAAAAAACATTACATTGGATTAAACGATTTTTTTTAATTTCTGTTGGGATTTTTGTTCTTGCGATTTTATTTGCAGGATTTAAATTATTTAATGGAGGTAGCGCTGTTTCAACCGAGGGGCTTGATATAAAAATTTTTTCACAACCTTTCGTTGATGGAGGAGAAGATTTAACGATAACTATTCAAATCACTAATGATAATAACACTGCTCTTGAAACTGCAGATGTTATTTTCTCGTATCCCGTAACATCACTTGCTGATAGTGAACTAAGACGAGAACGTGTATCACTGGGAACTATTGCGTCAGGATCCACCGTTTCGCAAGATTTTGATATTCGATTATTTGGTGAAGAAGGTGAAGAGCGAAATTTAACGGCGTCGCTTGAATATCGTGTGCAAGGTTCGAATGCAATTTTTATAAAAGATACCAGTGAATTGGTGATCATTCGTTCAACGCCGATTGAAATATTGGTTGATGGACGTGACACAAGTATTCCGAATGAAGATTATGGTTTTGATGTGGTGATTAGTTCTAATACAACGACGCTTACGAACAATGTATTATTAAAATTAGAATATCCACAAGGATTTACTTTTGTGTCTTCTGATCCAGTTCCGACATTTGATGTCGACACGTGGGTTATTGGGGATTTGGAACCTACGACGAATCGCGTAGTACACATCGAGGGTACTCTTGAAGGTGTAACGAATGATGATAAAGTATTCCGTGTGCTCATTGGACAGCAAGATGAGCGACAAGAAAGAAATATTGGTACCGTGTTTAATTCAAAAGTGCATTCGGTACATCTGACACCTTCGTTTATCGACGCATCACTTGCTGTGAATGGTGTATCAGGTAATCGCATTATTATTCCTGCAGCTCAAAAAACTGCGATTGCTCTAAGATGGCAAAATACACTTCCGGTACAATTACAAAATGTAAAATTAGAAGCCGTGCTTTCAGGTAATGCGTACACTACGACAGGAATAGATGGCACTGATGGATTTTATGATTCAAATACAAATACTATTAATTGGGATCCAACAGTAGTTGATGTGTTACAAATCGTTGATCCAGGAGAACAAGGTTCTTTCAAATTTAATATCGAACCAAAACCTCTTGCAAGTGTAAATGGTCAAACAATATCAAAACCTTCGATTCAAGTTGCTGTGCGCGCATCAGGAATTAATGGATTCGGAGAAATAGAATCTACCGAAACAATTGCAAGTGTTGATTTAGTTATTAATAGTGATGTTCGTCTTGAACCCAAGACACTTCATTTTGGTGGACCCTTTGTGGATGCAGGACCAATGCCAGCCAAAGTCGGTGAAACGACAGAATATACATTGGTATGGCGTATCACGAATAGTTCTAGCAATGTAACCAATGCAAAACTTACAACACGATTACCATCGTATGTTGATTGGGTAGGGACATCATTCCCCACAAGTGAAAATATGACCTACAACAGTTCTACACGTGAACTTTCGTGGGATATAGGACCATTAACAGCAGGTGCAGGATTTACTGGTAATGCGCGGGAAGTATCATTTAAAGTATCAATAACTCCATCCGAGTCTCAACGTGGCCAAATTCCAGCGCTTACCGAGTCGCTTGTCTTTGAGGGACTGGATACGTATACTAATGGCACTATTCGTGTAGTACGTAATCCTCATACGACAAAATTGTTGAATGATGTGAATATGAATAATGGAGTAGTGCAATAAGTTAAGTTATAAAGTTTATAAAGTAAAAAGTTATAACGTGAAAATGCAGAAAGAAGAAAAAAATAAAGGCAGTGAATTAATGGAAAAGATTATTTCACTCTGCAAACGCCGAGGGTTTGTTTTTCCAAGTTCTGAAATTTACGGTGGTTTTGCTGGGGTGTATGATTTTGGTCCTATAGGAGTTGAACTTGAAAACAATTTAAAAGCGCATTGGTGGAAATGGATGGTTCATAAAAGGCAAGATATTGTTGGACTTGATTCGAGTATCTTTATGAATTCAAAAATATGGGAAGCTTCTGGTCATACAAAAGGTTTTTCTGACCCTCTTGCAGAATGTAAGGAATGCAATACTCGAATTCGTGTAGACAAAGCTCTTGAAGAAATTGGTGTTGTCGCTGATGAGAAAATGACTGAGGAAGAAATTAATAAACTTTTTGATGAGCATACAAAAGAAATAAAATGTCCAAAATGTGGAAAACAGAATTTCACTCAAGCAAGAAAATTTAATTTACTCGTAACATCAAACCTTGGGGATTTTACTGAATCAAACACTGAACCATCCTATCTGAGAGGTGAGACCTGTCAGGGAATTTATGTGAATGTAAAAAATATTTTAGATTCTCATCATATGAAATTACCATTTGGTATTGCTCAAATAGGTAAGGCATTTAGAAATGAAATTGCACCCAGACAATTTCTTTTTCGAACAAGAGAATTTGAACAGATGGAAATGCAGTATCTTACAAAACCAGAAGAGGAAATGATCGAGTATGAAAAATTGAGAGAATATCGATGGAAAGTAATAATGAATTTAGGTATCAAGGAAGAAAATTTACGTTGGAAGAAACATGATAATTTAGTTTTTTATGCCAAAGAAGCCTACGATATAGAATATAATTATCCGTGGGGTTTTGATGAAATGGAGGGAATTCATGCACGTGGTAGTTATGATTTGACTCAACACTCAAAAGGTTCTGGAAAAGAATTAACGTATCAAGATTCTGAGACAAATGAAAAATTTATTCCTCACATTGTGGAATCTTCTGGCGGTGTGGGAAGATTATTTTTTGCGGTTCTTTGTGATGCGTATACAGAAGATGTTATAGGTGAAGAAACGCGAGTCTTTTTAAAGATTAAGCCAAGCGTTGCACCAATTAAGGCGGCTGTTTTTCCATTACTTAAAAATAAACCAGAGTTAGTAAAAAAAGCAAAAGAAGTTTTTGAAATGCTCAATGAAGAAATTCACCCGATCATGTTTGATGACAACGGAAACATCGGAAAACGTTATCGTCGACAAGATGAAATTGGAACACCATTTTGTATTGTCATTGACTTCGACACCCTTGGTCAAGAGAAACCAGAATTGATTGATACGGTAACGATTCGTGATAGAGATACAGGAGAACAGGAGAGAGTAAAAATTGCTGAGTTGGTTGGGTATATAAAAAATAAATTAGATTAAAATAAAAATATGGAAAGTGAAGATTTTTTAAAAAATAATGAGACAGGAAATAAAGAACAATTAAATTTCGAAGAAATGATGAATATTCTTATTTCAAAAAATATAATTCCTGATTCTAAAGGAAAAGAACTTTTGTCAAAACCAAGAGAAGAAAAAACCGCTTTTTTGGATAAATGGATAGAATTAATTGATTTAATTACGGAGAGATTGGTTGCTTTAGAAAAATTAAAAGATGATCCAGATTTATTAGATCAAGACAGAAAAGATATTTTAGATAAGTTAGAAGTAATATACAAAATTTCAGAAAAATTACCCAAATAAATTAAATTAAAATATAGTGAATTACTAAAAAGTTCCGCGATTGTTGCGGAACTTTTCTTTTTATTTCTGAACTTCTTTCACAGTTTCTTCTTTCATCGTTTCATTGATGAATATAAATTTTGTTATTGCACTGCCATTTTTAAAATAATAATCTCCATACGAGTATGCCGTATGCTTATAAATTGTCGCAACACCCCAAACATCTACTTTGATGTTATAGGTTGTCATACAATCAGGTGTTGAAACAAGAACCAACTGATGAATTTTTTTTTCAGTTCTGACAGCTTCTTTTTTGAGCGTTTCAACAAGGCTATCAATATGGATGTTTTGAGCTTTTATTGTCAAAGAAAATAGGAATGTGATTCCAATGCAGAAGATAATTCTCATAGATTTTTTTCTTTGTGATACCATTTTTGCTCGGTTTTGTCTATTTTTTATTTGGCAGTTTTTCCTGTATACTTGCGAGATGAAAATAACAAAACTTGGACATTGTTGTCTCCTCATTGAAGAAAATAATTTACGTATATTGACTGATCCAGGAAGTTGGACCGTCGAAGCTCAATCGAAAGTTGAGAATATTGATATTGTTCTTATTACCCATGAACATGGAGATCATCTTCACATTGATTCATTGAAAGAAATTCTAAGAAAAAGTCCCAAAGCAATAATTATTACCAATACGAGCGTAGGGAAATTACTTGATGTAGAAAACATCATATATCAAATTATTGAGCATAAACAAGAATATGGAGAAAAAATTCTCATTCAAGGATATGGTGAAAAACATGAAGAGATTTATAAAGAAATGGGTCAAGTACAAAATACAGGATATTTTATTGCAAACAAAATTTTTTATCCCGGAGATGCATTTTATGATCCAAAACGTTCTGTTGAAATTCTTGCACTCCCTGTCGCGGGTCCATGGACGAATATTAAAACCGCAGTTGAATATGCACTTCATATAAAACCAAAAAAAGCATTCCCTGTGCATGATGGTATGTTAAAATCATTTGGAACGGCTCATAGAGTACCTCTAAAATTTCTTCCAGAAAATAATATTGAATTTATCGCGATGGAAAATGGTGATATTTTGGAATGTTAGCATGGTGAGGTATGTTATTTATCAGTAAAACTAATCTCTAATCTCTAATCTCTAATCTCTAATCTCTAATCTCTTAAACATGAAACACACACGAACACAATTAAAAAATGGACTTCGTATTATTACGATTCCCATAGAATCTACACAAACAGTGACGGTGATGGTACTGGTTGAAGCAGGTTCAAAATATGAAAATAAAAAAAATAATGGCATTTCACATTTTCTTGAGCACATGTGTTTTAAAGGAACAAAAAAACGCACCGTATTTCAAATTACTGAAGAGTTAGATGGATTAGGGGCAGAAAGTAATGCCTTTACTAGCGAAGAGTTTACAGGATATTATGCTAAAGCACATTATAAACATGCGTCAAAACTTATTGATATTGTTTCTGATATCTATCTCCATTCAACATTACCTGCTGGTGAAATTAATAAAGAGCGAGGTGTGATTATTGAAGAAATCAATATGTACGAAGACATGCCACAGCGTACAGTAGGGGAAGTTTTTGATCGATTGCTATATGGCGATCAACCGGCTGGTATGACCGTGCTCGGACCTCGAGAAAATATTCAAAAGATGTCACAAGCTGTTTTTCTCCGTTATCGCAAAGAACACTATGTTGCTGCAGGAACAGCAGTAGTTGTTGCAGGGAATATTACGCCAACCATTATTCGCGAGATACAAAAAGCATTTGCACCAATATCGACAACAGTAAAAAAAGGAAAAAAGAAAACCAAAGATATTCAAGTTTCACCGCAAGTTGCTCTTAAGTATAAAAAAACAGATCAAGCGCATCTTATTATTGGATGTCGTTCATTTGATCGTTATGATAAACGTATGCCAGCACTTCGAGTACTTGCTACGATTCTAGGACAAGGCATGAGCTCGAGACTTTTTAAAATTATGCGCGATGAACGTGGTATGTGTTATTACGTTCGTGCAGCAGCTGCCGGATATACAGACACAGGGGTTTTCGCGATTAGTGTTGGTGTGAATAAAGATCGTCTCGAAGAAGCCGTGGAAGTTATTCTTGTTGAAATGAAAAAAGTTCGCGATCATGGTGTACTTGTCCAAGAACTCGATAAAGCAAAAGAATTTATTGTAGGGAACCAGGCACTGGGTCTTGAATCATCAAGCGACTATGCCGAATGGTTTGGTTTTCAGGAACTGTATCACGAAAAATTACGAGATCTCACAGCAGTTGCTACTGAAGTAAAAAAAGTAACTCCCCAGGATGTACAAGATGTTGCGCGCACTGTGTTTTATGATGCACGTCTTAACCTTGCGCTCATTGGACCCTTTCGTAATGAAAAGGCACTGCAGAAAAAACTTACACTTCAGTAATCCTTTTCTGTTGAGGCCTCTCGTGTTAGGATGATGCTATATGGACAATGCTCCACAGAAAATTAGTATAAACCCATCAAGTGTCATTACCACGATTGCTATTATTGTGCTTGCCTATGGACTATGGCAAATTCGGGGTATTGTACTGGTGGTGCTGGTGTCTGTGGTGATTGCAACGTTCGTATATGGCGGTGTTAATTGGCTTTCTCGTTTCAAAATTCCGCGATCTCTTTCGGTTGTTCTCATTTATGTTATAGGAACAGCGATACTTGTGGGAGCTTTATATGTATTTGTACCGATTTTTCTTGATGAATTAATTGGACTCGTTGATTTATTGCCAAAAACTTCAGGGGTCTCTGCAATTTTCGGATCACTAGGAGATGGTCAACTTAAAACTATTGTTTCTCAATTTTCCACTGCAGATCCTTTTGTTGTTGTAGAACAGATTCGTAGCCAATTTGCTACCGCGGGTGTTATCCAAGGATTTAGTGGAGTTTTTGGCGGAGTCATTAATTTTATGTTGGTTATTGTGGTATCTTTTTATTTATCTATGCGTGAACATGGTGTAGAACAGTTTTTGCGCATTGTAACACCTATCAAACACGAATTATATGTTATTGATGTTTGGCAACGATCACGAGTAAAAATTGCGAGTTGGTTCAAAGGACAATTATTACTTGCCTTAATTCATGCAGTGCTTACCTATGTTGGGCTTGCGATTTTTGGAGTCCCATATGCTTTTATGTTGTCACTCGTAACATTACTATTATCACTCGTGCCGTTTGGTATTATTTTAGCGTCGATTCCAGCAATTGCATTTGCATTTTTATCAGGCGGCGTCCCTCTCGCGCTCATTACGTTGGGATTGTATGTGGTACTTGAGCAGCTTGAAACATATGTATTGCAGCCGGTTATTATCAGACGTATGACAGGAATTCCGTCGCTGATTGTACTTTTGGGTCTTGTGATAGGAGGTAAACTTGCAGGTATTTTGGGAGTGCTTCTTGCAGTACCGGTTGCGGTAGTTATTTTGGAAATTGTTAATGATGCAGAAAAACGTCGTATTAACGCGCTTTCTGAGGAATAATTTTTATGCATACGCAAAAACCTTTTTATATAACAACAACTATTCCGTATGTAAATGCTGATCCACATGTTGGATTTGCGCTTGAAATTGTGCAAGCTGATATGCTTGCGCGGTACTATCGATTGATGGAACGAGAAGTTTTTTTTAGTACGGGAAGTGATGAATATGGCCAAAAAATTTGGGAAGCTGCAAAAAAAGAAAATATTCCCGTTCAAGATTATGTTGATCAATACGCAGAGCGTTTTGAAGATCTCAAAAAAACTTTAAATCTTTCTTATGATAATTTTATACGAACGACGAGTGCCGATCATATTCACGCATCACAGGAATTTTGGAACCTCTGTCAAAAAAAAGGAGATATTTATAAAAAGAAATATAGTGGATTGTATTGTGTGGGCTGTGAGCTTTTTATAAAAGAAAAAGATCTCGTCCTTGGAAAATGTCCCAACCATCCAAACCAAGTTCCTCAACAGGTTGAAGAAGAAAATTACTTTTTCAAACTTTCAAATTATCAAACAAGACTTATCGATTATCTTGAACAGAAAGATAGAGTTGTTCCAGAATGGCGACGATTGGAAGCCCTCGAATTCGTAAAAAATGGTCTTGAAGATTTTTCTATTTCGCGTAGTTGTGAACGATTGTCGTGGGGAGTACCAGTACCAGGAGACGATACTCAAGTTATGTATGTTTGGTTTGCGGCTTTTGTAAATTATATTTCGACGCTCGGTTGGTTTACTTCGAGTAAAGTCGGGAAACCCAAAGATAATTTATTTGAAAAATTTTGGACTCACAGTGAAGTCATTCAAGTTGCAGGAAAAGATCAAGTGCGTTTTCAATCAATTATGTGGCAAGCAATGCTTATGTCGGCAGATATTAAAATAACCGATTGTGTGCTCTATCATGGGTTTATTAATTCAGGAGGACAAAAAATGAGTAAATCACTTGGAAATGTTATACACCCAGTTGCAATTGTGAATGAATATGGAACTGATGCGCTTCGTTATTATTTACTTCGCCATATTCATCCGTTTGATGATTCTGATATGACGATAGAAAAATTTAAAGAAGTGTATAATGCGAACCTTGCCAATGGTTTGGGAAATCTTGCAAGCCGTCTTCTTAATCTTGGAGAAAAATATTTAGAATCTGCTCCTTCCATTCCGGAACAAAGTATTTCCGAAGAATGGAAAAAAGAAATTGAAGATTTTCGATTTGACCGGGCGTGTGACATTGTATGGCGATGGATAGGGGAACTTGATCAAGAAATTGCCGAGAAAGAGCCGTTTAAACTTGCCAAAGTTGATTTACCACGTGCTCAAGATATGCTTCGTGAAATGTTAGTGAAATTGTATACGATCGCACGAATGCTTAATCCGATTATGCCGGAAACCAGTGCAACATTAAAAGAACTCATTAAAGCGAATAAAAAACCAACACAACCGTTGTTTCTCAGAAAAGAATAGTAACTCTTTATGGTGAATCAAGAACCATCTTTTACGACAAAACTTATAGAGATGATCGCCCATGAAGAAGGGTATGGTTTTTTTTCTTTATCACAAAATGTTGATCATTACGCAATTATATTTTCTCATGGAAAAAAAAGTTACGGTTTTCAATCGATACTTGATATTAATACCATTGGCTCATGGAGAACAGTAAAAAGTAAAATCGCGACACATGGCTTTCTTGAAAAATATGAATACTCAACAATTCCAACGATTCCTCTTTATCAAAACACAGATATTCAAGAAGTAGAAAAAATTGTAACATCTCTTGGTTTTCCTTGTGTGATAAAACCAAACAGTGCGTCGCGTGCCAGAGGCATTACGGTAGTAAAAAGTATTGATGATATTGCGGGAGCTCTCGCTCACGCTCGTGATAACGAAACTTACGGTATTGTTCTCGCACAACCGCTTATTACAGGACGGCATATGCGTTTTATGGTGCTTGATAATGAAACAATTCTGGTGTATGAGAAACCTGCTTTTTGGGCAAGTGATGATATTATAGCTATTGATGTTCCTATTCATGATTCATATAAAATAAAAATTGCTCAAGCGGTAACTGATCTCGGGCTCATTTGGAGCGGTGTTGATGTCATTATTCCTTTAGATGTTGATATTGAAAAACCATTGACAAAAGATAGTTATATGATTGTTGAAATAAATTCTGCACCTACGATGAAACGTTTTGCTTCTTTAAATCAAGAGACTTACCAGCAAGTTAAGAATTGGTATAAAGAAATTTTAATAAAGATACAAGAAAAATTATGAAATATATTGATATTCATGCGCATACAAATTTTGCAACGTACGATAGTGATCGTGATATGGTTATTGCACGAGCGAAAGAAAATGATGTTACGATTATCAATGTTGGAACACAATTAGATACGGCAAGAAAAGCAGTTGACCTTGCGAATCAATATGAAAATTGTTATGCGATTATAGGACTTCATCCTATTCACACCACAAAATGTCATCACGACGAACAAGAATTAGGAGAGGGAAATAAGGAATTTATGTCGCGGGGTGAAGCGTTTGATGTGAATGCATATCGAGGGCTTGCAGAAAATAATCAAAAAGTTGTTGGATTTGGTGAATGTGGACTTGATTACTATCGCAATGATGAGACAACAAAAATTGAACAAGAAAAAGTATTTCGTGCTCATATTGAACTTGCGCTAGAGCTTGATATGCCACTGATGCTCCATGTACGTGCATCAAAAGGAACCGTTGATGCCTACGTTGATGTTTTAAAAATCTTGCATGAATACAAAAAAGAGGCAGGTGACAAATTGCGTGGCGATGTACATTTTTTTGCAGGAACGATTGAAATCGCACGGCAATTTTTAGATATCGGTTTTGATATGTCGTTTACTGGTGTGATTACTTTTGCCAAAGAATATGCAGAATTGGTGAAATTTGTACCACTTGATCGTATGCATGCAGAAACAGATTCTCCTTATGTAACGCCAGTACCGTATCGTGGAACACGCAATGAATCATTATATGTTATAGAGGTAGTAAAAAAAATTGCAGAAATAAAAGTTGAATCTGTTGAAGTTGTGACAAACGCACTTGCTAAAAACGCCAAACGACTTTGGGGGATTAATCTCTAATTATCCTATTTGTGCACTATCGGAAGGTGCACAAGAGCTGCCAGTGAAAATAATTTCTGAACTTTTCCAGTACAGTAATTTTTCTAGTCATAATCAAGAGTAATATAGTTCACGATCGTGAACTATATTACTCTTTTCATGTTTTTAATAGGTTGTATACTGAAAAATAAGATCAAGTCACATTTGTTTACAAAACTGAATACAAGTGGTAAAGTTCGAGTAAATTCACATTGAAATATAAACCTTTTATACCTCTTATTATGCAAGAACATGCTCTACTAGCTATTAGTCCAATTTATGGACGTTATGCTAAGCAAACAAAAGAGTTGCAAGATTATTTTTCTGAATACGCGTTGATTCGTTACCGCGTAAAAGTTGAAATTGAATACTTTATTGCACTTTGTGTTGACGCAAAACTACCGCAACTTACTGATATTTCTGTCGAAGGTTTAAACCGGTTACGTAACGTTATTGATGAGTTTTCTATTGAAGAGGCTGTCATTGTTAAAGAAATAGAAAAGAAAACAAATCATGATGTAAAATCGGTGGAATATTTTGTAAAAAATAAATGTGATGAAGTTGGACTTTCTGCATATCGCGAGTTTGTTCATTTTGGGCTTACATCCCAAGACGCTACAAATCCAGCTCTTACACTGATGATAAAAGAAGCGACACAGCAGGTGTATAAACCTCTTCTTGAAGCGGTAATAAAAGTTCTTGAGATATATTTCCTCGAATGGAAAAACATCCCTATGCTTGCACATACTCATGGACAGCCTGCATCCCCGACACGTTTAGGAAAAGAGATATTGTAGCATATCCTGTGGTTGACTGGAATAAATTTGCCGATGAATTCGTAGTTGTTGATTTAGGTTTGGGGCGTCAGCAGACGACAACGCAGATTGAACATTACGATAATATGGCTGCATGGTGTGATGCTATGAAACGTATTAATACCATCTTGTTGGATTTATGTCGTGATATGTGGGCATATATTGCTTTGGGCTATTTCAATCAAAAAATAAAAGAAAGTGAAGTAGGTTCATCAGCGATGCCACACAAAGTAAACCCGATTGACTTTGAAAATGCCGAAGGAAATCTTGGTATTGCAAATGCACTGTTTGAACATCTATCGGCAAAACTTCCCATTTCACGTTTGCAACGTGATTTGACTGATAGCACTGTAACGCGTAATTTGGGTGTTCCCATGGCGCATACGATAATCGCCCTTAAATCTCTTGAAAAAGGTTTAGGTAAATTAATATTGAATCAAGAAGCTATTGACCATGACTTAAAAAACAA
>Ga0172368_10003869_pt1 | contig 17755 bp, 13 predicted proteins | sample Lak11m_FD_114540 | JGI IMG/M metagenome (GOLD analysis project Ga0172368, IMG submission 114540) | Freshwater microbial communities from Kabuno Bay, South-Kivu, Congo - kab_022012_11m | ecosystem: Environmental > Aquatic > Freshwater > Lake | place: Democratic Republic of the Congo: South-Kivu...
GCATACAGCCTCCTTTCGGTCTGTCGGGAACCCGGCCGGAGGGTTACCAACGAAAAAATCCCACCAGGCTGTACGGTCACTCGCGGATTAGCAATCCGCGCTCCATACAGACTGATGGGATTGTTTATGGCATGACAATCCGGCGCATCACCCAGCACGGGGTTATCGCCAGGCAGGATTCCGGCAGGTCTTCTGACTCGCGGATCGCCTTACTCCCCGCGCCTTCCCGCCCGTAAAGGCAGTGGCATCGGCAGGTTTCATCCCCGCTCACAGCGCCGGCCAAACGTTGCGGACTTGCACCGCATTCCCTTTTCACCCCGAAGGGCACCGGACTCCCGGGCGCCGGTTCAGGCGCCGGGCGCATTATACGGCAATCGGCCACCTGAGACAAGTGTCCGTGCCGTGACCTTAGTTAGGAATCGTTTTGAAACCGCAGATTACACAGATTAACATTTCCTTGCTTCGCAACAGGTAAAAGACCGCCGTGCTTATAGGCAGCGAAGCAATTGATCTTTAATCTGTGTAATCTGCGGTTCTAAAACGATTCTTAAGTCGCCGTCTCGATCTCCGCGTAGACGGCATAGTGGTCGCTCGCGTAGACCCCGTTCACCGGCTCGTTCAGCGCCACCTCGCAGCGGGTGATGCGGGCGGGCCGGGCGTAGTCGTGGAAGCTGCCGAGGAAGACATAGTCGATGCGGCGGGTGTTGCGCATCTGGTGGAAGCGGCGGGCGACCATCTCGGCCACGCCGGGGTTCTCGCTGGTCCAGGTGAAGCCCTCAGTGCCGTCGCCGGCTTCCTCCCAGGCGTCGCGGAAGTGCACGCTCTGCCCGTTCAGCGACTGGCGGCCCGTGAGGAAGCGGATGCTCGACCGGTCGGGCGCCGCGTCGAAATCGCCGGCGAGAATGGGCGGCAAGCCGGCCGGGTCGGCGTGGCGAGCGATCATTTCCGCCATCGCCAGCGCCTGCCGCTCGCGCTCGTATTCCCGGTTCAGCTCCCACGAGGGTTTCGCGCAGACGAAGAGCAGCGGCCCGGCCGGCGACGCAGCGCGCACCGCCAGCGCGGCATAGGGGTAAGTCAGTGTCCGTTCGGTGAGCTGCAGCGACTGCACTTCCACCAGCTCGAACGGCCATCGGCTGGCGACACAGCAGGCGTTATCCTTCACGGTGGACGGCGCCACTTCATACTGGTGCAGGATGTGGTAGCCCAGGCCGTCCAGCACCTCCGCCACCTGGTGCCGCCCGCCCGCATACCCCGCCTCCTGAAAGGCGAGCAGGTCCGGTTGCAGCGCCTCGATCCCCCGCCGCAGCACCGCCATACGGGCGGCATAGGGCTCGGTGAAGAGCCAGATGTTCATGGTCAGCACGCGGATGGTCGTCGACATAGCAGTTCTCCCTCTTTCTCTTTCTCTTACTCTTACTCGCCTCCTTCCCCAGGAAGACTGAGGAAAAGAACGGATAGAGTTATCATCGCTCTATCCGTTCTTTTCCGCCGCTGGCTTTTTTACGCAGGGGGAGAAAGAGTATGAGTATGAGTAAGAGCACGAGTAAGACTTTAGCGGCACCGGGTCATTGATAGATATCAACGTCATACGCTCGCGCCAGGGTAGCGACAGTGGGATTGTCAGGGAGGTAGAGCACCGTCTCCTGCAATTCGCTTTCTGCGGGCGGTTCGGCAGCCTGCGCCACGGCAAGGCTGGTTTCAATGATCCGCCTGGTCACCGCCGGCATGATCTTTCCGAGTTTCGAAAGGGCGCCGGTCATCACCCCCACACTCAGCGGATCGGCTGTTATGCCGTGGGTCTGATTGTAGAATATCCGCCATGCCGGCTTGAGCTGGTCGGTGGTGTAGACCAGCTCACCGTGTTTACCCTCGGCAGTGTTGAAACGGAAAGTCAGGCGGCAGATCGGGGGGCCGACTTCGTGTCGCCGATACCCGGTGTGCTCCATGGCAACGAGTGTCCCTACCGCGGGCAGGCCGTAGCGCAGCAGACGCAATGAGCGCAGCCCCGGGATGAATTTGGCGAGGATTAATCCCAGCCCAATGCCCGGAAAGATGAGCACAACCAGCCCCGCCCATCCCGAACCTTCTATGGGGGCAGAACGCAATCCGTGAATGCGCGAATAGTGCGGATGGCCGGTACGGTATTCAACGGTCACCCGGCCCGTGTGGTATTTACCGGAGGAATAGGAGATGCCGTTCACCGGTTTGCCGCCCGGTAGACTGAAGGTGTAATCAACGGCGTAAACAGTCGTTTCGTCTTGCGAGAGTCTGGTCGCATGGACCCGCGTGATCATCCCCCGGGCGGTCGACAGCGGCCCGATGAACTTCCAGAACGTCGAAGCCTCGCTGAACGTGAAGACCAGTACCGTCAGCAACAATCCGACGATGAAAAAGATCCACCTGAAGACGCTTTGCCCGCCGCCGAACAAAATTGGCAGTCGCAGCGACAGTGGAACGTTGCGAGGCAAGGTCGGTGACGACTGCTGGATTTGGGTAAATGCGCTATCCATTCAGAAGTCCTTTGCTGGCGGTTCGATAATTCTTTCTCGTGCTCTTACTTCGTAAGCAGGTGAATCCACGCGCACTCGCCGCAAATCACCAGTATGGGCAGGATGGCGGACAGGATGCCCCACACGGCGTTGCCGTGGATGTTGCCCCGGTCATCGATGGTGATGCCGGCGCCAAATGACCGCGGCAGGGCGGCGACGGCGGGGTTGGCGGGGTGGTAGAGCACCGTCTCCTGCAACTCGCGCTCCGGCGGTGGCTCGGTGGCCTGCGCCACGGCAAGGCTATTATCGATACCCTGCTGTATCCCCGCCGGCACGAATTTCCGGACGGTAGAAAGGATGCCGGCTATCTTCTGCACTCGCGACAGATTGTACGTCACGCCGTTGGCCTGATTGTAAAAGATCTCCCATGCCGGTTTGATCATGGTGGTGGCATATTTTAGCTCATAGGGTCTGCCGTCGGCGGTGAAACGGAAGGTCAGGCGATAGACATCAGCCTCGTTGATGCTATAGATGGTCCGCTTCATCGCGATGAGTGTTCCCACCGCGGGCATGCCGTGCCGCATCAGGTACAGCGCGCGCAGCCCCGGGATGTCCGCTCGGGGACTGTCCCGAGCCCGCGGGGCCAGTGCCGCTCGTCTTCCTCAATGCCCGTTCGTATCACCACGGGACTGTCCCCCCCGCGACGATAAGCTTACCTCGCGCACGCGGGGGGACAGTCCCGTGATTCCATCTCTGAGCGCTAGATTCGCAAAACGGGCTTCAGTCTTGCGGGCGCGGGACAGTCCCTGAGCGTTTTTACCGTTCTATCGAATACAGCAGCGTCTCCCCGAATCCCGCATCCACCGCAAAGCGATCGGAATTCCGTGCCACCACCTGTCCGCTCCGTTCGTCCGTCCAGTCGGCGGGGGAGGGGAGGGTGAGTACTTTCCTACCCGCCGATGTCGTGTGCATGCCCACATAGCCGCAGCCGGCCAGCAGGTTGTCGTCGCTCTCCAGGTAGACGTGGGCGCCGGCCTGGCGGAAGAGGCGGCGGAGGATGGCGGCATCGAGGGGCGGCTGCGGGCAGTACCAGGTGTTGCCCGCTTCCGCCACGCCGTCGGGCGCGTCGAGCAGCGCCGGCGGCAGGCTGGGGTGGGGCGGGGGGGCGTCGCTGAAGCGCAGGGTCATGCCCAGCAGGTCCTGCATGCGGTCGAGAGAAAGGCCCCGCGGCGAGGCGATGCCGGCGGCGTAGAAGAACCCGAGCTGGGCGCCGCGCTCCCGCAATGCCTTGATCTGCGCAAGCTCCTCGTCGGTGAGGAACACGGCATCCAGAAAGACATAGGATTTATACTCCGGCACTTGCGCCAGGTCGGAGAGCAGGTACATGTCGAAGGGCACACCGCAGCGAGACAACTCGCGGATGGCGTGGTGGTTCAGCCGCAGGAGGGCTTGCTCCTCCGTCCAGTCGGAATCCACCATGTGGAAGGCGCTGCGCAGGTCGTTGATCACCGCCACCTCGCTTTTGCGCAGGCGCGGCTTGGCGAGGGAGGCCTGCCCGATTGCCGTCATGCGCGCGAAGGTGGCGACGATGTCCGGGTGGCGGTAATAGGCATTGGCCGGGTCATCGCCGTACCACAGCGCCCCCTGGTCCATGTACCAGAGGCCGTCGGCGTGGGTCAGCGCCTGCGCGAAGCCGCGCCAGAGAATCTCCACGCTCTCTGCCATGCTCGTCACGTGGGTGTAGTTCTTTTGATACGCCCGGGGTGCCAGCACCGTGCGGTCGTCCTGTTCGTCGAACCACATCTTCCCGTACAGGCGCATCGACCCCGGGTAGCCCCGCAGGATGGCGTCGCCGCCCGGGGCGCGCCGGCGGTAGGTGTGCGGGCTGGCGCAGATATCCACATCGGGGTTCGCCAGCACGCGTTCGAAGGCGCGGTGGTCCAGCTCGTGATTCACCCCGGCATCGGGCAGGTAGCCGTTGAAGGCCACCACCAGCCCGCCGGTCGTCTCCTTCACGATGCGCGCGAAGTGGCCCAGCAGGTCGGCGCCCATCTGATGAAAATAGGTAAAGTAGGCGATCGTCTCCTGCCGCCGCGCCGGGTCCAGTACGCCCGCCCACTCCGTCTGCTTGCGTTCCGCCACCGACGGCGGAGTCGGCGCGAATTCCAGCCCGTTTTCGCGCAGCCAGTCCGCATACGCCTGCATGAACGGCTTCGACAGGTCGGGGTAATGCACGGCGTTGAAGTAGTGCCACTCGCCGTACAGCCCGGAACCGATATGCCAGCCGATCACCGCCGGTCCCCACGGCTGCGCGGCCGTGTGCTCCAGCAAGGCGCGCAAGGCATTACTCGCCGCCGCCTTCCACGGCGCCGACGCCCAACTCGCGTGCCGCGACCCGCCCCAGCTCGGGTCCGCCTCCGTGTCGGCGGTGGCGTAGACGATCAGCTCCTCCGGGTGGGCATCCATCCAGTCGCCGGGCGCGTCGAGCTGAATCCGCGGGATCACCAGCGCTTGCGGATCGACCGCCAGCAATTCCGCCAGATGCGCGTCGAACTCGGTGAAGTCATACCGGTCGCTGCCGACCCACCAGTTCGGCGGATCGACGGTATACAGGTGGCTCCCTTCAAAGCCCAGCCTTTGTAGCTCGCGCACCCCCTCAGGCGTGCTCATCAGCAGCAGCGGAAAGGCGGGCGCCCCGTCGATCCACAGGGCAGGGGCGCCGTTGAGCGGACGCAGTTCGGCGGTTGGCATGAGAGACTCCCGAATGGTTGGATGAATGGATGGTTGGATGGATGATATTATACGGCACAGGCGACCAATTTGTCAGCAGGGAGAAGGCCTATTCTTCGGAGCGGATTGGAGCTGGTGGAGGACAGCATCGCGCGTTGAGCGCGTAAGTAGTCAGCGAACCGGTGAGCGTGCTGATGCCGATGAGTGCTGCAGCCCAATTGATATCGTATTCATGGTGCATACGGACGGGGAGTAGTATGGAAACCACGATGATAGCGATAATTCCGACCAGCATCATTCCCCAAAAATATAAGAGGAAATCAGGATAAAATCGGCGAAAAATGCTTTGCGAAATTAGTGAAATGATTAACCCGCAAGGGATGGTTATGATCAGCGCGAATAACCCGAAGGAAACCATATCACCAATACCCATCAGACCACCTTGCCAATGCGGCCACGTGCTGACGAACGCATCGATAAGGATGCAACCGAGAGTAAAGAAGAACGGCGTGACGCCGACCACCAGCGTGCTGATAAGCATCACCTGCCAGCACTTCCATTTTTGTCCTGCTGGGGGCATGGCGAATCCCTCTATGCGATACTATTTTATTGTACCACAGATATCGTGGATGACAACCGGATAGGCGACAAAGGCAATGGAGTAAAGCGCTTCCTATTGACACAGATGAACGTTACCTCTAAACTACTATTTTGGTTGGCCACGAAAAAAACCATAACCCCGCAGGCGATATTCCAACTATTCAGGCGTCTGCATATACCTGCATGCACGGGTAGACCGTGTGAGTGCAGGTATATGCAGGCGCTTTTCACGTTTTGTCCGGCAGGATGTTTTCTTCGATAGAGGAAAGGTGATTTCGCAACCGGTTACCTCGTCCGGTGGCTGGGAGAGAGGTGGCCCCCGGATGAGACAACAGGTTATGAATTACCTCCTGAGTCAAGCAGTAAATAACAACCTTGACAATGGGGTTGGCTTGTGATACCAGTAAGGGTATGGCAAAAGACCATTACGGCGGGGCATCGGGGGGCGCGGTATACGGGTTGGGCTTTATCGGGGCATTACTTTATTTCGTGACCCATACTGCGGGCTTCTGGATGATTGTGCTGGGCATTCTGAAAGCGATCGTCTGGCCGGCAATACTGGTATATGAGCTGTTCCGGTATATCCGGGGGTGATGGCTCCTGAAATAACTGCGCAGGCGATATGCCAATCTTGCAGGCGCCTGCATATACCTGCGCGCGGGTATATGCAGGCGCCTTTTGCCAAAAAAGGTGCTTTCTTCGATAGAGGAAAGGGTGGTTGCCCGGCCCGGACGTGCCGGTGAACTTTTTTGCCGAGATGAAGCGTCTATCAAATGGCAGCCCTTCAGGCTGCGAAAGGATGGCAGACATGAAGATCACTCGTTATTCTCGTTCCACGGCGCTGCGGCTTTTCGTGCTGCTGGGCGTGGCCCTGCTGCAGGCGGCGGTGCTGGCGGTGCAGCCGGCATTGCGGGATTACAACACGCGCATGGGCACCTTCAAGGCGCAAATTCCGGCTATTGTCAAATCGGCGCAGGCGGCCGCGGAGACGATGCTGGCGCACCCGGAGGCGAACCTGGACGTACCGTCCTACGAGCAACTGGGGTTCAACCAGGAGTTGATGAACCGTTCCGGCGGGCTGGCGCATGTCTACCCCACCGGAAGCTGGGGGCGCAACCCGACAAAATACGATGTGGTGCTGCTCTCCGTGCGCTCGTGGGAAGACCAGTCGGCTCTTATGCGCAAGCGGGTGAAGGAATACCATGACAAAGGGTGGACGGTAACCATCATCGGCTCGAAGGTGGGCCGGCCCCGCGACCTGGGCGCCGATTATGTTATCGACAACGGCGCGCCATCGGGGGCGGCGAAATACGGGCGCATCAACGCCATGGCCAATATCACGCTGGGGTGGATGTGGTGCTGTGAATACGCCGCCGCCATGTCGCGCAAGGGGAAATTCCCCGCGGTGCTGCAGAGCATCTGCATCAAGGGCGGGGAGGACTACGACGCGACCGTGCAGAGCCCGTCGGGACGCCGCACCGTGGTAGACTGCCCGGAGGCCATTGCCGCCGGAGAGCTGTCGAAGATTTACCTGTTGCGGGTGGAGACGATGGTGAAATACCTGAAGTCGGATCACGTGCAGGGGCAATTGGCGAAGGCCGCCGACGTGATCGCCGATCGGCTGGCGAAGGGCGGCCGCGTGGGCATGGTGGGCATGGGCCATATCATCCTGGAAGAGGTGAAGATCGAGAACAGGACGCCGTGGCTCGGTTTCCGCGCGGTGGGCAACTCCGACGTGGCGATCAAAGCCTATCTGCGGCCCGGCGACCTGCTGGTGTGGATGTCCTACAACGGCATGAACTCCCTTTACGAGGATTACCAGAAGAGCATCCTGGATGCGAAGGTAGACCTGATCTCCTGCTACGCGCCAGATCCGGAATGGTCGAAGAACCCGCCACCCACGCTGGCGCACATCGACCAGAGCTGGAAACTGCCGGACGCCGAGTTGCCCATCCCGGTGTTTCCGAATTACATGGCGCCGATCAGCGGCATTGACGTGACACTGCTGCTGCGCATGCTCGACGACGAGACGGCTTCACGCCTGCGCAAGGTGAAGGTGCCGCCGCAGGCGCCGGTGGTGTTGCCGCCGGAGTTCTGCCAGCGCATCAGCGAGCAGATCTACGAGGGCGAGTCGGAGAGTGTGGATGCCGTGCGCAAGTGGGGGTTCGTCGATGGGACCGGTAAAGAGACGGCAAGCCGGCGCTACGACGAGGTAGGCTCCATGGAGAACGGCCTGGCCCCGGTGCGCCGCGACGGCAAATGGGGCTACGTCGACGCGAAAGGCGTTGAGGTGATCCCCCCGACCTACGAGAAGGCCGAGCCTTTCTCCGGCGACGGCAATGTGGCGAAGGTCAGCATAAGCGGCAAAATGGGGCTGATCGACAAAACCGGCGCGGTGGTGCTGCCGCTGCAGTATGACGACATCGACACCATCCGCTGGTGGCAGCCCGTGCCCGACTTCCTGTTCGTGAACACCGGCGGGAAGTGGGGGCTGATCGACAGGACCGGCAAGGAGCTGTGCCCCCCGCGCTACGAGGCGCTGGAGATGTTCGCGCAGGACAAGGTGATCTTCAAATCCGCGGGCAAGTTCGGCGTGGCCACCCGCACCGGCGAAGAGGTGGCCCCCGCGAAGTATGACGAAATCTGGGGCGCGTGGGGGGGAGCGAAATTCGCCGTCATGTCCCGCGACGGCAAGTGGGGCCTGCTGGACACGGAGGGCAAAGAGACCGTGCCGCCGACCTATGAGACGATTGCCGGCTCCGTGGAAGACACGGTTATCATCAAGCAGAACGGCCTGTGGGGCGCCGTGAGCGGGCAAGGCGCCGAGTTGATCCCACCAAAGTATAAGGACATCACCGGCTACGGCGAGTTCCTGCTGACGATGAAGATGCCGGACGGGAAGTTCGGCGCCATCAACCTGAAGACCGGCAAGGAGGCTATTCCACCGCTGTATGAGGCGATGCTGCGCCCCAGCGACGGCAGCGTGGCCGTCAAGCGCGATGGCAAGTGGGGGTATCTGGACACCGACGGCAAGGAGATCGTGCCGCCGACCTACGACGACGCGCTCCCCTTCCAGGGTGGCACGGCGGCGGTGAAGCGCGGCGACACGCGGGTGTTCATCGACAAGACGGGCGCTGAAGTGCCCGCGCCGAATTACGACTACTTCACCGCGGGCGGCGACGGTTTCTTCAAAGTCGTGCGCGACGGCAAATGGGGCTTCACCGACAAGGCCGGCAAGGAGATTGTGCCGCCGAAATACACCTTCGTGCTCGGTTTCACCAAAGGCACCGCCCTTGTCTACGCCGGCGGCGCCTGGCAGACCCCGGTGGGCCGCACCCCCATGCTGCTCGGTGGAAAGTGGGGGTTGATCGACGCGACGGGCAAGGAGCTCGTCCCGGCGCAATACGACCGCATCGTGCCGTTGGGCGACGCGCTATTCGCGGTGGGGACGGACGTGGAGGTGACGATGCCGCAGCCGTAAAACTCTTGCTCTTACTCTCTCATCTTGCTCTTGCTCTGAGATGGGATTAGAGCAAGAGCAAGATGAAAGAGCAAGAGCATGAATACCCGGGTGGATAACCGCTGGCGTTTACCTCGTTTGTAATGGGGGGGAGGATGAGCACCGTGTGGAAGCTTGGCGACAACCGCGCGCCCGGGGCCAAGTTATAGCGCCTTTTCGCATCGAAGAGATACGGGCATTATAACTTGGCCCCAGGCGCGCGGCTGTCGCCAGGCTTCCACACGGTGCTCGTCCCCTTACCAGCTCTTTTGAAGGGAACATGTTATGGTTCTACAGCCGGATCTTAAAATAATTTTTTTGTTCTGTGGTATTCAGGTCTTTCACCGGCTCTATAATAGTAACGCTGGTTGAAAGGGAGATGCGGTGGAAGACCGGGCATTAGTCGAGGAGACCATGCGGGGCAGCGCGGGCGCCTTCGAGGAGCTGGCGCGCAGATACCAGGCGCCGCTGCTGGCGACGGCGTATGGAATGATCCACCACGCGGAAGATGCGCGCGACCTGGCGCAGGAGGCGCTGATCGAAGCCTACCGCAACCTGCCCAAACTGCGCGACCGGAGGAAGTTTCGCTGCTGGTTGTTCGCCATCCTGCGCCACCAATGCTTGCGCTACCTGGAGCAGCATCCGGCGGTGGAGATTCCACTCGACGAATGCCGGGAACTGCCCGCGCCCGCCGCGGCCGAAGGGGAAATTCTCGATGTCATCGCCCGCCTGCCGCTGAACGACCGGGAAGTGCTGGCTGCCCGCTATTTCTACGAGTTGGACTATGGCGAGGTGGCGGCAGCGCTAGGCATCAACGTGCGCGCGGCGCGCATGCGCTGCCTGCGGGCGCGCGAGCGGCTGCGCGAATTGCTGCGGCAGGATGACGAGGAGCAGGCGCGGCTGACCCTGCACCGGGCGATGAACGGGCTGGCGCTCGGCCTGCTACCGGCGGACTTTGCTCGCGAGATCGCCCGGCAGGCGAGCGTCCACGGCGTGGAGAGCGCCGTGCCTGCAGCAGCGACTGCCCGCGCCATCGCCGGCTGGAAGCTGCTGGCCGCCTGTGCCGGTCTTCTGCTGCTCGGCGTGCTCCTGTATGCCGTATTGGACCGGAAAAGCAGTTATGCCATCATCGAAAATCACCTGCTGCCCAAACCACGCCCGGCAGCGTACTGGTCGCGGACGTTGCCGAGTGGCGCCGTGCTGCAGTTCCAGGGTGTCAATTATTACCCGGAAAAAGGCAGCCTCGGCTGGACGCCAGATGGTCGAAAAGCCAGCCAGCCGCCGTTAACTGGCAGCTTCATGAGCGTCACCAGCAAAAAGGAATACCAGCGGCAGTTTCTCGCGACGATTTCGCCGATCAAAGGCAATGAGATGGCCAGCATTATCATGGATTGGGGCACAGGGAAGTCGCTCACCAATCACGGCGGCTACTGCAGCATCGGCACCACGGAGCACGGGATCCTGGAGGAACGATTTTGCATTGATATCGAGCCGTTGTCTCCGCTGCAGCGGAGCATCAACCTGCGACTCGGCGTGGCCGACAGCCCCTGGACTGCCAGGACGGGGCTGACTCCCGCCAAACCCACCGCTACTGTCACGACCGCGGATGGGCCGATCACAGTGCGGCTCAAAGCGGCGAAGCGGGTGACCGTAGATATCACGAATACCGTGTGTAACTCCAGGAATGACGCCTACCGCCTGATTGCCGTCGATCGGCAGGGACGCGAATACGAGGAGCAGACGACGCGCTCGACATCGGATCGGAGCGATGCCACGATAACCTTCAACCTGATCCCGGACAACCTGAAGCTGGTCCGCTATGAGACCCGCCCGTACCACTGGGAAGAGTTCACTAATGTGAAGCTGTATCCGGCACGGTAACCTTCCTGGGAGCGCCGGCATCTCCTGCCGGCACGATCACGCGCTCGGTGTCGGTTTTACTAATTTTCGAGAGCCGGTGCTCGACAGGCGCTGAAGGCAAAAACGGCCTCGTGATCGGGCCGGCTAGGAAGCTGGCGCTCCCAGGGAGAACGACGGCAGATACGCCGCTTGCAGCTCCAGCATATCGTCCAGCAGCCGCTCGGCGGCGGTGATGCTGTTGACGTTGGGGTCGAGGAGGAGGGCTTGCAAGAGAAGGCGTTTGTCGCGGGTCTGCCAGGCTTCGGTGAGGAGCTCGTGGATGGCGAACTGGGTGCGCATCATGGCGGCGAAGGTTTCCGGGATGGCGCCGACGCGGCAGGGGTGCAGGCCTTTGGCATCCACGAAGGCAGGAATTTCGACAGCGGCGCGGCGGGGCAGGTTATCGATATAACCCTCGGTATTGAGTACATTCACCGCGTGGCGATAGCTGCCGCGATCCAGCTCGATGTCGGCGATAATGGGAACCGTCACCTCGCCGCTGGGACGCAGCACCGCTTCGTCCAGCGGGCGGCGGCCTGCGGCGTAATCGGCCAGCGGCAGCGGTTCCGGATCAGCACTCACCGGGCGGCATTCCTGGCCATACGGCCACTTCACCCCGTGGAACTCCGCGCCGTAGGACAGGTATTCGCCGATGTGGTCGTCGGAGGGGAAGGTGAACACGCCGAAGATCTCCGCCATTTTGCGGAAGAGGTGGGGCGCCGCCTCATCTCGCGCGGCCATTGCGATCAGCTCCGGCAGCCACTCCCGTCCGGTCGCCTTCTCCGTCACCTGCAGAATACAGTAGAAATGGTTCATCCCCGCGGAGACGATGTGCAGCTCCTCCAGCGGTTTGCCCAGGTAGCGGCTGATATATTCCAGCGCGGTGAACACGCCGTGGCAGATGCCGGCAGCGCGCACTTTCGTCAGGTGGCTGATGGCATGCAGCACGCGCGCCTCCGGGTTGGTGAAGTTCAGCAGCAGCGCGTCCGGGCAGAGGCGCTCGACGTCCGCGCAGATCGGCATAATCAGCTCCAGGCTGCGCAGCGTGTGGAACACTGCGCCCGGGCCGCCGTTCTCGCCCAGGCAGTGCCGGAAACCATACGCGAGGGGCACGCGGAAGTCCTGCTCCCACAAGGGGTACCGCTGGCGCGCTACCGCGGTGATCACGTAATCCGCCCCCGGCAGCGCCTGCGCCCGGTCGGTGGTGGCCTCCAGCGCCATATCCGCGCCCGAGTGCGCCTTGATGCGCTCCGCGAGTTGCAGCATGGTCGCCAGCGCGGCTTCGTCGGTATCTACCAGCACCAGCCGCCCGTTGCGCCCGCGCAATTCCTCTGCCTGCAGCAGATCCGCGATCTGCCCGCCGCCGAAACTGATGCTGCCCGCGCCGATCAAGACGATTTTCATGTGACACCTCCCATTATGCCTTATTCCTGGGAGCGCCGGCATCTCCTGCCGGCACGATCACACGCCTACTTTCGCTTTTAGTGCCCTTCGCGAACCGGTGCTCGAAATGCACTATGACTCGGCAACGGGCGTGTGATCGTGCCGGCGGGAAGCCGGCGCTCCCAGGATTGCACATTTTCCATTTTTCGCGTACCCTTCAGATTAACAAGCATTCACCCCTTTACACTCTACTGATTGGAGGCAACAATGGGACCAGAAGTCGTCACCGGGATCATTCTTGGCGCGGCGGTGTGGTTCGTGGTGCGCTGCATCCTGTCCGGCTTTTACTCCGTGGATCAGAATCAGCGGGCGGTGAAAACCGTCTTCGGGCGGGTGCAGCGCGTGGGCGCCGCCACCACGCTGGACGATCCGATCTCGGAGAATCTGCGGGAAGACGAGCGCCAGCGGTACATCTACCCGCAGGTGCGCGTCATCATGCCGGGCGGGCCGTATTTCAAATGGCCGTGGGAGCGCATCGTCAAGGTATCCATCGCCACCGAGACGGTGAACATGGCCTACGATCCGATGTCGCCGTCGGCGAATAACGGCGGCACGCTGCTGGAGGCGGTCACCAAGGACCAGTTGAACACCGGACTGACCGGACAGATCCGTTACCGCGTGTCGGAGCGGAACCTGTACGCCTATCTCTTCGGCGTGAAGAACCCCTTCGCGCACGTGATGGGCTACTTCGTTTCCATCCTGCGCGAACGCATCGCCAACTTCGAGGCGCCGGTGAAGACGCCGCTGGTGGACACGGCGACGCTGCCGGACGGCCAGGCCACCGCGCTCGTCACGGTGGAGGGTATCTCCATCAACGACCTGCGCAAGAACCTGCGCGACCTCAACGAGCACATGGACCTGGAGTGCCGCTCCTCCGCCGCGCGCTACGGCATGGTGCTGGAAGCCTCGCTCATCACCGGCATCGACCCGCCGCCGGAAGTCGAATCGGCGCTGGCGGCGATCAACACCGCGCACAACCAGGTGTCGTCCGACATCAGCCTGGCACAGGCCTCCGCCGATCAGAAGATCGTGCAGTCGAAACGCGCGGTGGAGATCGAAACGCTGAAGGCACAGGCGGAGGTCGAGCCGCTGCAGAGTCTGGCCGATCAGCTCGGCGCGCTGAAGGCGGTGAACCCGCAGGTGCTGCCGCTCTACCTGCGCAACCTTAATCTCAGCCTGCTCGGGAAGGCTCGCCGGATGATCAAGGAGGCCAAATAATGCCTACCATCGTTGCTGCCTTTATTACCTTTATCGCCTGTTTCATCGTAGTGCCCATCTTCTTCGGTCTGCTGCGCATGTTCGGGCTGTATACCGTGGTGCAGGAGCGCCAGTGCAAGGTCTTTGTGCTGTTCGGCAATGTGGTGGACACCATCACCGAGCCCGGCCTGCACTTCCTGTGGGGCCGCATGGGGCTGCGGGCGCTGATCATCAACTGGATGGGAAAATGCTACACGGTGGACATGCGGCTGGATCAGGAATACCTGCGCAGCCAGCCGGTAAACTCCGAAGAGGGCGCGCCGATGGGCATCGGCATATGGTACGAGATGTACCTCAGCGATCCGGTGGCGTTTCTCTTCAAGAACACCGACCCGCGCGGCTCGCTGGCGGCCAATGTCAGCAGCTCCACCGTGCGCTGCCTGAGCAACCTGCCGCTGGATAAGATGCTGATCAACCGTCACGGCATGAGCCAGACGGTGCGCGACGAGGTGAGCCCGAACTCGCACGAATGGGGCTATAAGCTGGGCTCGGTCTACATCCGCAAGGTGCATTTCCGCGACACGGAGATGATCCGGCAGATCGAGAGCAAGGTGGTGAACCGCCTGCGCCAGGTCACCTCGGCCATCAAGCAGGACGGCGCCAACCAGGTGAGCATCATCACCAGCGAGGCGGAGCGCAAGGCCGCCGTCGAGTTCGCGAAAGCCGCCACCGTGCGCCCCGCCATCATCGGCAAGGCGCTGGCCGAGATCGCCCGTGACCCTGACGTGTGCGAGACCATGTTCGAAATCCTGGAAACGCAAAAAGTCCTCGCCGCCGACACCAACCTCATCCTCATCCCCCCCGCCGCCGGCGAAGTCCTCGCCGCGCTGCAGGCGACGATGGGACAAGATAGTAGTAAGTAGTGATAAGTGGGTTAGTGGTGAGTAGTGAGTTGTTAGCCCGGATTATTCATGAACCGCTCATAGCCGCATCCCTTTACGGGTGCGCGAGCGGTTCATGAATAATCCGGGTTAGTAGTGTTTGGATTGTGTGAACCTGGCGATTCGTATGAAAATTGGTCGTGTGACAGGTATTCCGCATGGAGGCGGAATGTCACCCTGAAGGGGTGAAAGTCAATAGCCAGGGGTGGCACGAGAGTTTACCCCGATGCAGTCGGGGCCACCCCTGGGAAGGTGAGCCTACCAATCTTCTCGCGCCGACAGGACGTCGGCGCCATGATCGCAGGACGCGCCCCCGCAAAATCTCCGGTGACCGGTGCTCGACTGGCACTAATTTTCGAGAACGGGCGCGTGATCGCGCCGGCTGGAAGCCGGCGGTCCCAGGGGTGTCTATGAAATGTCTGCGAATGGTAGACAAATCTGGTTTCACAGGGGTAATATAGAGCTGAAAGGGGACCCCATGCCGAATTTGCTGATTCGCGATATGCCGAAGCATGTGTTTGACGAGCTGAAAAAGCGGGCGGAGCGGGAGCGGCGGTCGGTGCCGGCGGAGAATATCGCGCTGCTCGAACAGCTTTTTCAGCAGGACAAGGCGCGGGAGAAGCACCGGCAAGCCATGCGGAGCATCATCGAGCGCGGGCGGGAGAAGGGGCCGGTCACCATCGACAGCACGGAGATGATCCGCGAGGACCGGGAGCGATGACCCCGCCGGCCGCCTGCGTGGTGGATACCAATGTCGTGATGCGCCTGTTCGTATCCGGCGCCTACATGCGCGAGGTGCAGGAATACTTTGCCGGCAGCCCGGAGGCACACGCGCCCGACTTGCTGCCCGTCGAATGCACGAACGCGCTGTGGAAATATATCCGCGCCGGGCAATATCGGCTCGACCAGGCCCGGCAGGATCTCCTCGACCTCTTCAGCCTCGATATCCGCTGGACGCCGACCGGCGATGTACTGCCCCACGCGCTGGAAATCGCCGCTGCCCGCGATGTCTCTGCTTACGATGCCTGCTATGTGGCGCTGGCGGAACAGTTGCAGTTGCCGCTGCTGACAGCAGATAACCGGCTGGCCGTGAAAATGGCGGGATCGCAGCATGTCGTGGTGACGCTGGATAGTCTGTTTGCGGCCAGCAGTTGAAACAAACATCATCTCCTCTTTGCGTCTTTGCGCCTTTGCGAGAAACACAAACAGTGATGGTTCCACGCAAAGGCGCAAAAGTCGCATCTCCGAAGGCCGGTGCCCGTCGGGCGCTGTTTTTCGAGAACTAACGCGTGATCGTGCCGGCAAAAGATGCCGGCGGTCCCAGGGTAGGCGGTCCCAGGGTTATGACGCCTGTTTTACACCATCCTCCACTTTCTTCCCATGCAGGTAATCGATCATCGGGCCGGTGACCAGCGGCACGACGTCGTCGATCATGTGCGGCATGAGGGCGTTCATCACCTTCGGCAGCAGGGCGGGCATCTGCTCGCGCATGTAGTCGGGCATGGGGATGGCCGACTCGATACGACGGAGCATGGTCGGGAAGACTTTCGGCATCATCATCGGCAGCAGGCGCGGGAAGAGAATAGGGAACATGGGCTTCATCAGCTCCAGCGCCCCCGGGATCTTGCCCATGGCGCGCATCATCGAGCCCATGCCAAAGGGCATGGCGTTGATGAGCTCCGGCCACATGGTGCCCATCAGCGCCGCGAAGCCCTGCGGGGTCATCAGCTTGATGAAGGCCTCGAAGAGCGTCCATTGCGCCGCCACCTCCGGGTTCGGGTCGGGGAAGGCGTAGCCGAGCTTCTCCGCCGCGTAGCGCGCCAGGTCCACCACTTCGATGGGCACTCCCTTCGCCTCCGCGCTGACGCGCATCTGGAACTGGCAGCAGGGGCACAGCGCCAGGATCTTGCTCGCGCCGGCCTCCACCGCCTCGTTTAGCTTGCGCTCGCCGATGTTCGCCGCCACCTTCGGCTCCTTGAGGAGGGTGAGCACGCTGCCGCAGCAGAGCGCGTCCTCGCGGCAGTGCGCCATCTCCACGAAGTTCACGCCCGGCAGCGCCTTGATCAAGTCGCGCGGGGCGTCGAACACGCCGGAGGCGCGGCCAATGTGGCAGGAGTCGTGCCAGGTGACGGTTTCCGGCTCGGTGGGAGCCTCGCCCTCCCCGGTGGGGAAGACAAACTCACCCTCTTTGATCTGCTCCGCCAGCACTTCCGAGTAGTGCTTCGCGGTGATGCCGTATTCGATGCCCAGCTTCTCCGCCCAGTGCGGGTAAACCTGGCGCCACATCATGTCGCATGCCGGGCAGGAGGAGACCACGGTGTCCGCGCCGGCGCCCTTCACCAGGGCGATGTTCTTCTTCAGCGTCTCCGCGAACAGCTCCCACTTGCCGGCCACCAGCATGGGCGTGCCGCAGCAGTTCTCGGCCTTGCCCAGGTAGGTGTAATCCACCCCGGCGTCGTCGAGCAGCCGCGCGCTGGCCATGCCGATGTCCTGCTCCACGTAGCTGGCGGTGCAGCCGGCAAAATACACGTGCTTCGCCTTGTGCGTCGGCCCGTGCTTTGCCTTCAGGTCCTCCGGGAACCAGTCGCTGCGGTCCTTGCGGTAGCCGGCCCAGATGTTGCCCTCGGCCGCCAGCGCGGCGCCCATCATCTCGAAGGGTGGGAAGGTCATCTTCCCCTCCGTCTGGATCAGCTCGCCGCGCAATTTCATCCACGACGGCTCGATGGGAATGGAGGCGGAGCAGCGGGTGTCGCAGATCTCGCAGGTGGTGCAGGAGATGACGGAATCGACCATCTTCTGGTTCCACTCCTCGCGGCCTTCCATGAATTCACGCAGCCAGTACCACTTGCCGCGCGGCGACTGGCTCTCCCAGCCGCGGCCGGAATACTGGGTGCAGGTGGCCACGCAGTAGCCGCACTGCGAGCAGGCGTAGGCGTACCAGGCCACGTCGGCGGGGA
>Ga0172368_10003870_pt1 | contig 17749 bp, 15 predicted proteins | sample Lak11m_FD_114540 | JGI IMG/M metagenome (GOLD analysis project Ga0172368, IMG submission 114540) | Freshwater microbial communities from Kabuno Bay, South-Kivu, Congo - kab_022012_11m | ecosystem: Environmental > Aquatic > Freshwater > Lake | place: Democratic Republic of the Congo: South-Kivu...
GGTTTTCCTGGATGACCAAAAGATCAGGGACATTGTTCTAAAAACAAAAGGGGTACGCGCCTGCCATAAGATACGCAGCCGGGGCAGGATTGATGATATCTATATTGACCTGCATGTCCAGGTTAACCCCAATATGCACATAGACAACGCCCATCAAATAAGTGACCACATTGAAGAAGCGATCAAATCCGCAATACCCGGAATAACTGATGTAGTAGTGCATATGGAGCCCCTGGAAAGCTAGATATAATCAAGGGGATCCTGGGGAACTCCGTCTTTCCTGATTTCAAAATGCAGATGCGGAAGCATATCGCGGGCCTTAGCATTGCCGGTCTTACCCACCCTTCCGATAACCTGACCCTGGCGCACGCGGTCATTCTTGCGCACAAGAATCTCCGAAAGATGGCCATAAATAGTAATACATTTATCCGCGTGGCGTATAATCACATATTTACCCATCCCCCGGTTCTGGGTAGCACTGATCACCTTGCCGCTTTTAGCAGCCAGGACAACCTCCCCCACATCCGCCAGAAGATCAATGCCTTTATGCATCCTCCTGCCGGAACGGCTGGAGGCAAATAATCCATCCCCGCGGTTATCATTACGGATAAGAATATCGTTTTTGTATTCAATAGGGCAGATAAAATACTGCTTATCCAGCCAGCTCAAGCCTATGAACGCAAAAGCCAATACTATAATTGAAAAAATTAACAGGATTTTTTTCATTTTCGTTTTCTTAAAATAAATATTATAACACAGCTGTCAAGTAACAGGCAGAAAACGACAAACAGATCCCCATAGCGATTATAAATTGTACGCCTGCCTGGCGCCAAACAGATATTCTGGCTGCTATAACCCCTGACAAAACTGTTCTTTCCTACGGCATCATGTACTATTGATAAAGGCCTGCCGAATGGGTCAATAAACCCGGAGATCCCGGTATTAGCCGAACGCACCAGGTATACATGATTCTCAACTGCCCTGAAAACTGAGGCCGCGAAATGCTGATACGGAGCGCTGCCTTCTTTATACCAGGCATCATTAGTGATATTTACCAGAAACCTTGCCCCTCTCTTTATAAATTCCCGGGATAATTCAGGGAAAAGGTCCTCAAAACAAATAAGTACGGCAAAATCCGCAGGCTGCTCAAATATGGTGTATTCTCTTCCCGGCTCTATATCTCCGATAGGGGCAATGGCCTGTAAAAAAGGAAAGGTATTTTTAAACGGCACATATTCTCCGAAAGGAACCAGATGCAGCTTGTTATAAATTCCTGCCGGCTGGCCCAGATTATTAACAAATAATGCGCTGTTAAAATACGCCTTGCCGGAACGCGAAACCGCGCCCACCAGCAAGCTAACCTTTAATTGGCCGGCCAAAGAAAAAACCTGCCTAAATTGCGCTATAGCGGCATCCTCTCCCCAGAGAAACGGCAAAGACGCCTCCGGCCAAATAATCAAACCAGGCCCATCCTTGGCAGCTGCCTGAGTTAGTGCAATATAGTTATTTAATATGCCACCTGCTGCCTGTTTATCCCATTTTAAATCCTGGGGGATATTACCCTGAACTACGGAGACCTTAAGTAAATCTTTAGCGGGACACAAAACAGGCTTATAACTTAATCTGTAAAATCCATACGCCAGAGATAAAAATAAAACACAAAGGCAAATTAAAAAAACCCCTCTTTTTAAGCGCTTACGTAATGCTAAATATAACCCGGTATTGGTCAATACGACAAGAAATGATACTCCCCAGGAGCCGGTTATATCGGCAATCTGGATCACCGGTAAATTGCTATATTGCGAAAACCCTACTTGCGCCCAGGGAAAACCTGTAAATAAATAACTGCGCAGATATTCCAATAATACCCAGCTGCAGGGAATGAAGAACAGGATAGCTGCCGAGGGGAGAAAACGGGATAAATAAATTATACAACCAAAAACCCCAAAATAAACAGCCAGATATAAGATTAAGACTATCTGTCCAAGAAGGGTAACATGAATAAGCCAATATATGGTCAGGCTCCAGAAGGCAATCCCACAAAGATAGCCGATGACAAAAGACCGGAAAAAAGTTTTTTTCTCAAGCGAAATAAACAAAGGGGCAAAACCAAACCAGGCAAATAACCAAAGGTTAAAACTGGAGAAGGAAAGCGAGAGTAGGCTGGCAGCTAAGATAGGAAGGATTACCTGGATCATTTTGCGCAACACTTCTTATATTTTTTCCCTGAACCGCATGGGCAAGGATCATTACGACCTACTTTAGGCAGATTAGATTTCACGGACTTGGCCGCAGATGCCTGTTTATTTAAGACATCCCCTGTATCTGGAATATTCTCCTGCCCGGGAGGAGACTGGAATTTAACTGACTCCGGGTGGGAAAGCTCTTTAGGCAAAGAACTGAAAACCCCCCGGAATCTTTCCGGTTTAGCCGGCTGCAACTTAAAGATAGTCTCCACCGATTCTTCTTCTATAGCGCTGATCATCTGGCTGAACATTTCAAAGGCCTCGCGTTTATACTCAATCAAAGGGTCCCGCTGGCCGTAGGCACGCAGGCCGATGCCTTCACGCAGGCTATCCATAGCATATAGATGATCCTTCCATTTAGTATCTATAATTTGCAAGAAAACCATGCCTTCTAAATTACGCATTAATTCCGGCGTAATCGTTTTCTCTTTAGTTTCGTAGGCCTCAAGCAGCTGCGCGGATAGCTTATCCTTAATCTCCTGTTCACCCAAAGCGGTAAATTCCTGAATGTTAAACTCCAGGCCAAATTTTAAAGCCATGGAGCTGATTAAGGAAACGGCATCAACTCCGGAGGAGTCTGGCTGATTATAAACCTGTATGTATTCCTCAACAAGTTTATTGATAATTCCCATGATATTCTCTTTTAAAGAAAAACCCTCCAGGATCTGAATACGCTGGCCATAGATAATCTCTCTTTGCTTATTCATTACATTATCATACTCTAAGAGCTGTTTTCTGATCTCAAAGTTATGCTGCTCAACCCGGCGCTGGGCAATCTCAATTGAGCCGGTAACCCAGGGGTGCTCAATAACCTGGCCTTCTTCTAATCCTAATTTATCCATTAACCCGATAATCCTCTCCGAGCCGAAAAGGCGCATAAGGTCATCTTTTAACGACACGTAAAAACGCGAGGAGCCGGGATCCCCCTGGCGGCCGCTTCTTCCGCGCAGCTGATTATCAATACGCCGGGCCTCATGGCGCTCCGTGCCTAAAACATGCAACCCCCCCAACTCTACTACCTTATTATGCTCTAAGGAGGCCTCTGCCTTATACCGTTCAAGGATTATTTTATATTCGTTTAGGTAATTTGCATCCGCCGAATCCAATTTCTGTTTGGCAACATTCCTGGCAATAAACTCAGGGTTGCCACCCAAAAGTATATCCGTGCCGCGGCCGGCCATGTTGGTGGCGATAGTTACCCCTTTATACCTGCCGGCCTGGGCAATAATCTGCGCTTCCAACTCGTGATATTTGGCATTCAATACCTGATGCGGTATGCCCCGGCGCTTAAGCATCTCAGAAAGCATTTCAGATTTATCAATGGTAATTGTACCAACTAATACGGGCTTGCCTGAATTATACAACTCAACGATCTCCTCAACTACGGCGATAAACTTTTCTTTTTCGGTCTTATAAATACGGTCAGGATAATTTTTTCGCACCAGAGGCTGGTTGGTCGGCAACACAACCACATCCAACTGATAGATATTCCTGAATTCATTGGCTTCGGTAAAAGCGGTGCCGGTCATCCCCGCTAATTTCTCATACATACGGAAATAATTCTGGAAGGTGACCGTGGCCAAGGTCTGATTTTCCCGCTCTATCTTTAACCCCTCTTTAGATTCAATGGCCTGATGCAATCCGTCTGACCAGCGCCTGCCCGGCATAAGCCGGCCGGTAAATTCATCCACGATAATAACCGAGCCGTCATTAACCACATAATCAACATCGCGCTGAAAAAACTCTTTGGCCCGTAAGGCCTGGATAGTATGGTGCCGGTATTCGATTGTTTCCAGGGTATGCAAGGAATCAATCCCCCAAAGCCTGGCGGCCTTGAGTTCCCCCTCTTCGGTAAGGGCGACGGTCTGTGCCTTTTCATCCGCCACATAATCAAAACCCTGGCCCAAATCCACTCCCTTATATTTAGCGTCGATCTCGTCTTTTTCCGTAACCCGGCGGCCATTTAACCCTTCGACGATCTTCTTAGCGGTGTAATATTTATCGGTAGATTCCTCCGCGGGGCCCGAGATAATTAACGGCGTACGCGCCTCGTCAACCAAGATTGAATCGACTTCATCCACAATGGCATAATAAAAAGGCCGCTGTACCAGCTCAGAAAGAGAATATTTCATATTATCGCGCAGGTAATCAAAACCAAACTCATTGTTTGTGCCATACGTTATATCGCAGGAATAAGCGGCCTTTCTTTGCTCATCGGACATATCGTGCTGGATAGTGCCTACGGATAAACCTAAAAATTCATAAATCGGCCCCATCCACTCGCGGTCGCGCCGGGCAAGATAGTCGTTGACCGTAACAATATGTACACCCTTGCCCAATAAAGCATTCAGATAGGCTGATAAGGTGGCGACTAAAGTCTTTCCTTCTCCGGTAGACATCTCCGCGATCCTGCCTTCATGCAGAATAATGCCGCCGGCAATCTGCACATCAAAATGCCTTAAGCCTATGGTGCGTTTAGAGGCCTCCCTGACCACGGCAAATGCCTCGGGCAATATATCCGCGAACACCCTGTTCCGGCTGATTTTAAGCTTTTCTTTTAATTTTTCCTTTTCCTCGGGCATAGCCACGGAAAGCATAGCCTGCCGCAGCTCTTCAAGCTCTTGAGCTAATTGCCCGGATTTATTGCTTAGATGCCTCCTGAATTCATCTGTCTTGGCGCAAAGCTCGGCATCGCTAAGCTGGCTTATCCCGGCTTCAAATGAATTAACCTGGTTTACCAGGCGGCTCAATTCAACCATTTTATTCATCGATGGGCTGGGCATCTCGGAATGCAGGGTGATTTTTACCCCGGGAAATTTCCTCCTGATGGCATCCTGCTTATTCTTAAGAATAATTTTCTTGATCAATCCAAGCATTCAAGCACCTTATTGTTTTTATCCAGCGAAGTCCTTGTTATTTGCGCTTAATTTAAGGAAGGCCTCGATAAATTCATCCAGCCCTCCGTCTAAAACCTTACCCGAGTCTCCGGTTTCAAAATCCGTGCGATGATCTTTGACTAAATTATACGGATGCAGTACATAGGAACGGATTTGGCTGCCCCACTCAATCTTCTTTTTGTCTGAATCCTGCTGCTTTAACTCCGTTTCTTTTTTCTCCTGCTCTGCCTCATAAATACGCGCCTTCAATATCTTTAAGGCAGTTTGTTTGTTCTGATGCTGTGAACGTTCATTCTGGCACTGCGCGACAATCCCGGTGGGAAGATGAGTAATCCTGACCGCTGAATCTGTGGTGTTAACGCTTTGGCCGCCGGCACCCTTAGCGCGGTAAACATCTATGCGCAGATCTTTATCTTCAAGTTTTATATCCAGCTCTTCTTCTATTTCGGGAATTACATCTACCGAAGCAAAAGAGGTATGCCTGCGCTTATTGGCATCAAACGGAGAAATACGCACCAGCCTGTGCACCCCGCGCTCAGCCTTTAAATAACCGTAAACATAATCCCCTTCGATGAGAACGGTGATATTTTTAATCCCTGCCTCCTCGCCGTCGAGTACGTCAATTATCTTTACGCTATAGCCATGGCTTTCCGCGAAACGGCTATACATCCTAAAGAGCATCCCAGCCCAATCGCAGGACTCTGTGCCGCCTGCTCCGGAGTTAATACTTAAAATCGCGCTGTTCTTATCCAGAGGAGCGCCTAAGAGCACCTGAAACTCCAGTTTATCTATTACCGACAGCAGGCTATTAGTGTTGCGCTCTAAATCCAGGAGCAGATCATGATCATCTTCTTTAACTAAAGGAATAAGCTCTCTAAGCTCCTGGTATTTTTTATAAGCCAGGTCCCAGGGCTCAACTATTGTTTTAAGGGTTTTTAATTCTTTGACTATTTTTCTTGGCCGATCGGTATTATCCCAGAAGTCTGCGGCGGACATTTGGCCGGATAAAACATCTATCTGCTGTTTTTTATTTGCGACGTCAAAGATAACCTCTTAAGTTTTCAATCCTTAAACCAAGGTCAACTAATTTAGTTTTGATTTCATCAAGCATGGCTATCTCCTGTATATCAAGGTTAACCTCTAAAGAGGCATTAAATTTATTACTTCTTTATTCCCCTGAAGGCAAGTATAAATTCATCACGGCTATCCGCGGCCTGGATGGCATCCTCTTCAGTAATCTTGCCTTCCTGGGCCAATTTAATCAAAGACTGGTTAAATGACTGCATGCCAAATATCCCACCGTCATCAATAAATTGGGGGATCTCCCAGACCTTTCCTTCGCGGATCAGCCGGCTGATAGTAGGGGTCAAAAGCATTACTTCATAGGCGGGGATACGGCCTGTGCCGTCTTTAGCAGGCACCAGGCGCAAAGAGATTACTCCTTTTAACAATGTAGCTAATTGGTTTCTCGCCTCTTGATGCTGATGCGGCGGGAAAAGATTAATCAGCCTTTCTACGCTTTGGGCGGCATTAATAGTATGCAGGGTACTCAAAACCAATACCCCGGTTTCCGCGGCGGTCATCGCGCTGGAAACAGTCTCGTAATCGCGGATATTGCCGATAAACATTACATCCGGGCTCTGCAAAGTAAAAGAACGCAAGGCAACCGCATAAGAGGCAACATCAATGCCTAATTCCCGCTGGTTGATGATTGATTGCTTATCCTCAAAAGTAAATTCAATCGGCTCTTCCGCGGTCAGGATATGTTTTTTTGAACTGCTGTTTATATACTCCAGCATACTGGCAATAGTCGTGGATTTACCGCTGCCCATGCTCCCGGTCAAAAGCACCAGGCCCCGGGTCTCAAGCGATAACTTCTTTAATATCTCAACGGGGAGGTTTAACTCCTCAAACGTAGATATATGGTTGCGCACATTCCTGATAACAATAGACGGCCAGTTCCTTTGCATAAAAATGCTTACCCGGAAGCGGCGGCCAAATTCCTCAAGGTAGACGGCAAAATCCACATCCATATTATTTCTGAAGATATCAAGCTGCTTGAAATTGGCCAACTGCTGGGTAGCGAGCATAACATCTTCCACGCTTAAGATATGATCCCCCATATGCACGATTTTGCCATCGATACGCAGGCGCGGCGTACCGCCTGCCCGGTAAAACAGATCCGAGCCGCCCTTAGCTACCATTTCCTGCATTAATTTCTTAATATCCATTTTTCCTCCAAGACTACACTTAGATTTTTCTTGCCCTCGAAGTTTTCAAAGAAAACTTCGAGGACTTCGCAATGACCTACCTATTATAGTTTGCTCACCCTCAAACTCAATAGAGTGAGGACTGCGAAAACACTTGCCATAGGCAAGTGTTTTCTTGATTATAACACTTTATTCCCTTTTAATGTAGGATTAAATTCCATATACCTGGCCAACATTAGCCGGGTTTGGGCATCTAACGCCGGGGAAGAACCCAGGACCAATATTATAAATGGAACAAAAACCCACTCTAAAACTAAAAGCACATTTTTAACCCAACCGACTCCTTTAGGCCGCTCCGGCAGGATTGTCCAGCTTAAAAATATCCAGGTCAGGCTGGTGAATAAGGTAAACTGAAACAATAAACCGGTGATCTTCGGCAGGTTATACGCAATGGCCATCTGGCTGAAAAGCCTTCCGCCAAAGAATATAGGCAGCGGGCCGATAAGCACCAAAATAACCGCCCAGACTGCCCAGCTGACATGGCTTTCCAAAAGATGAAACAATCTTCTTAACTTCTTGAGCAAAGAGATCTTTTTGTTTTCCATAAACCCGATTGCCACGAAAGGAAAATTCTCTACGCCCCAGGCCCACCTTCTTTTCTGCTTATACTGCACAGCCATGGTCCGCCAGATATTGCTAGAATAGGCTACATCCATAGAAACTGTAATATATAAAGGCACTACGCGATAGTCCCCGTTAAAATGCAAAAAACCCTTCCAGTAAATTACCGAGTCGTCTGAAATCATATTTCTCGGCCAATAATCCACCTCAACCAGGGTTTTAAAACTCATACTATGGCTGGAGAATGTAACAAACTTCTCAAGCCGCATACTCTCGATCATCTGGCAGAATGAACTGCTGATCTCAACCAGCCTGGCAAAAGACGGGGCCTGCCAGATATTATTATTATAAACAGGCATCGGCTGATAACTTGCCTGATGCGGCTTATCCGAAGTCAAGAAATGATAGCTCAAGCAGCCAAAATACTCCGGCTCAACGCAGGTATCCGCGTCAAAACAAGAAACTATTACATGCTCGCAGCCTATTCCCCGGGCATTGATAAGTTTTCTAGCCGCCTTAGCTGCCCAGGTGGCATTGGCGCCTTTAGTCCGGCTTTCCCCGGCAAGCCCATCAGGATGGAAGGTAGACAAATACGCGCCAAATTTCCCCCCAAACTCATTCTCCAAAGTTAAGGCATGATCGTGCGCGTGAGAGCCCCTTTCTTCAAAGGCCATCACCACGATAAACTTTTCTTTGGGATAATGGCTGGCGCTTAAAGCTGCTAAAGATGGCCGCAAAACTTCAAGCCCCTCATTGTAAACCGGGAAGATGACTAATTGGTATAAATCCGGCCAGCCGTTTTCTCCCTTCAGGGCCAAACAACGCCCTAGCCAATCTTCTCCTTTCTGGCAAGAAATCTGGTGATGCGCCATGATTAAAAGCGTGGTCAAATAAATTGTGCGGATAATCCAATAAAAATCAAAAGTAATAATAACAATAGCGCTGGCTACCGGATACTTAACCGACAATATAATAAGCGAGATGATTATTCCCCAGGACAAGGCCCCGGGTATGATTTCAAAAATCCTCTTTAGAATCTTGACTTTACTCATTTGCCTTCTTATTCATCAACCTTTCTAAAAAATATAGCTCAGGGCTTAACTCCAATTTATACAGGTTATTATAGAAGGCACCATCAGGGCCTTTTTGGTTATCGCTGAAATAAAGCACCTGGCGTTTATTATCGTAAAATGCCTCCGTAGCTTCTTTGTTTAATTCTACCAGGTTTACCGGCTTGGCCTGCGGCCTGGACTCAATTACCGCCACGTGTTTATTGGTCAATACTATCAAATGGTAACTATCCGAATGCCAGAATACCTTGATTATTCTTTCCTGCGGATAATCCAAAGATATGAAAGAATCGGAATACAAATCATCATCCCGGTTATCTATAAAAATCACGCTGATCTGCCGGGGATTAAAAATAAACATCTTGCCTTTATCCACAGAAACATCCCAACCGCTGATCTGGCCGAATTTATCAGGAAGGCTGGCGATATCCTCGAAATTACCTCCGTCTAATTCGGACCTGTAAACAATTTTATTTTCTTGATCTAAATAATAAATCCCCCCTCTTTCGATATCCACGCGAAAAGAAGAAAACCCTGTATCGTTTAACTGCTGCATGTCAGGTTTCAGAGGAAAAAGAATAACCTTATCAATACGGCTGACCTTGCCTGCCTCTACGTCTACCTCGGACTTCCAAGGGTAATATTCGGCTAATAATAAAGTAACTTTATAAACTCCGGGAAGAAGCTCCTGTATGCTTGCCGGGCTCTTCTCGGTGATAAGCTTACCGTTGAGGTATATATTTGCCCCTTCAGGCTGGGTCTTTATATAGATTAAACCGGTCTTAACAAACTTTAAGCTATGCGGGTTGAATTTGTAACCTAAGGCAAACGATAGAATAAAAGGCAGCCCGCCCAAAAATAAAAGCAGGCTTAAAGAAAATAAAAAAAACCTCATTCTTTGAAAGGTTGAGTCCGTAAAAGAACAAAGCCCTTTTATGGCATGGTTATTTCTTAACCAGCTAAACATTTCGCTATCTCTTTCTCCAGGCGCAGCAAAAGCTTCTTTTGCCTCAGGCCAAACGCATATCCGCCTATCTTATTATCACTTCTTATAACGCGATGGCAAGGAATAATTAAGGGATACGGATTACGCTTTAAAGCCTGCCCCACTGCCCGCACCGCTCCTGAAGAGCCTGCTTTTTGCGCCACCCATTTATAACTACGCACCTGGCCAAGGGGAATACCTAAAACCGCTTTATAAACTTTTGCCTCAAACAATGTCATCTTCCGATCAGCTCTTTCCGGCGCAACAGCAGGTGGTAATTCACGGCAAACCTGTGCGCCTCATCACGTACCCTGCGGATTAAATTCAAAGCCGGGATATCTTTAGGAAAACTTAGCGGGCGGCTTTTGAGGCTACTATAGATCCGCTCCTCTTGCTTGGCAATACTGGCCAAGGGAATATTCAGGCCTAATTCCTTAAGCTGCTTGGCTGCTACTACAAGATGTCCCCTTCCTCCGTCAATAAGCAACAAATCCGGTAAAACACCTTTTTCTTTAATCAGCCGGCTGTAGCGCCGGCGCACCACTTCCGCCAACATCCTATAATCATCAACCCCCTGGAAACTTTTGATGCGAAAACGGCGGTAATTATTTTTATCCGGGCTGCCGCAATAGAAGCTTACCATTGAACCTACTGCCTGTTTTCCTGAAATGTTAGAAATATCAAAACCCTCGATCCTTTCCGGAAGCTTCCTTAAACCTAATTTATTTTTTAAATCCTCCAATTCATTCCTGCGATTAACCCCGCTTAGGCCTGCGGAAAGCTCAGCTAAAGTAGAAATTTGATCACGCGCCGCTGCCGCTTCCTCAAAATCCCCGGCCCTGGATTTATCCTGCATTAGCTGGCTTAATTTATGAATCAACAAATCGGCCTTACCTTCTAAAATCAAAATAATATTATCAATAATCCTCCCGTATTCTTCATAATTGATTTTACCGGTACAGGGGGCGGGGCAAAGATTAATCCTGCCGTATATGCAACTTTTTGCGGGTAGGCTGCGGCATGAGCGATAGGCAAAGCTGCGCCGGATAATTTTTAAAGCATTCTTTAAAAGCTTGGCGTTAGTATAGGGGCCGAGATACCGGCTGAGTGGATCATCTTTTTTACGCGTGATACTTATTACCGGGAATTCTTCTCCGGAAATCTTAACCAACGGAAAACTCTTGTCATCCCGCAGAGAGATATTATACCTGGGTTTAAACTTATGGATAAGGCTAGCCTCAAGCAACAAGGCCATGGCCTGATTAGGAGAAAGCCGTAACTCAATATCAGCCACCTTATGCATTAAAGCCAGGGTTTTACTGTCCAACCCCTTGCTCAAATAGTTAGCCAGCCTCTTCTTTAATGAATTGGCTTTGCCCACATAAAGAACCTTCCCCAGGCTATCGCGCATCAAATAAACACCCGGTGAATCCGGGGCAGAGGAGATTTTTGCTTTTAATTTCTGCGATTTCTCCATAGGGTTACCTGAAATTCTTAAGAGTCAGCCAATGTATAAGTTCCTTAAGTTCGGTTACGCCGAAAAGAAAACAAAACATAATATAAGATAATCCCCCGCAAAACAAGGCCCAGACGAAATTTAAGGCACGATTCACCAAAAAGCAAACAGCCGCCATACAAATTGCAGCAGCCAGGATACGCAGAAAAGAGGGGAAAATTTTACGTTCTCCAAAACCGCCCAGCCGCTTCTTTAACATAAAAAATAACAGCAGAAAAGTGCCTATTCCTGAAATAGATGTAGCCAGGGCCAGGCCGCCTATTTTTAAAGGGAACATTAAGATCGTATTCAATGCAATATTCATCACCAAAGCTAAAAACGCTACTTTTGTGGGAGTGAGCGTATCCTTGAGGGCAAAAAAACAGGACTGCAATATCTTTGTCCCTCCGTAGGCGGATAATCCGACACTATAAAAAAACAGGGCATTACCTGTCAGGAGTCCGGAATTAAAATCAAACCTGCCTCCGCCAAAAAGCGTAATTACCAAAGGATGCGCCAGGACCATAAAAATCGCGCTGGTGGGAAGCATAACAAAAAATACCGCGCGCAGGCCCCAGGAAAGCGTGACCTTGAGGTTCTCTTGGTCCTCTTCTAATGCCTGGGTAGAAAGAGTGGGCAGGATCGCCTGCGACAAGGCATTGCTGAAAATACCTATGGGAAACTGGATAAGCCGGTAAGCAAAATAGAGCACCGCCACACCTCCGTCACCGACAATAGCAACTAAAGAACCAAAAATAGAATCAACGAAATTATTCAGCTGATAAATACCTGAACTGGCTATACGGGGGAGCATTAATCTCCTGATCTGTATCAGGCCGGGATGATTAAAGTTAAAGATCAGTTTGGGGTTAAACCCTTTCTTATATAAAACAGGCACCTGCACTACCAGCTGCAGCAGGCCGCCTAATAAAACCCCGCTTGCTAACCCTTTGGTGCCTTCTCCAAGAAGCAAGGCGCAAATAATTATGGAGATATTCAAAAGGCAGGGCGCGAAAGCCGAAACAGTGAAATTCTTAAGCGAGTTTAAGACGGCCATGGCATAGGCAGCCAGGCCGATAAGCAGTATATAAGGGAAAATAATCCGGTTCAGCCGGATAGTCGCTTCCAATTTATCCGGAAAAGGAATAAAACCTGGGGCAATCAGGCGCACGATTAGAGGAGAAAAAATGATACCCAGGATGGTTATAACGCTTAATATAACCAAGAGCAGGTTAAGCAGGATATTGGCCAGCTCCCAAAACTCCTCCTTCGAATGTTTAAGGTTATATTCGCTTAAAACCGGGACAATCGCGGCGTTAGAGGCTCCTTCACCGACAAAATCCCGGAACAGGTTAGGTATACGAAAGGCAATCACAAATGCCTGCGCGTGGAGGTAAACCCCGAAGAGCCTGGCGATAACCACATCTCTTATAAAACCCAAAATGCGCGAGACAAGAGTAGCCAGGCTAATCACGGTTGCCGAGCGCGCGACTGCCTGGTTATGGCTGCCTAAGGAATATTTGCTTGTTGACATGATTAATTAATTATGCTTTAATATTAAAATTAATAAATTCACTAATGCCCTTCCGGGTAAGGAGAATATATGCCAAGACGCAGAACATCATTAAAAAGCAACCGTGTAAACAAAAGAAAACATACCCGCAATCTCAAGGTAAAGGTTCAGCTTAAAAAGGCTATAAAGAAATTCCAGGAACTACTTACTAAGAAAAACTCCGCGGAAGCCAAAACATTCATTACTAAAGTCTTTTCTCAGCTGGATAAGGCGGCGAAAAAAAATATCATCCATCCGGCAACCGCTAACCGAAAGAAATCACGTTTAATGCGCAGCTTGGGTAAATCCGCATAAAGCAACAACCAATTTTTCCAAGGCAAAGGCAGGCTTTAGCCTGCCTGTTTTTATTTCTACGTCGCAGCCAAGAAGGAGCTTAAGTTTCCGCCTGGCCGCTAAGTTCTGGATCCCCTGTTTCTCCCAGGCGTAACGCAAGCCTCCTAAAATACGCTCAGGTGCCTCCCCATTCTTTAAAAGCTGATTTAAAAGGCGGAGGGCATAATCTGTCTTTTTTAAATCAATCTGCCGGTTTAAGGCAAAGGTGTCCGGATCAACAGTTTCCTTAAAACGCGTGACCTTGGCAATCCGGGATATATTCTTAATAAAGCTGTCCTGATAATCATAATGCTCCAGCATCAAAACCAGGACTAATTGCTTATTCGGCTTCTTGGCATAGCTCAAAAGAAAATCCCGGCTTGGCTCATCTAACGCATCCGCGTCCTTGATGACAATAATCCTTTTGGCGCTTTTTAAAGGTATGGCCAGGAACCTCTCCTGGATATCTTTTAGGCTTATCTCTTTGGCATATAATGTATCGAGGTTAAAATCGCGGAGTTCTTTTGGAAGGAATTCCTGTTTTATTTTACTGAGCTGGCCTTCTCTGGCCTGGATCTCCTGGCCGATAAGTAAATAAACCATATTACCATTGTTCAACTGTACGCTCGACAATCCGGCGAGCTAAATCTTCCACTGCCTTGTTCACGGCGCCGGCCTCCGAATTATTCCCACTGGATATGTTAGCCCGGTAGGCGCTGGTAAAATAAGAGGCGTTGCCGTTAAAGTTCTTTTCTTCCCAAACCAGCTTATTTTCTTTTTGATCCCAGAGGCTTAAATTTACGTAAATATTAATACGGTATTCAGTAATATTCTCGCCACTTTGATCATAGCTTAATGGGTCTTTGCGATACTCAATTAATTCCCCCTTAAGCACTAAATCCGCCTGGGCCGCCTTTACCGGCTTAAGATTACCGTCAAAAAGATAGCGGTTGATCACCTTCTTAGTAATATCCGTTTCCAGCATTGGCCGGTAAATACGGTATTTATTGGCAGAATAGGATTCCTGGGTTACATCCACTTTATTTAAAAACGGGGTTATGTAAATTGTGTTGTATTTACCGTAAAGCATCGAGCGGGTGGTATAGCCGCAACCGGAAAGAGCGACAGACAGCAGGCAGAATATAGTAGATAAGAACAACTTATTTTTCATTTTTGAGCTCCATTATCTGCAGTCTGGCCGCAGCTTGAGCGGCCCAAGGGCTATCTGTGTAGTTATTGATCAAATCATTATAATAAATCCTGGCTGATGCAAACGCCTTCTGCTTCTCATAGAACCTGGCGATATCAAAACTCGCCTGGGCCTCTTTCTCTCTGATTGTATTAATGTTCTTTTCGGCATCGAGAGAAAGCACGGCATCAGGATGCTCCTTCACAAACGCCTCAAACTGTTCTTTTGCCTCCTGGGCTGCGCCCTGGTCATAGGCAGGACCTTTGGATAAGCTTGAGCGGCAAGAGGCAATCTGGAACTTCGCCGCAGAGGCCCATTCGCTATCGGGGTAACGGGATACTACCTTGTTAAACTCATCCTCAGCCTCATAATAACGCATTAACCCTTTTAAAACCAGGCCTAATTTATACTGCGCCCGGGGGGCCAGAGGGCCATAGGTAGAATTTTCCACTACCTTGCCAAATATCTCAATCGCCGGATTCTCCACGGGCAGCTCTACGCCAAAGGCCTTGCGTTTTTCTCCTGCCATAAACTTCTCGGCGATTTTATACTCCCGTTCAATAATCTCCTGGATACGTTCGCTAAAAGGATACTTATCAATCACCATCTGGTAGGCCTGATAAGCCTCATAGAATTTACCCTGCGCCTCCTCAACTAACCCAAGATAATACTGGCTTTCCGCTGCCTCCGCGGACTTAGGGTAAGCCTTAAGCAGTTTACGAAATTCACGCTTGGCCTCTTCATATTTATTGATCTCAAAAAAAGACTTGGCATAAGCAAACTGCTCTTTGGGATTATCCTTGGGCAAGTTCTTGGGATTAACCCACTTGCCGCTTTTAGGAGTCCAGATCCAGTATGAGTATGCCGGCTGGATAGATAAAAAAGAAATGAATAGCAAACTTAAAATTATACGCCGCATAATAGTATAAGTTATCATAGCCGGGAGTCTTTGTCAAAGATAAAATGAGCTCCTTAAAGTTTGGATTTAACGAAATCCTGCCGAGTTTACGAGGCAGGGCAAGCACCTTATAGCTTTTATTTAGAAATAAAAATAAGCGAAGGGTATCTTGATTACTGCGGCGTTTATATTTAAAAGCAGGGTAATGAACATGGCGGCGGTTGTACTAAATATTCCCCCCAGGAAAGGGCTGAAAGATCCGCATAAAACCAGGCTAAAGCCGCATAAGGTAATCAGGGTAGCCAAAGGCACAATCAAAATATTAGCCAAAATAGTTACAGGTGAGATAATGTGGAAGTTATAAGCGATAATCAGCATTGTCCCAAGCCAGGCACAGAAAGAAACCAGGCAGCCTTCGCAGATAAACCTCAAGGCCCTGAATTTGCAATTACCCAGGCGAAAAAAAGATTTTATCCGCGGGTATAGGCAGCTGATCCCTAAAACGCTGGAAAAGGACAACTGAAAACCAATATCAAAAAGCTGGCCGGGCTTAACTATCAGTATAAATAAAGCCGCGCAGGCCAAACAGTTGTATATATCCACCTCCCTCTGCAAAAGATACGCCAACAGAAATACTATCCCCATAACCGTAGCGCGTATAACCGGATTGCTGGCGCCTGTGATTAAACAATAAAAAAGCAGGCAGATTATTGTCAGGAGAATCCGTTGCCTTCTCCGGATACGCATGATTTTCAATAAGAGATTGACAACAAAGGCAACTATGCCTACGTTAAACCCGCTAACCACTAAAATATGGGTCTTGCCGACTCAAAGAAGGATAAAAATTCCTTTTCAGAAGGGGCGGGAACCGAAGGAAGGAAACAATCTATGCCTATTCTGCCGTTGACGTTAACCTTGACGAGAGTGTTAAACAATCTTAAAACGGCTTTCTTCTGCTCGTAATCAAATCTCCTTATGCCTTTCTTTATCTTTTCTATGTAATCAACCGCATGGCTGATTGCTGACTTTTTGTCATTCTCGCTTAAACTTAACCTCAAATCCTGCCTCGTTCTCTCAAGATTCTCCCTGTTCTTCCTGAGAGAATCCATCTGCTCTTTAAGCTGGGAAATGGAAATGATGTTCTGCCTGTAAGCCTCGAGAATCCTCTGCTCTTCCTTAGTCAGGCTGTCCTGCATCAGGGAAATTCTTGAAATCTCCTTCTGCGCGGTTTCCTTGTCGAGCTTCCTTGCTTCCTCGCCGTTCGTGATTGCATGCTCTATTAAATAGGGATTCTGGAATATTTTCCCGACTGCATTCCAGACGGCATCTTCAAGTTTTCCTGCCTGGATGTATTTTAGCCTGCAATTAACCGCCTTCTGATATTTGTTCCTGAAAAAATGAGAGCATCTGTAATAAAGCTTGAAGTAAGTCCTCTTCCCGCCATTCTTCTCAATATAAACCTGCTTGTCAGCCGCTCCTGCAATAGTATTGCCGCAATCTCCGCACTTCACCATTCCCTGCAAGAGATATTTGTATTTGGCATTTCTCTCTGAATAATTCCTCCGGTTGTTAAGGTATTCCTGGGCTTTCAGGAATTGCTCTTCGGAAACTATTTTGGGTACGGAAACTTCAATCCATTCCTCTACTGGCTTTAGCTTTCCCGTTTTCGAATCGTGCCTATTCGCATACCACTTGCCTATGTAAATTGAATCTCTTAAGATGTCATGGACTACGTCTTCCCTCATCAAATGCTTCTCTTTCGTCCTGTATCCGAATTCCCTCATTTTTCTTGTAACCTTGATAAGAGAGGAATCCGGCTGGCTGTAAAGCTCGAATGCCAGTTTAACGATTTCTGCTTCCTTTTCATCAATCTCTATCTTTTTCGTTTCCTTGTTATAGACATAGCCGAATTTTGCCGGGGATGAGCCTGAATAATAGCCCTCCCTGGCTCTTCTCAGCTTTCCCATCTTTGAGCGTTCCATGAAAGTGTTTCTTTCAAGCTCGGCAATCGAGCCGAATAAAGAAAGAACGAACTTCCCGAGATAATTTGAAGTATCAAATGGCTCTGTTATTGATCTGACGCTTACCCCGCAATTTTGCAGCTCATCAACCGTATTCAGCAAGTCCTTATTATTCCTGAAAAACCTGTCAACCTTATAAACGAGAATAAGCTGAAATCTATTCTGCCTTGAATCATCCATTAATCTCTGGAATTGGGGGCGTTCAAAGCTCGTTCCTGAATAGCCGTCATCA
>Ga0172368_10003876_pt1 | contig 17727 bp, 13 predicted proteins | sample Lak11m_FD_114540 | JGI IMG/M metagenome (GOLD analysis project Ga0172368, IMG submission 114540) | Freshwater microbial communities from Kabuno Bay, South-Kivu, Congo - kab_022012_11m | ecosystem: Environmental > Aquatic > Freshwater > Lake | place: Democratic Republic of the Congo: South-Kivu...
AACATTCCCGATTGATCAGGTTTTGCAGTAATCAGCGTCCCATTGGGCTTCGCATGGCCCTTTTTGTCGTTTTCCTTCTGCCTTCTCCGACAGGCTGCTAGTAAGGCTATTTGATTATTTACTGATCGCAATAAGTCAAAATAAACTTTTGGCGACCGTAGATATATCCCCCATTTAGCCGTTTTGCCCGTATGTTCCACTTGCTGACGCAGAACCGCCTGCTTGACTGAACGCACACGCAAGTTGTCATCTTCCCATTCTAATGGCTGCAATGGATCGTCGGAGCACTGCCAGAGGTTTTCAACCTTTTGCACGATCTCACTAATCCCCAGCCACCGGTGCAGGGCATCATAATGTAAATTCCAGGGGATTAAATCCGTAAGTGGCGTCTTGAGTTTCACAAAATGGACAGGATAAGCGTCACGTTCTGCCTCTGATTCGCACCGTTCTATAATGGTTACCACGGTATTGACGGCAGCCTGGTCAAACCAAGGTTCACAGCGGCTTTCTAGAATCGCGATAATTTTGAAATTGTCTAAAAAGAACCGCTGAAGCCCGTAACCAAACCCAACATCCAGCCATGCGTTTGACGTAACAATCCCCATTCGCCCGCCCGGTTTGAGAAATGCCGCCGCGTGCCAAAACAGGTAAGCGTATAAATCCGATGTTGAGGCCAATATTGGCGTGGCATATTTCTTAAATATTTCAGTAGGTAGGCCACTTTCTTTGGCAAGGAAAAATTCCCTTGAGGTCTTGGTTTCCGAAAACTTAAAGCCTTTGGAATAGCCAAGCAGCCATTCTTCCGCTAATCGCGGGAAAATGACATCGCTCAGATAGTGTGCTTGCGCCTGGGCGATCCGGTCAGCGCTGATATATGGAAAGTTCCCGATGATCGCATCAAATTGTGGGATAGGTACATCAATAGCTTCTGGTGGCCCTGCATGGTCGCTATCACCCTCAGATTTTAGTGGTGGGAACCGATATCGGCCTCCAGGAAAAACTTTGAAGAAATCTTCATTGAGCACACGAGGGAAATTTTCAGCGTTGGCCACGTCTTGACGGAACAGGTTGATCGTCGCCAACTCAGCAGGGAAGGGGGCTATGTCGGCCCCCCACAACTGTCCAAGTAATTTTGCGTGGTCATGCACGCCGAATGTGGTCCGCAAGCGATCGTAAGAGCGGATAAGAAATGTCCCAGTCCCACAGGTCGGGTCAAGCACATGATCATCTGGATGACGCACGCAAAATGCGGTTATTAAATCAACCAAGTTTTCTGGGGTGAAGAACTGACCAAGGGCATGCCGGTCTTCAGGGGGAATCAACCGTTCAAATACTGCCCCAATAACATCCTGTGGAAGATGGGCAAAATCCCGTGTGTTCAGGTCCTCTACCAGATCTCGCAATTCATTGGATGCGGACGCGGGAAATGGCATCTTATCGACAATATCTTCACGGAACACCGCGTGATAATCAATTTCGTGGGCTTTTGAAAAACATTGGTAGAGTCGTGGAAGAACTTGTGAGCTGTCCAGGTTCACGAGATTCAACTCAGGCAGTTCTGACCGTGCGCGCCGTAGACTTTGATAAAAAATGATTTTGCCTAGAAGACGATAGATGGACTGGCGCACCACTGCCTCAGAGAAACCTTCCGACTTGAGGTCTGCGGGAATTCCCTGTGGGACCGCCCAATCGGCTAAGTCCTTGGCAAAATCCGGCTTGATCAAAATCTCAGAGGCCAGCGCGTTTTTTACCGCTGGTTTAAGAATAGCAACTGCCCGAACCAAACGAGCAACAAAGTAATCTGCATCAGGAGTATCCGCAAAAAGCTGACCATCTTTCTTTAGTAAAAGCAAATCATGGATGACAGCATCATACCAGGTGACGATATCAATCTTCTCTGGGGCGCTCAATTCCGAGCCTCCCGAATGAAAGAAAAGAGGATAGCTTTTGACAAGTTCTCCAGATTTATCAGCTTTAGTGGGAGTTTTTAATAGGCTGGTCTCCCGAAGATTTGATAACACCAAATAGGGAGCCTTGCGAGCAATTGCGCGTCTTGCAAGGGTTTGAGAGAATGCGGCCGCATTTATTGCATAACCAGACGCAGTTAGCCCATACACGGCAAATGGTTTCGTATCAATTAGAATGGTGAGAGCAAAATACGGAACAACCCCCGGACCACTAGATTTTGAGATAACGGGCTCCTCAGCCTTTATTCTTTCATCTTTACTGGCTGATTCCTGAATTAGAGAAAAAACTTCATCGACAATAAGAGTATTAGCCGGCATACTTCCCCTAGAGTTAACTTTTAATTGGTTGTTTTTGTTATGGACGATTCATCCATAAATTTTGCATGAGCCAAAACCCCCATGCGGTCCACTGTAAACCTTACTTGGTAAGGGTTGGCTTTTTGATAAGCAATTATGGCTTCACGGGCGGGCCCGATTTCAAAGATTTTACGATCGTCGACTAATGCCTCAATTCCAGCCAATAAGGCAAGTTCTTCAATTGGGGCATATCCGCTGGAGCTGTTGATAACTTTCGCTGCTTTTCTAAGGTATGCAGTGATCTCGTCAGGATCTGTGACCAGGCCTGCATTTATTTCCCAAGCAGAAGCCACGGATTGGAAAAATTTTCGAGATAAGAAATTCTCAATCTCAGTGCTATCTTCCAGTCCCGTAAGTTTCGATATCCACTGTGCCCCGATCGAAGAAAAGGCATATTCATATTTCATCGGATTGGGTTTTGTAAACAGCCCAATATCGACATAGGGCTCGATCCTTGGCCGAATGGCTTCTTCTCTCGCACTGCCCCCTTCGTATTTATCGCTTTTTCGTGCCACGATAATACTTTGGGCCGATTTTTCGAGAACTTCAAGCCTTTCTCTCAGCTCTATTGATAACGACCTGGTACGGTGCCTGGCTATAATAGTGGTGTAAATTTCTGGAAGAAAATTCCCCGCAGCACGATCCGAGAAATTCAGTTGACCAGACTCGCGCATTTGGCTAAACAGCGGAATAATAACTTCACCATCGGTCTCGGTTAGGGAGAACAGAAACAGAAATCTTTGTTTTAACGAAATTTTTAATGGGTTATGCTCTGGTAGGTATTCTAAGAAAGCCTTCTGCTCTGAGTCAGGTGTGAGATGTAACAGAGACAAGGCTCTGGTGTTGACTGAATAAGTCCCCTCCCGAATAAGTCCAATATTGGTACCAAAGGAGGGATATTTTTTCCAATCGTCTTTTGTTAACTTTCCAACCTGAGAAGGCATCGTTGGATCTGCAAGGTATAAATCCTGCAATTCCAATGTGATGTAAGATAAAGGTGAATTAGGGTCTTTCTCCCAAGCATTGACTTGCTCTTTCAAAGCTTTATATACTCTATCAAATAACCGAACTTTGATATATTCAGCGCGTTCCTGATTTAGATCGACTTTAACCTTTTTAAGAGAAACTTCTAGTAAATCGTTTCCCACATTATCTAAGTTAGAAGTCGAGCCAGAATTGACTCGTCGAATTAAACGTTTTAGGTACCCCAAACGCTGTAAAGGGCGAGCTATTCGGCCAAGCACTCTTAATGGGGGCATTAAAATCCCCCATGTACAGATATGCGCGGCCGAACATCAATGAGAATTGTACGGTCGGTTTCAGTGTTAGACACCAAGGCTTGACCAACATCAAGGCTTCTCAACAGCTCTTCAAAACCGAGGGTTTGATTGGCGAAAGTTATTTCTTGAGGTAGATTTGATTTTAAGTTACGTCGAACATAATCGATATCGTTTTGAACAGTAAGTTTATGAGCGATCAAGGTATCAACCTGGGCTAGAAGGCGACTATCAAGCGCCGTGGGCTGCTGGGTAGCGACCATAAAAGACAAACCGTAATTGCGGCCTTCCCGAACATAGCGAATGAGCATTTCTCCCGCGGTTGTTTTCTTCTCGGATGGGAGAATATTCTGCGCTTCATCTAAGGCAATCCATGTCTTCGGAACGGACAGGGCAAGCGATTTTTTGATTTTATCACGCTCAGCATCGGACATATCGTTTCGAATAAGCAAGTGTTTTTCCATTTCCGAAGCGACCATGCGTTCATCCATTAATCGCCGAACCAAAATGGATAAAATGACTAAGCGTAAAGGGCCTGACATGCGGCTCATTACGAGCACATTCATTCGCCCGGCAGACAACAATTCTGTTAAAGGAGTGCCTTGGTCTTCAAACAAGGGATTGCGGAAATAGGTTGTAAGCTGTTGTACAACCGCCCTCCGTGTCTCGGACTGATACGATTCGCTCAATTCGACATCATGCTTAATGCAATTAATCAGGTCTTCAATAGAATAGGCTGTTTTTGGTTGCAGTCTACCTCTTGAACCAGACCAGCCTTCAAGGGTTACTTTTATATAAGCATCGTTAAGCAACTGTCCCATTCGATCTTGATAGATGTTCAAATCTAAAAGATAGCCCCAATCATCTGCTGTAAAATCGCTTGTTCGTAGAGCAAATTCACGATGGCTTGATGGGGTCGCATCGGTTCGAGTTCCTTTAGGGATCCATATTTGCACGTCCAAATCTTCGGACTTAAGATCCCACGATCGCCAAGTAGCTTTTTGAGTGCGCAGAATTTCACTATCAGTCGCTTTATCGAGCCCAATGTCTGTCCATTGGAAAATTCCTAAAGTGTCCAATAGTAATATCGCTTCGTTTCTTTTAATTTGGGAAATACAAGTGTCAAGATTGGAGGTACACAAACCCTCAAGCATTGACCCCATGGTAAATGATTTGCCTGAGCCTCGTTTCCCAAAGATCGCAACCACATGCGGATGTCCAACATCAAAACGGACCTGGGTTGGAATACCAATTTCTGCCAACCTGCCAAGAGATATCCAGCTGCGCTCTTTGCCTTCCGGAACACCGATGGTGATCAAGTTTTTAGAGGTATAACGAGGCTTTACTGTAAATTTCTTCACTTGATAGCTGCCTGCGATTTATGAAAAGACACGAGGGGCGACATCGTTAACGATCAGTTCATCAATGAGTTGCTTTTCTTCATCCCAAGCTTGAATAGCACACTCATTTATCGCTGAGATAATGTATCTTGGCAGCGCCCTTGTGGGATCTTGAGTGGCATAATCGGCTAATAATTCAAGCGCCGATTGCTCGAAGGGGAAAACACCATGTTCGGAATCCAGGTTATCCATGCTCAATTTACTTTCGACAGCGTCTTTGACAGTCAAGTTCTTAAGTAAATCGCGGATAAAGGACTTGACATCAGCGACAGCGGGTAAAGGAGGAATATCGACATAATTACTTGCGCCGATTCGGCTGTAGATATCACCTCTTCGTAAAACTTCAGGAGCATCGTCAATCACGTCAGCTTTGAATCCAACCAGAAATCCCACGCTAGAATTCGCAGGATCAGCTAGCTTCCTCAAGTATCGTTGTATAGATTCGGCCGCATCGCCAGTTTTTACATTAAGCAGCTGCTCCATTTCATCAATGAGAAAGACGATCTTTTCATTCACTTGGTTCCCAAGGTTCCCAATTGCGACTAATGCAGACACCAAATCTCCGGAGCCAAGATCCCCCAAATTTCTGGTAATTTGCAGACTGCTAAGTTCTTTCGAACTTAGTGTCTGACCTGTAAGCCATCGCCAAGCCGTAAATGTAGACTCCCCGGTTGCACGCAACTCTTTCAATGCCTTAAAAATATTGGGGTCATCTGCAATTGACAGTAAAACGCTATCAAAATCTTTTTTTGTGTCAAACAACTTCCGGATCCAGGTAGAAACAATGTCCTTGCCTAGTCCTTCCATGAGTTGCATGTGGAAATTGGCAGCAGTCGAATTGCTACGTAATTCTATGGTTAAGTAGAGCGTGTGTGGTGTGCCTTTGGCAGATGCGGGAGTTTCCGCACCTAACGAATGCTTTAAATAGAATAATGTTTGGGTCTTCCCAGATCCATACGGTCCCCACACCATCATCTTGGGGATTCCAGGCGCAATAAATGAGTGCCTTATTTGCTTTTGGAGCTGTTTCTTAATGTCATCTCGCCCAAAGTAATATTGGGCGTCTTCATCATTGATTTGGGGATCAATTGTGAAATTGATCCGGTCCTTTAAGCAAAACCAAGTTACAAAGTCGTCCATCTATATCCTCCTGACGCATTCATACATGAGTTGCAGCCTTAATTCGTTTGCTTTGAGTGCGTAATCCCGACGTACTCCATTCATATAAATCCCGCACAATCGTTTTTCCATGATCTTGGGCATATACCATCATGCCTAATTCAAGATTTTGTCTCAAACCACCTTTGGTCAGATTTCCTGATCCAAAAAGAGCGAAACTTTTATCTTCCATCTCACGACACCAACAGATAAATAATTTGGCATGGATGTCTTCATTGTACCGCAGTTCAACATATGGACTTTGTTGCAACAAGTCCATACTGATCTTTTGGTAAATCTCTTTAGGTGAACGCGTGATCACGTAAGTTCTAATTTTTCCTGCATTAATTTTCTCAATCACATCTTGTAGATCAATTTGTTCACCAGCAAGATCGCTAATAAAAGGACTGACGATAACCAAATTCATTGGATGCGCTTCACATACAATAAATTTCTGAAGGAATTGATCAACCGATTTGTCTGTAAAGATGCGTACAAAGGGGGGATGACTATTTTTCTTAGTTACGCCTGGATTGGCAAAATTCCTTTGATAATCCGGATCGTTCAAGATGGTCCACCGAATTTCCTCAAGTGTCATGACGCGGTTACCATTTATTGTACGCCTAAAAAAATTTGCGTTTTTTTCTTGAGAGACCATGTGAGGTTGTTGATTGCTTTTAAGAACTTTTATGGCAATAAAACCTGTTGAATCTGGAGCTTCAATCCCAATGATTTCGACGCCTTTAATCTTGTCACGAATGCTAGTTTGGTATGCTTGGCATATGTTTTGTATGTATGACTTAAGATTGGTGATCGGGTTTAATCCATGAGCCTGACTGTCTTTGTTTTTCGCAATTCCCACAATAATATAACCTCCTTCACTGTTAGCCATCGCAACAGTTGTTTGAAGGAGTTCTAAAATACCTTCGTTGTTTTCCCAATCTATTGTCTTTATGTAGGAAAGCGTTGCGCTCTCTGGTTCAAATGTTTTCACTAAGGAATAAATGTCTTCCAAGGTTATATCATTAATGGGCCGCCCACCTACTATCATCTTGATATCCATTATTTTGCAATTCGATTACCAATTATTTTACACCGAATGACGTTGAGAGGTTGGATCTCTTGGGAAAAAAATTAGCAGCTGTGTAATATTTTTTTAATCCGGACGCACGGCTATTAGTCGCGTATATTTTGGATGAGGGTAAATACTTGGTGGAATATCCCAATGTATTACAAATTGGCTGGATTGAGCTAGCCACAAGTCATTCTGAGCGCTCATCCTCATGATCCAAAGCCCATCATTTCGTCTGCGCAGTGCTGTAATTATACGGGAGATTAGGCTATTAAAGTTTGGAGGGCCGGACCCATTCAAAAAACCATTATTCCATCAACTTCAGTACACAAGTAAATAAAGTGATTCATGCGCTCCATCAACCTGAAGATTAAAGTTTTCGCGTATAATTTTTTTAGGAGGAAAGAAATGACAAAATGGAAGTATCTTAGCCTGGTGCGTTTCGAGAGCGCTGCTACTATTATTGGCGGTCTGGGTAGCGGAACGTATGTTTACACCGACACAGAAAAAATAAAAGTGTGCGGAACTGAGGAAATCGAAGTTATCAATTATATGAACCGGCTTGGAGACATGGAGTGGGAACTAACCGGCATCATCCATAATCCAAACCGCGCGAATGCAAGTTATACCTGTTATATGTTCAAGCGGCGAGTCGAATAAAATTTTAACAGGCTTGTAGTTATTAAAAATTTTGGCCATGATCCTTCTTTGAGGCTCATGGTCCTCATTTAATTACTCTATAGGAGTAGGGTCGTCATGTGCCATAAATGGCTTGAGAATGTATTCCGCTTTGGCATGATTATGTTTGTGCCAAAGCGTCTGTAAAGAACGGCTATCGCTTGTTTGAAAACTCAAGAAACCTTGCGTTTTTGTAAGGAGTTCTAATTGTAACTTGGCCGAGATCCTACACAACCCAAAGTAGTTCCAGTTCCAAGTTACAAATTACTACAAGCCGATTTACGATCCAATAGTATCCCTGTGATGATATTTACAGGGCAAACGGGATGTAATTACCAAAAACTGTCCGGATCTGTCCAAATCAACCTATTTGAGCAGCAAAGCGCGATACCCCCTGGACCAGGGCTGGCCCTGACAATATTTCGATAGCTAACGAATTATTGCCTCCAGATAACCTCAGCGACTCGGCCAAACTCTCCAGTTGTTTTTCCAATTGGATGTAAATTCGTAACCGGTCTCCAGGCGAAGTTTTCTCACTTAAGCATTCAAGGATCAACTTCTCAACAGCAGCCGTGCGCTGCGACAAAATCAAGGCAATTTGTTCCCGATTGGTGGATTCGATTTGCTCGTGTAAGTCGCCGAATAATTCAGGGCATTGTTTGTGAATTTCATAAAACGAACTGCGTGCGATACCGAGTTGGCGACAGGCAGCAGATATGCTCATCCCCGCACTGGATAGTTTGACAACCTCCAGGGCTAGCTGCTGCCGCGCATGTTTTGCCGGTGTCTTCATATTTATATTTTAACAGATGAGACTCGCTGTGGGATAGAGGATGCAATATAGATACTATTATTATATACTATTTCAAGATCCGCTTAAATTTTTCGAGAGACGCTAATATCGAGTGTATTGGACTCGAAAGTGAACATAGGGGGTCTAAAAATTGAATAGTTGTTGGCCTTAGGCCTGTCGAATCCTCCCCAAGCAAAAGGTTGCTTGGGGCTTTTGTTTTAACGCGGAGGTGCCAAACCGCACACGCCTTTCTATTGCCGCCATTCGTATGCCCTCGATGAGGGAACATCCGATCCGTTTTTGTTTTTAGGAGAAAAATCATGTCCGACAATTCTACTCTCAAGTCTGCCAATTACCTCGAAGCGCCCGCTTCCTGGAATACCAAGTACCTGTCTCCCGAAGGGTTTGTTTGCCAGATCACCCTGCGGGCGGAAACGGGGCGCGAACTGCTCGAAAAGGCGCATGCTGCCATGCTGCATTTGCTGGAGGCAGGCTGCGCTCCTTGCGAATCAATAGCGATCCGGCCCAAGCTCAATGGCAACGGTAATGGCGCTCAGCCCAATCCAGAGCCCGCGCACGAAACAAAATCCAATCCGGTAGGCGAGGAGCCCATCGCTTCGCCTGCTAACAACGCCGCTGAAGGACACTTCTGTCCGGTTCATGGCGTTGAGATGAAACGTTGGGAAAAGGCCGGCCGCGTTTGGTTCAGCCATAAAAATGGAGATGGCTCTTGGTGCAGTGGCAAGGGCAAGTGATCGATATTCGCTCACATTTGGGGAGGTCTGGCCTCGGCCAGATCTCCCCTTTTTTGTTTAAGGAGGTCGCTTTGAACAATTTCTCGATCCCTTGTTTTTGCCAGGTGTGTATCCAAAGGCTGCGCGCCGTTTGTCCACATGACGAGTGGATTACACGTGGCGCGATCCGCTTTGTTGCTGGCGATGTCTGGGAAGACTTTCAAGATGTATGCACCCGCTGTGGCACTGTCTTGGACGGCCTTCCTCTTGAAAATATCGCCCATATCCGCTTGAACGATCCGCTCATGTAAAGGAAAAAATATGTCATCCGAACAATTTAAACTAACCACCGAACAGGAACTGGTTGTCAACCATCCGCTCGGTTCGCATGCTCGTGTACTGGCAGTGGCCGGCAGTGGCAAGTCGATCACAATGGCCTATCGAATTCGGCAACTTGTTCAAAAGCATGGCGTCAAACCCAACCAGATCCAGGTCTTAATGTTCAATGCCCTGGCGCGAAAACAATTCTCCGCGCATCTGGCAAAGACCGGACTCGCTGAAACCAGCTGCCCAGATGTGAACACGTTTCACTCGTTCAGCTTTCAGGTAATCAATGATGCGATCAAACGTAACATTCTGCCCGCTGACACGCAATTCTGGCTGGCCGATAAGACCGAACTCATTTGGCTAACCGTGAAAAGAACGATCAATGATCTCGAAAGGGCCAAACGCATCCCGGTTGAGAAGGTCGATCCAGAAGAAGCGCTAAATGCGATTAGCCTATGGAAAGGCAGCTTGACGCCGCCCAGTCGGGCAGGTACACGTGCAGGCGATCATTTCGCATTGGTATACAAACAGTTCGAGCAGACGCGCCTGGCTGAGAATGCCATTACCTTTGACGACTTTGTGCCCATCGCAATCGATCTACTCGAAAATCAGTCCGTGCTGTACCAGCGCTACTGCCGGGATCTACAGCACTTGATCGTGGATGAATATCAGGATGTAAACTTTGGGCAGCAACGCCTGATCGAAATATTGGCGTCGGAATCGGTGGACGTCATGGTGGTTGGAGATGACGACCAAACGATTTACGAGTGGCGCGGCGCCCGGCCCAATTTCATCATCCATGATTTCGCCCAGGTCTTTAATGACCATCCCGTCAAGGATTACCGGCTTTCGCGTTCATTCCGGTTTGGCCCAATCATCGCGCAGTGTGCGGCTAATCTGATTGCCGAGAACACTAAACGGGTACAGAAGCCCTTGATTGCATCCAATCCCAGGCTTAACAGCTTCATCCAGGTCTACGATGGCGGGATGGACTCGACCAAGTCGCTTGCCGACCAGGTTATCGCGCTCACCCAAACGGATAAAGTCAAGCCGGCCGAAATCGTCGTGCTGGGGCGGTTATTTGCCCAAATGGATAATTTGGAAGCAGAGTTTCTCACGCGTGGCATCCCATACCGGGTTGATGGACAGGAACCATTCTACCGCCGCAAAGAAATCCGCACCTTGCTGGACTACATCCGATTGGCTTCAGATCTGCGGACTCCGCTCAGTGATGCCACGGCCGACTTATTCTATTCGGTCGCCAACCGGCCCTCGCGCATGTTGTCGCGCAGCTTGCTCAACCAGTTAGTGAGTACTGCCCGGCAAAACCGCTTGAGCCCTTCCGATATTCTGCAACGGGCTGTCAACCAACAGCTTGAAATTGTTTCACGCTGGCAGTCTGCCCAACTGGGTCAATTGTTGGCTTTCTTGAACACCCTTCATAGCCGCATAAACACTTCGGTGACGACAGCGGGTGACCTGCTCACCTGGATGGTTCGCGAGCTTGACTACCTGGCGTACTTTCAGGATTACTACGGCAAGGGTGAAAATTCGGACGAGAAAGCCCAGGCGGTGGTCAACTTCATTCGTTATGTGGATCAGAAGGGTATTTCGCCACGCAGCCTGCTCGATCAACTGTCACAATTGGATACTACTCAGGGGAAACCGGAAGAAGAGCTGATCGTTTTTACCACCATCTTCCGCACCAAAGGCTTGGAATTTGACTACGTTCTCATCCCACAGTGTGATGAGAACGTCTTGCCCTACCTGAGGGAAAGCCACATGGATATCTTCGATACCAATGGCCTGATGCGTGGTGGGGATATGTCTCAGTCGATCGAGAATGAGCGTCGATTATTCTACGTGGCCATCACGCGGGCGCGCAAAGGTGTGTTCATTGGGACATCGCTCAAACCGTCACGGTTCGTGACAGAAATTCGTCACCCCTCTACCAAAAAACTCATGCAAAGCGTGATCCAACTGGCCGGGGGCAACCTGAATTCACAGCGAGATCTGCTGGACCTTGCCGGAAATGGTCAGATTCAAGAGGATGTATTGAAAAACCTTACCCAGGGATATCTGGCGGATCTCAATCAGGCTGAACTGGCAAATGCGCTTCGCCGTAAATGGGCGGAAGCGCACATGGTAAGAACCACAGCCTGACCTGTCAACATGCATTCGTTTCAACCAGGCCGGAGGACATGAGTCCACCGGCCTGGATTTTTTGTTTTAAGGACAATTTGAAATGTCGTACATCAAACAAACCATTGCTTTTCCCTATTCTGGCCAACCGAATCGGGCGTTCGTTAATCAGGGCAGTTTTGAAATGGAACTGGCCAAAACCGCTGCGAACTTTATCGCATCGCTTAGCGAGGCAGCACGCAAGTCCTTCAACGGACGATTGGAACGCGGGCTGGAGTTAGCCAAAGCCGGTTGTGTAGAAGCATCCAATGACCCAGAGCATCCACGCTGCTATCGCGTCCGGTCGATTGAAGGTGATCATCAGTATGAAGTGAACCTCGCCCAGAAGAAATGCGATTGCCCTGACAGCCAGCAAGGTCACACCTGCAAGCATCGCGTGGCGGCCTATTATTTTGAGCAAGTAATGACAAAGACGAGCAAGGTTCAAGATACTCAAGCCGAACTGAACAAACAAGTACCAACGCCTAAATTGGCAACGATGAGCCGCACTGATCAGATCCTGTCAGAATTGGGGTATTCCGCTGCGCCAGCCGTAACGCCATCTTCTGCTCCCAAATTGGGCACATTGACTCGCCGGTTTCTCCATGGGCAGGATTTGGCCGGAAATGAATATCTGGTGACAATTTCTTCCATAAGCAAAGAGTTGGTGATTCCGCATCCTTCTCAAGCTCCGGTAGAAAAATGGTGCTTGTGGGTGGAGGGGCTGCCGCCTGGAATGCCATCAGGAATTCTGTTCGGGACACGCGGCGAGGAAGATCTGGTTGCCATCTTTGGTAACGTAGGTATTGAAACCCTTGCTGGAAATAAGCTCGTCATCTATCCCAAAGCGATGACTGTCGCGGGTCAGTTGAAAGCCAGTATTCGTTTTCAGAGGGCGAAATGACCGATCAACTGGCTTTTCCCTACAATCCGACGCGATTAAACCTGCTACCAGTCCATGAGCAACCTGCGCATCGCGTAGCATCCAATTCTGAGGCGTGTACAGTCAGTGAATTGCTGGCTGTAATCATTGGCGGCAATCAGCAACTGGAGGTCGCGGAACGCCTGGTAGCACATTTTGGGACAATCAACCGCTTGACATTGGCCCATCCGAATGAACTGCTGGTGATCAAGGGCATATCAATTCAAACTGCCTTGCGCTTAAAAGCCGCACTTGCTTTGGGCCGGCGCATCCTAGACCCTGAGCCTGAACGGCAAGCGATCACTTCTCCTGCGTCAGCGGCCGATATTCTGATGCCGCGCATGGCGCACAAGTCACAGGAATTCATGTTGGTGGTGCCTGTGGATACACGGAATAAAGTTCTGGATGTGATTGAGCTGTATCACGGCAGTCTAAACTCAGCTGCCATCCGGGTCGGCGAAGTGTTCAAACCGGCAATCCAGCTGAATTCCGCATCGATCCTGATCGCGCACAACCACCCTTCTGGGGATCCAACACCCAGCCCAGAGGATATCAATGTAACTCGGTCAATTGTTCAAGCTGGAAAACTTTTGGATATTGTGTTGCTGGACCACCTGGTGATTGGCAACAGCCGTTGGGTATCTCTCAAAGAACGCGGGCTGGGTTTCTGATTTTTTCTTTACCAATCGAGGGCGAGGAAACCCTCGCCCTCGAAAATTCCAATCGGAGAAACTATGAACACATACACTGATCGTTACCTGCGCGACCGCGTGCAAAACGCGATCAAGGCGCAAACTCAAGGCAAATTGCTTGTTGATTCATCCCATACGGGTTTGTGCCTTCCCTGCAAAGAAGACTTGGGGGAGCGGATCGTCCGAGCTCTTTACCCGCATGACTACCAGGTCGGCGATAAGGGATTTCTGGATTATGACCGGGATACGGGTATGTACATATATACAGCCAAGCCTGGCGGTGCGATTCCTGCCATTTTGGCAAAATGCCCGAAGTTAGTTTTAGGCGAAGCGATTGTGGATATTCCCTCAAAAACCATCCGGATCCAAAACGGGGAGGAGCTAATCACGTTTACATCCGTTCCAGTATGGGAGCCTGGCTACGTCCTCATGCGGGAGGTCAATGAGGAGTTGACCCGCTTGCAAACTGGCCTTGTCATTTGGAAGATCGATTGGAGTGAATCGGCAAACGATGTCGTTGGCCCACTCCCCAAAGTGATCAATGCCCACGCTGTTGCAACATTGACCGGTTACGCGATCGATCCAGATACCCGTTCGTTGATTTATTTGGGCTGTGTTGGCTACAAAACCAGTCTGGAATCACTGCGCGCATCCTTGATCACCAACAAGCCTCTGAACCTCGTTTGCTTTCGCCAAAATGATCTGACAATGCTTCCCGAAGATCGCTATGAGGTGCTTTGGCAAGCGATGCCCGAATACACCTCTCATCATGCCTGCTTCATTTGCCGCACAGCTTTGCCTGGGAAGTGGGAGCCAGAAGACCCGCTGGGATACCTGGTGGTGTTTGATGGTGGCTTTAAAGAAAATGCCCTGGAAGCAGCATTTGTTGATCGTCTGATTGAGACGCTCAATATTCCAGTTCAACCGAGTTGGGCGCACACACTTTGGCGCGCTGCGATTGAGCAACATTTCGCCACTCGGCTTGACACTTGGGGGGATTGTCTGGCCGCTGCAAAAATTGACCTTCAGGCAAACTGGCAGCAATTGATCGAAACGCTTCTGGCTTCCGGAGAACTTACCATCGATTGACCGTTATTTTTGAATTCACCCCAGCGCTTAAACACAAGCGCTGGGGATTTTTTGTTTTAAGGAGCAAAACCATGAGACCGCCTGCAATTGAAAAAATGGGTTACTACCCGACCGATCTGCCCGTACTAGAAATGCTCGTCACCGCGATTGCGCCATCGGAAAACAGCAAAGGCCGTTTGTTGGACCCTTGCGCCGGGGAAGGGATAGCCGCAAGCTTTTTGGGTAAGGCTTTGAACTGCGAGACTTGGGGTGCGGAGCTTTCACCAGCACGCGCGGCCATTGCTGTGACAGTGATGGACAAACTGTATACCACCGCCTGGCAATCCTGCAATTTGACCGATGAAGCAGTGTCGTTGCTTTTCCTCAACCCGCCTTATGATTACGACCGTCTGGATAACCGCAAGCGTTTGGAGATTGAGTTTCTCAAATCGACCACGCCGAAATTGATGAAGACTGGTTTGCTGGTCTATATCATCCCACAACGCATTTTAGGGATGGAAGAGGCAGCACGTTTCCTGAGTGGACATTATGACGATCTGAAGGTTATGCGGTTCCCTGAGGGCTTGTTTGAAAAGTTTCACCAGGTTGTTGTCACAGGAACGCGCCGCTTGGCCTATAAACTTCCAAAAGATGAGGAAGTTAAACAAATCCAAGATTGGGCTAACCAGGATTTACCTGTGCTTGAGAAGGTTGAAACCCCTGCATATCAACTGCTGGCAGGTCCATCTATCAACCCCGCTGGAAAAGCCGTGATGTTCAAGCGAACCGACTGGGAACCGGATGAAATTGCATGCGCAGCCTCACGCCTGGGCGTTCACCATAGCAAGGAATGGGCCGACTTAATTCATCCTAACCGCAATTTGGTCACTTCGATGAATCCAGTCATGCCTTTGAAAAAAGGACACATCGCCATGTTGATGGCTTCTGGCATGATGGGAACTGTCCGGCTGAACGATGACGACGGGCATCCGATGTTGGTCAAGGGGAGGGTCATCAAGGTAGTGGAGAAAACCGAAGAGGCTGACCCTCAAAATGATGACGTGGTCGTCGAAAGGTATAAAGACCGCTTCGTAACCACCGTTTCGATCCTGACCAGATTTGGAATCAAAGTTATCCAAGATGTGGCCAATCTGGCTGATTTTATGAAAACCTATGGCGACCGGATCGCGGCTCATGTTCTCGCAACCTACACGCCTTTGTATAAATTCGATCCGACTGCGAAAGAAACGGCCATACTTGACACCCTTGGAACTTTACGCAAGCCGCTCCCTGGACAAGAACAGGCCGGCCTGCTGCCAACCCAGCGGCATGCAGCGATTGCAATGGCAAGGGCAATCCAGAAGCATAAAGTCGGCAATATGCAGGGTGAGATGGGAATTGGCAAAAGCACCATTGGGGCGGCCGTAATTGAATTGTTGGATGCTTACCCAGCATTAGTGATCTGCCCGCCACACTTGGTGCCAAAGTGGATCCGCGAAATAGAAGAAGTGATTCCGGGCGCACATGCGGTTGAGCTGCGTAAAATTGGTCGTTCGGCTGAAGATGCCGGGGACGTCAATGACGTGGAAACATTTCTTTCAGGGTATCACACGGCCAAAGTTAGTCAGCCAGGGAAGATACCGAAATGGGTGGCTGTAGTAGCACATACCGCTGCCAAGATGGGCTCAGGATGGCAGCCTGCAACAATGTGGCGGGCTACCCGGCATCCGATCACTGGGAAACCTGTAAAAGCTTGCGCATGCCCAAGTTGTGGCGGTATTGTGATGAAACAAGAGTTAGGCATGTTGGTCCCTGTCACGGATGTCAACGATATCGCATCACGCCGCCAGTTCTGTACCTACCAGGTGACAGGGTGGGAGAAAAACGGCCGGGGAAAAGCTGAGCCTGCCTGGGGAACGCACCGTTGCGGCACTCCTTTGTTCCAGTTTGGTGGGGCAAGACGTCATGCAATCGCGGATTACATCGCCAAGCAAGCCAAGGGAGAATTTAAGCTGTTGGTGGGAGATGAAGTTCATCAGTTCAAGAGTAAGTCATCAGATCGCGGTGTGGCATTTCACCAATTGGTCACAGCCTGTGATCAGACATTGACCCTCACAGGCACATTTTTTGGCGGGAAATCGACCTCGATCTTCTGGTTGCTCCACCGTCTGAATTCTGGCGTGCGCAGAGATTTTGGTTTCAACGATGAAACGCGCTGGGCCAGGCTGTATGGCGTACTGGAAACCTCGCGGCGCAGGCATCGTGGAGACGATGAAGAAGATGGCGTTTATACCGGCAACCGCCGCTACCGTAACCAGGCCAAGGAAATGCCAGGCGTTAGCCCGGCAATCATCAACAGACTGTTGGAAAATACTGTCTTCTTGAGCCTGAAAGACCTGGGCCTGGCTCTACCGACTTATAACGAAGAGGTGGTAACCCTTGATATGCTGATGGATCAAGATGACCAGTACCACAACATGGATATGACTTTGCGCCAAATGGCAATCCAGTCGAATCGCTACCTCTCAATGTGGCTGCAATGGAGCCTAGCCCGGCCTAATTCATCCTTCCGTGATGAAGTGGTGCTGATCGACCAGGTTGAGAAGGATGGCAAAACGGTGCGTAAGGTTCCGTTCATGGAGTTACCTGCCGTAGTGTCAACCGAGAATTGGCTGCCCAAAGAGGATTGGCTGGCCCGTTATTGCCGGGACGAGAAACGCCAGGAGCGAAAAGTCCTGGTTTATGTGCGTCAAACCGGCACGCGGGATATTCAAGACCGGATTGTTGCCAGCCTGGAGGCCAAAGGGTTGCGTGCGTTGGTTTTGAGCGGGAATATCAATCCGCGCCAACGTGAATCCTGGATCGAGAAACACGCAGAAAACCTTGACGTCTTGGTGTGCAATCCAAAGCTGGTCGAGACCGGCCTGGACCTGGTGCAGTTCTCGACAATCGTGTTCGCAGAAATCGAATACAGCTTAGTGCGCCGCATGACGGCATGAATGATAGTACGTAACGTATCACAGGTTGAGGAAAACACCTGTGAGGTCATCCGGTTTACCGAAAAGGGAAACCTGAACGGGAAAATAGCACGCCGGAAAAGG
>Ga0172368_10003877_pt1 | contig 17716 bp, 12 predicted proteins | sample Lak11m_FD_114540 | JGI IMG/M metagenome (GOLD analysis project Ga0172368, IMG submission 114540) | Freshwater microbial communities from Kabuno Bay, South-Kivu, Congo - kab_022012_11m | ecosystem: Environmental > Aquatic > Freshwater > Lake | place: Democratic Republic of the Congo: South-Kivu...
GATAACATTCATATGACGGTGACTTTGATTACCCCGATTGCGATGGAAGAGCAGCTGCGGTTGGCGATTCGTGAAGGCGGCCGGACGGTGGGCGCCGGAGTAGTGACCAAGATTTTGGAATAATTTATAAATATCGACCAAGAAAATGTCAATATGCGGGGGCATTCAATGGAATACCCTGCAGTGAATTACTGACGCTCATTATAAATTTGAGTTGAAAAATGCGTGAAAACATCATATTGGCTTGCGACCAGTGTAAACGGCGCAATTATACGACCACTAAAAACAAGAAAAAACAGACCGGTCGCGTAGCTTACAAAAAGTACTGCCCCTTCTGCAATTCGCATACTACCCATAAAGAGACTCGATAAAGGCATTGATAGTCCGCTTTGTGATTGTTTTTTCTAATACCCAATGCCTGATGCCTGGCTTTCAGGTCAGTAGCTCAATCGGCTAGAGTTCCGGTCTCCAAAACCGGCGGTTGGGGGTTCGAGTCCCTCCTGACCTGCAAGAATACTGAATAATCGGATTTTCCAACTATGATCAAGAAAATTGTGACTTATTTTAAGGATGTCCGGCTGGAGATGTCCAAAGTGTCCTGGCCTTCCAAGGATGAATTGATTGAATCCACTATGATAGTGATGGTGGTTTCCGGAGTGCTGGCGCTGTTTCTCTTTGTAGTGGACAGCGTTTTAAATCGGATAGTGAAATTTATTCTGTGATGTTTTGGAAGTCTGCAAGTCGGCAAGTCCACAAGTCTACAAGTTAAAAAGCGTGCTTATAGGTTCACCCGTCAGTTCTGTCAGGTTTTTAACAAAATGGTGTCCTGACAGCCTTAGCATTGAAAATTATTTTAATAAAATAGATCGGCAATCTCGTGCAAATGCGGTGGTATGTCATACATGTCTTCACCGGACAGGAAGAGAAAATCAAAGCCTTCCTCGATGAAGAAATCGAACGAGCGGGATTACGCCCGAAATTCGGCAATATCCTCATTCCATCTGAGGAAATTGTCGAAATGCGCGACGGCCGCAAACGCTCGAAAAGCCGGGTCTTTTTTCCGGGATATATGCTGGTGGAAATGCTTCTGGATAAGGAAACCCAGCATTTGATCCTGAATACTCCCAATGTGATAAATTTTGTCGGACCCCGCAATCACCCCACCCCTCTGCAAAAACATGAAATCGACCGGATACTCGGCAGAGTCGATAAAGCGTCGGCGCAGCAGTTAGTGGAAGTGCCTTTCAAAATCGACGATACCATTAAAATTATCGATGGGCCTTTCAAAGATTTCACCGGCTTTATCAAAGAGATCAATCAGGAAAAGCGTAAGTTGAAAGTTATGGTCTCGATTTTTGGCAGATCGACCCCGGTTGAAGTCGATTTCCTTCAGATCAGCACCGATATTAGTCAGTAGCCCGCAAAAATATTCCGAAATTAATCATTGTATAATAATTTCAGGAGCATTAGACTCTCCTGAATAACTAAATAGCAACAATTCCCAGTAAGATTGGTAGTCGAGGCGTAAGATGGCAAAGAAAATCGACAGTTTCGTGAAATTACAGATACCCGGCGGTCAAGCAACTCCTTCCCCGCCGGTCGGTCCCGCTTTAGGGCAAAAAGGCGTGAACATTATGGAATTCTGCAAAGCTTTCAACGCCCGCACTGAAGAACAAAAAGGCACCATTATCCCCGTGGTCATCACGGTGTATTCGGACCGGTCGTTTTCTTTTATCACCAAGACACCTCCGGCTTCGGTGCTGTTAAAAAAAGCCGCCAAGATCGAAAAAGGTTCTCCCGAATCCAACCGGCAGAAAGTAGCGAAAATCACCCGGGCTCAGGTCGAAGAAATCGCTAAAGTCAAACTGCCCGATTTGAACGCCCGCGATATTGAACACGCCGCCAATATCATCGCCGGCACCGCCCGCTCGATGGGCATCCTTATTGAAGGATGATAGGTAACTTTGCAAGTTTGTAAGCCGAAAGTCGAAAGTAAAAGCAGTATATAGTGTGGTGTCAGGTGTCCTCACCTGACACCAATCTGTTCAATACTAATAATAGTGTCAGACGAGGGCGTCTGACACCACAACTTTTAATATCATCGCCGGCACCGCCCGCTCGATGGGCATCCTTATTGAAGGATGATAGGTAACTTTGCAAGTTTGTAAGTCGAAAGTCGAAAGTAAAAGCAGTATATAGTGTGGTGTCAGGTGTCCTCACCTGACACCAATCTGTTGCAATACTAATAATAGTGTCAGACGAGGGCGTCTGACACCACAACTTTTGTTCTCGTTCCCATGCTCCAGCGTGGGAATGCATTCATATTATGTATACCACTATTCAGCTTACCCGGCGGATGGCGGTATATATTAGCTGCTAATTACCAACAAAACGGGGAGGATGTTTCACCTTTGTGGAACATCCGAAAGGACAAAATGCACAGATCGAAAAGGTACAAAAGCTTTAGCTCCGGATTCCAAAAGAGCAAAGAGTATGAACTGGAAGAAGCGGTAGCCCTGTTAAAGAAGAGCGCCACCGCCAAGTTTGATGAAACGGTGGAAACGGCCATCGTTTTAGGTGTGGATCCGCGTAAAGCGGATCAAATGATACGCGGCTCGGTTTCCCTGCCTCACGGCACCGGGAAAAAGGTACGCGTTTTAGTGCTCTGTAAACCTAACAAAGAAGACGAAGCCAAAGCCGCCGGCGCGGATATGGTGGGATTGGAAGACTATGTGGAAAAAATTCAGTCCGGCTGGGCGGAAGTCGATACCATCGTGGCGACGCCCGATGTGATGTCCGTGGTCGGCAAGCTGGGGAAGATTTTAGGCCCCCGCGGTTTGATGCCTAATCCCAAAACCGGCACCGTCACTTTCGAGGTCGGTCCGGTGGTAAGGGAACTCAAAGCCGGGCGGGTAAGTTTCCGCGTCGATAAAAACGGCAACATCCATTTGGGTATCGGCAAAGCTTCCTTCGAAGCTGAAAAGATTGTGGAAAACTTCCTCACTTTGATGAGAATGATTGTGAAGATGAAGCCGGCCAGCGCCAAAGGTCAATATATTAAAAATGTCGCGCTTTCCACCACGATGGGACCCGGCGTCAAGCTGAATCGCAACAGCCTGTTGAATACGCTGAAGTAACCGGTAGAATTATTTTACCAAAGACAAGTATTTGTAACTGTGTCAGGCGAGGGCGCCTGACACCACACTGTCTCTCTAACACCGCAAACTAATAATCACCATATAGGTAAAAAATGACAGACAGAACAGTATTTCCGAGCAAGAAAGTCGAAATATTGTCCCAATTAGATGAACTAATCAAGCAATCCAAGTCGATTTATTTGGCGGAGTACAGCGGGCTGAATGTGGAAAAAATCACCCTGCTGCGCGACAAATTCTATGAAAAAGGCGCAAAAATTCAAGTGGCGAAAAACACGCTGATGAAGAAAGCGCTTAATAACAATGGAATTACCGCCTTGGATCCGTTTCTTGACGGGACCAATATTTTTGCTTTCGGGATGGATGATCCCTCGGTTCCCGCGCGGATAATTTTCGATTTTGCCAAAGAGAGCCAACTGCCGAAGTTGAAAAGCTGTTTGTTCGAAGGGCTGCTTTATGGCCCGGAAAAAATCGAAATGATAAAAGATTTACCCAGCCGCGACGAAGCTTTAGCCGCTTTACTGGGCCAAATCGAAGCGCCTATCAGTCAATTTGTGGGAACACTGAACGAAATCATCCGCAGTTTCCTCGCTGTGCTCGACGCCCTGATTCAGGAAAAAGGCGGCGCGCCAGCGTAAGATTTTTTCCTGGAAATAGCCGTAACTCTGTTCGCGAGCCGGATATTTTCATTGTTCCTTGAAGATGATCACGATCTAAAACCCTCTATGAGGGTTCCGCTCGATAATGTAGTCTGGACATTAATCAGCCGGAAAAACCAAGTATTGCTGAACCGCTCCTGTGAAAGCGGGTCGTATCGTAAAACTACCAAATTAAAAATCTTTAACACTTAGTTCTTTGAATTACTGATCCTAAAATAGTCATGCTGAACTTGTTTCAGCATCCAGTGACTTTTATAGTTTAACCAATTCAAAGGCGCTGGATTCCGAAACAAGTTCGGAATGACCTGTCATTGTATCGTTTTTCAAAAAGCCAAGTGTTACTTAAACTCATAAGAAAACCTCGTAAGGAGGATATACAAGTGGAAAACATTATTGCCGCAATCGAAAAAATGACCGTTATGGAACTGGTCGAACTGAAGAAAGCTTTGGAAGATAAATTTGGCGTAAAAGCCGCCGCTCCGATGGCCTTTGCCGCCGCTGCCGCGCCCGCCGCTGAAGCTGCTAAAGTTGAAGAAAAGACTGAATTTGAAGTTGTTTTAACCAATGCCGGAGCCACCAAGATTCAAGTCATCAAAGAAATCCGCGCTATCACTCAATTAGGATTGAAGGAAGCTAAGGAATTAGTCGACGGCGCCCCCAATACGGTCAAGGCTTCCGTTCCCAAAGACGAAGCGGAAAAGATCAAAGCTCAGCTGGAAGCGGTCGGCGCTACTGTCGAACTAAAGTAATTTCCATAGGAATTCAAAAGAGCGTATTTTTTATCTCTGTGTTGCGTTTTTAACAGAAAAATCTATTTAATTCTGCCAAGCGCTAAGTTTGCAGCTTTTCTTCTGACTTGCCGACTTGCAGACTTGCCGACTTGCAGACATTAATGAAGTCTCATCCCATCTCTAAAAGAAGGGAGTCACTATATTGAAGCGAAAGAAACTTATCGAAAGGCAGTCTTTCGCTAAGATTCAGCCGGTGATCGAGATGCCCGATTTCCTCGATATTCAGTTGAAGTCGTTCGAGGATTTTGTGCAGTTGAATATTCCGCTGGAAAAGCGGACAAAAATCGGTTTGCAGGCTGTCTTCGAAAGCATTTTTCCGATTACCGATAATCGGGAAGAACTGATACTGGAATTTGTCAGCTACAATATCGAACCGCCCAAATACACGGTGGAGGAATGTCAGGAACGCGGCGTTTCTTATACCGGTACCCTGAAATCGACGCTTAGATTATCCCGCAAAGAGGATTCCGAAGGCGGAGCTGAGTACGGCAGCACTATCGAAAGCGAAGTCTATCTGGGTTCACTGCCGATGATGACCGATAGAGGGACTTTCATCATCAACGGGGCGGAACGAGTGGTAGTTTCGCAGCTGCACCGTTCGCCCGGGGTGTTTTTCGCGGAATCGATCCATCCGAACGGCACCAAGATTTACAGCGCGCGGATTATTCCATTCCGAGGTTCCTGGGTGGAATTTACTACCGACATCAACGATGTGCTGTATGTCTACATCGACCGGGGTAAAAAATTCCCGGTGACCACTTTGCTCCGTTCCATCGGCTACGCTCAGGATTACCAGATACTTGATGTCTTCGGCTACATTGAAGATACAGCGCTTTCCCGCAAAGACCTGGATAAGCTGTACGGCCGGTTCTTAGCTGCGGATGCCGCCGATCCCGAAACCGGTGAACTGGTGGCGGAAGAAAAAGCCGAATTCACCGAAGAACTTCTGGCGAAGCTGAAAAAGGCTAAAGTTAAACGAGTGCTTTTGTTGAAGACCCGCCGCCGCGATCCCGGCTATGATATTATCGTCAATACTTTGAAACGGGACCGCACGGCGGACGATTCGGAAGCGTTAGAGTCGATTTACCGCGAATTGCGCGGCGGAGAGCCGCCGGATACGGAAACCGCCCGAAAACTGATAACCCGGATGTTTTTCGATGAAAAACGCTACGATTTGGGCAATGTCGGCCGATACCGTATCAATAAAAAGCTCGAACTGACGATCGATCCCAAAACCACTACCCTTACTCCCGAAGACATTATTACCATCATCAAGCGTCTGCTGGTGATGCGCAAGGAGAAGGAAGTATCGGATGATATCGACCATTTGGGCAACCGCCGTATCCGCACGGTCGGCGAACAGCTGGCGAACCAGTTTTCCGTCGCTTTATCGCGGATGGCGAGAACTATCAAAGAGCGGATGAACCTGCGGGATACGGAAAATCTGTCACCGCAGGATTTGGTCAATGTGCGCACCATTTCATCGGTGATCAACACCTTCTTCGGCACCAATCAGTTGTCGCAGTTTATGGATCAGGTCAATCCTTTGACCGAATTGACCCATAAGCGCAGATTGTCGGCTTTGGGCCCCGGCGGATTGACGCGTGAACGCGCCGGATTTGAAGTTCGAGATGTGCATTACACGCATTACGGGCGTTTATGCCCGATTGAAACGCCGGAAGGGCCTAATATCGGTCTGATTTCTTCCCTTTGCACTTTTGCCCGTATTAACGATATGGGCTTCGTGGAAACGCCTTACCGTAAAGTCAAGAAGGAAAACGGCGACATCAAAGTCACGAAAAATATTGTCTTTATGTCTGCCGATGAAGAAGACCGATTCCAGATCGCTCAGGCGAATGCGCCTTTGGATGAAGAAGGCGGCTATGTCAACGACCGCGTCAAATGCCGGTTCAAGGGTGAATTCCCCGTGTTGAAGCCGGAAGAAGTGGATTTGATGGATGTATCACCCAACCAGATCGTATCGGTCGCCGCGGCTTTGATTCCTTTTCTGGAACACGATGATGCTAACCGCGCTTTGATGGGTTCCAATATGCAGCGTCAAGCTGTGCCGCTTTTACAGCCGCAGTCACCGATTGTCGGCACTGGCATGGAATTTAAAACCGCGCTGGATTCCCGGACTTTGGTGGTAGCGGAAGACGCTGGTACCGTGGTTAAAGTCAATGCGGAAGAAATCATTGTCCGCCCTAAGTCCAAATCGTCCGCCGCTCAAGCCGAAGAAATTGCGAAAGATAAAGTCTATAAACTGCGTAAATTTGTCCGCACCAATCAGGATACCTGCTTCAATCAGCGGCCGATAGTGGCGGTCGGTGAAGTAGTTAAGAAGGGTGATGTACTGGCGGACGGATGCGCTACGGAAATGGGCGAATTGGCGCTGGGCCGGAATGTGTTAGTGGCATTTATGCCTTGGTACGGATACAATTTTGAAGATTCCATCATCGTTTCCGAAAAATTGGTGCAGGAAGATGTCTTCAGTTCCGTTCATATTGAAGAACTGGAATTGCAGGTGCGGGAAACTAAACGCGGGGAAGAAGAATTGACCCGTGAAATTCCCAATGTCTCCGAAGAAGCCACCAAGGATTTGGATGAAAACGGCATCATCCGGGTCGGCGCGGAAGTTCATCCCGGCGATATAATCATCGGCAAAGTCACACCTAAAGGCGAGACCGATTTAACCCCGGAAGATAAGCTTCTTAAAGCGATTTTCGGCGATAAAGCCGGGGATATGAAAGACGCTTCTTTGAAAGCGCCTCCCGGACTGTCCGGCACGGTTATCGAAACCAAGCTGTTTTCCCGCAAGAAGAAAGATTCCGCCGCCAGTAAGGAAGACAAGACTAAACTGGAGGAATTGGAAGCCAATTACAAGCGGGAATTGGATCAATTGAAAAAATCCCGTCTGAACGAGTTGGTCAAGGTTTTAGCCGGCAAGACTTCGCAGGGGATTCAAGACCGCGCAATGCGGGAAGTGATTATCCCCGAAGGGATGAAGTTCACCCGCGAATTATTGATGGACCTCGATTTGGACGATCTGGAATCCAATTTCGAATGGAGCGGAAATCCGGAAACCGATGAACTGGTGGAATTGATTTTCGACAAATACCGTTCTCAGCGGGATGAACTGGAAAACGATTACCGCAACGAACGGCACCGCCTGCAGGTCGGAGATGAACTGCCTTCCGGCATCGTGCAGTTAGCCAAAGTCTATATCGCCAAGAAGCGGAAAGTTTCCGTCGGCGATAAGATGGCGGGGCGGCACGGCAACAAAGGCGTGGTAGGAAAAGTAGTCCCGATGGAAGATATGCCTTATATGGAAGACGGCACTCCCATCGACATCATTCTGAATCCGCTGGGCGTGCCTTCTCGTATGAATTTAGGGCAGATTTTTGAAACGATGCTGGGTTACGCCGGGTATGCTTTAGAGAAGAAATATTCTTCTCCCGTATTCGACGGCGCTACGCTGGAAGATGTGCAGAAAGAATTGGCTGTAGCCGGCCTCCCGCTGGACTGTAAAGTCGACCTTTCCGACGGCTTGACCGGGAAAAAATTCGATCAGAAGGTGACCGTAGGTCATATTTATATGATGAAGTTGTCCCATTTGGTCGATGATAAGATTCACGCTCGTTCCATCGGCCCGTATTCCTTGATTACTCAGCAGCCTTTAGGCGGTAAAGCGCAGTTTGGCGGTCAGCGGTTCGGAGAAATGGAAGTGTGGGCGCTGGAAGCTTACGGCGCTGCGCATATCCTGCAGGAAATCCTCACCGTCAAATCGGACGATGTCACCGGCCGCGCCCGCACTTATGAAGCCATTGTCAAGGGCGAAAACCTGCCGGTGCCGGGAGTCCCCGAATCCTTCAATGTGCTGCTGAACGAACTGCAGGGCTTGGGGCTGGATGTAAATTTGGATTAAACAAGTCTGCAAGTCGGCAAGTCAATAAGTCTGCAAGTCAAAAGCAGCGTTAGTGTGGTGTCAGGTGTCCTCACCTGACACCAAATAGTTTTATTATCATTGCGGCGCTGGTTCAAGCCGTTGCCGCATCTCAAATTGTTTATTAAACAGACTAAATCACCATTCCATAAAACGGCAGTATCCGTATTAAGCAAAATTGTATTGCGAGTAGTGTAATCGACGATTAGAATGAATACAAAGAACAAGAGAATATCGCAATTTGGTTTTGCCTTGACGGTACGCCGGGAGGAAAAGTGAGCGCCTGGACACCATATTCCAGCGGTAAGAAGTCTAGTGGAAGCGGATTCGCTTTCGACTTCAAATCCGCCGCATTTTCCCGTCCCCACGAAATCGAAAAAGAAGATTTCAGCAAGATTACTATCAGTCTGGCTTCCCCGGATAACATTCTTTCCCGTTCCCGCGGAGAAGTTACCAAGCCGGAGACCATCAATTACCGTTCCTATAAGCCGGAGAAAGACGGTCTTTTCTGCGAAAAAATCTTCGGTCCGGTGAAAGATTGGGAATGCCATTGCGGTAAATACCGCGGCATCCGCTATAAAGGTATCATCTGCGACCGCTGCGGCGTGGAAATCACCAAGAAGGAAGTCCGCCGTAAACGGATGGGGCATATCAGTTTAGCGGTGCCCATCGTCCATATCTGGTATTTCCGCTCTATGCCTTCCAAAATCGGTTATATTTTGAATTTGACCAACCGCGATTTGGAACGCATTATCTATTATGAGGCCTATGTCGTGGTGCAGCCGGGCAAATCCGGCCTAAAGCAGTTCGATATTCTGACCGAAACGAAGTATCAGGAAGTGGTGGATGAACTGGGGGAAGAAAACGACCGTATGCCGGCCGCCAATCCCAATAAATTCATCGCTAAAATGGGCGGGGAAGCGATTTATGACTTGTTAGCCCGGGTGAACATCAAAGGCTTGTCGCGCGAACTGCGCAAGCAGGTGGCGGAAGAGACTTCGTTCCAGCGGAAAAACGAAATTATCAAGAAGCTCCGGGTAATTGAAGCTTTTAAAGACACAGTAGATGAAAGCATCAATCGTCCGGAATGGATGGTGATGTCGGTTGTTCCTGTCGTTCCGCCGGATTTACGGCCTTTAGTGCCGCTGGAAGGCGGCCGATTCGCTACTTCCGATTTGAACGACCTTTACCGCCGGGTAATCATCCGCAATAACCGCCTGAAGAAACTGATCGACATCAAAGCGCCGGAAGTCATTCTGAGGAATGAAAAGCGGATGCTGCAGGAAGCGGTCGATTCCCTTTTCGACAACAGCAAGAAATTAGTCGCAGCGCCCGCCGATGGCAACCGTCCGTTGAAAAGTCTATCAGACAATCTGAAAGGCAAGCAGGGGCGTTTCCGGCAGAACCTGCTGGGCAAACGCGTCGATTATTCCGGCCGTTCGGTGATTGTGGTCGGTCCCGATTTGAGACTGCACGAATGCGGACTGCCCAAAGAAATGGCGGTCGAACTGTTCAAACCCTTCATCATCCGCAAATTGATCGAAGGCGAACATTCCAAGACAGTAAAATCCGCCAAGAGAATGGTGGAGCGGAAAGATGATGTGGTGTGGGCGATTTTGGAAAGCATCATTCAGTATCACCCGGTCCTGTTGAACCGAGCTCCTACTTTACACCGGCTGGGTATCCAAGCTTTTCAGCCAGTGTTAATTGAGGGTAAAGCTATCCGCCTGCATCCGCTGGTCTGCGCCGCCTTCAACGCCGACTTCGACGGCGACCAAATGGCGGTGCATATTCCGCTGTCTTACGAAGCTCAGGCTGAAGCCTGGATGCTGATGCTTTCGACCACTAACATCCTGCATCCCGCTTCCGGCCGCCCCATCGCCATTCCTTCGCAGGATATGGTTTTAGGCTGCTATTACCTCACCAAGATGAAAGAAGGCGAACGCGGCGCTAATATGAATTTATCCTCTTTCGAGGAAGCGGTGATTGCGTATGATCAGGGAGTGATAAGCCTGCACGCCTCGGTAAAAGTGCAGGTTCAGGGGAAGATGATCAATACCACGGTAGGAAGAGTCATTTTCAATAAAATCCTCCCGCAAAAAGTCCGGGAAAAGGCTTATTTCAACGAACTGCTCACCAAGAAGCGCATCGAACAGATCATTTCCGACTGCTTTGTGGAAGTGGGCATCCGCGCTACCGCCGATTTTCTGGATAATCTGAAACAGCTGGGCTTCTTCTTCTCCACTTTGGGAGGGCTGTCTATCGGCATCAACGATGTGGAAATTCCCGAGGAAAAGCACAAATTAGTCGATTCCGCGATGCGGGAAGTGGAAAAAATTCAGAAGCAGTATGAGACCGGGGTTATCACCGACGGCGAACGCTATAACAAGATTATCGATATTTGGACGCATACTACTTCCGATGTGGCGGAAATTATGTTCAGCCATATGAAGACTTCCCGCAAAGGCTTCAATCCGCTATATATGATGGCTGACTCCGGCGCTCGCGGTTCCAAGGAACAGATTCGCCAGCTGGCCGGGATGCGCGGATTGATGGCGAAACCGCAGAAGTCGATGACCGGTCAGACCGGTGAAATTATTGAATCGCCGATTACCGCTAACTTCAAAGAAGGATTGTCGGTGCTGGAATATTTCATTTCCACGCACGGGGCCCGCAAGGGATTGGCGGATACGGCTTTGAAAACGGCGGACGCCGGGTATTTGACCCGCCGTCTGGTCGATGTGGCGCAGGATGTCATCATCCGCGAATTCGACTGCGGCACCATGCGCGGTATCGATATCGAAGCTCAGAAAGAAGGCGAAGATGTGGCGGAACAGATTGTCGACCGCGTAATTGGCCGTATCGCCGCCGACGATGTTTATGACCCCTACGATGAAAAAATCATTGTCAAAGCCGGGACGATGATCACTCAGGAAATCGGCGAAAAAATTGTCCGTTCCGGTGTGGATAGAATCAGGATTCGTTCCGTGCTGGCTTGCGAAACCAAACACGGCGTGTGCGCGCAATGCTATGGTAAGAATTTGACCACCAACACCATCGTGGAAATGGGCGAAGCGGTGGGAGTTATGGCGGCGCAATCCATCGGCGAACCCGGCACGCAGTTGACCCTGCGGACTTTCCATATCGGCGGTACCGCTTCACGCATCGCCGCTCAATCGCAGGTGGTATCCCGCAACGATGGCAAAATCCAGTTCGACAATGTGGAATATATCCGGCGTAAACCGGATGAAGCTTACGATGTGCTTCCCGGCGAAATCATCGCCGTCCGTCGTAACGGGGTCATTAAAGTGCTGGATAAAGACAACCGTGTGGTTTCCAAATATACCATTCCCTACGGCGCCACGGTAGCCAAAGAAGACGGCGCGGAAATCAAAAAAGGCGAGCTCTTATTCCATTGGGATCCTTACAACGCGCCGATTATCGCCACCGCCGACGGGTATGTCAAATATGTCGATATTAAGGAAGATACGACTTTCCGCGAAGAGACCGACGACACCACCGGTATGCGGCAAAAGGTGATTATTGAGACGAAGAATAAGCGGCTCAATCCCAACCTGCAGGTGGTGGACGATGACGGCGAACGGAAAGGCAATTATTTCATTCCGGTTGGCGCCAGATTGCTGGTGAACGACGGCGATAAAGTCCGCGCCGGCGATCCGCTGGTAAAAATCCCCCGTGAAGCTTCCAAGACCAAAGACATCACCGGCGGTCTGCCTCGCGTAGCGGAATTGTTTGAAGCCCGCCGTCCTAAGGAACCGGCGGTGATTACCGAAATCGACGGCATCGTCAAATTCGGCGCTCTGAAACGCGGCGTCCGGGAAATTGCCGTTTCCGCCGTGACTTCCAAGATGAAAAAACGCTATATGATTCCCTACGGAAAGCATATCTTGGTGCACGACGGCGATTTTGTCCGCGCCGGGGAAAGATTGTCGGAAGGTTCTATCACTCCGCATGATATTCTCAATATTTTAGGTCCGGGCAAGGTGCAGGAATATTTAGTGAATGAAATCCAGGATGTTTACCGCCTGCAGGGTGTACGCATTAACGATAAGCATATCGAAGTCATCGTGCGGCAGATGATGCAGAAAGTCCGCATCGAAGATCCCGGTGATACCGACTATTTGGAAGGCGATCAGGTCGACCGCACCGATGTGCAGGCGATCAACCAGAAGATTATGCGTAAAGCGGTAATCGAGGAAATCGGCGAATCCAAGAATGAAGTGGGCGATTTGGTCGACCGGATGACGGTCAACCGGGAAAATCGCAAACTACGCAGTCAGGGCTTGAAAGAAGCAGTGGTGCGGAACGCTAAACCGGCGATTTTCAAACCGCTGTTGATGGGTATCACTCAAGCCGCTCTTTCCACCACCAGTTTCATTTCCGCCGCTTCATTCCAGGAGACTACCCGCGTGCTGACCGATGCCGCCATCGAATGCAAGACCGATGGATTGCAGGGATTGAAAGAAAATGTGATTATGGGTCATCTGATTCCTGCAGGAACCGGTCTGCCGAAATTCCAGACTTTGCGGGTGAGCAAGAAGACGCAGGCTGCATTGGAAGAAGAGGAAGTCAAGACCGAGCAGGAATCCGCCTTTTCCGAAGAAATCCGTATGGACTTCGCCGGCACCGCTAAATATGTGGAAGAACAAGCTATTGAAACTGCCGAGGAATCGGAAGGCATTCCCGAGGAAAGCGAAGAGTAGAAGCGAGCTGCGAGCTGCGAGATAAGGGATGCGAGTAAAAGTTGTGGTGTCAGGCGCCCTCGCCTGACACAAACTAATTTGCTCTCATTTCCACCCAAAAGCATGGGAACGGATAGATCTGCGGCAGACCGGGTTTTTCCCGTAAAATCTTGATTATTACAATATAATATATTAACTTATTTGACTCTATATTCTAAGCCATACAGTTTAAATTTAAGCCTGAAGGGCGTTTTTTAATTAGGTTTTATACTAATGCTAAAAAGTTTTTTCGCATGTTTTGCGTAGGGGCTTGATTAATCAAGCCCCTACATCGGAAATTATTTTTTAGAACTGGTATAATATAAATTGCGCCCGTTTTGGGCAAGATTTTTTTGGAGTTGATTTGCCAACACTTAATCAATTAGTCCGTAAGGGCAGAAAACTTGCCGGGCGGAAGACTTCCGCGCCGGCGTTAGGCCAGTGTCCGCAGAAACGCGGCGTCTGCACCCGTGTTTATACTACTACTCCTAAGAAACCCAATTCCGCCATCCGCAAAGTGGCTCGTGTCCGTTTATCCAACGGCATTGAAGTCACCGCGTATATCCCCGGCGAAGGGCATAATCTGCAGGAGCATTCGGTTGTTTTAATCAGAGGCGGCCGCGTGAAAGATTTACCCGGTGTGCGCTATCACATCATTCGCGGGACGCTGGACGCTCAAGGCGTGGACGCGCGTCATCAGGGACGCTCCAAATACGGCGCTAAACGCCCCAAGAAGAATTAATCAGATTAAATCGTTTTAGTTATAAACTGCACCGCCGCTGCGGTTTGTTTTCCGGCGGTGTTTTCTATCATAATTCTGATCTTGATTGTAAATCGTATTCCGGTTATTTTAAATCAAGTAACAAGTAGCAAGTAACAAGTAACAAGAAAAAGCAGGATTTTATTACTGAACGCTTGAAGACTTTTTTACTTGCAGACTTGTCAACTTGCGGACTTGCAGACTTATTTTTTAGATAAACATAAAGTTATAGAAGAGAAATGCCGCGTAGAAAAAGAGCAGTAAAACGAGAGATTTTACCGGATCCCAAATATCATGATGTCTTGATCGCTAAATTCATCAACAGCATCATGCGGAAAGGTAAAAAGAGCACCGCGGAAAGGATTTTTTACGGCGCTATCGATAAGATCGATGAAAAGCATCCCGGTGAAGGCTTGGAAATATTCCGCAAAGCCGTGGATAACGCCAAACCGGTGCTGGAAGTCAAATCCAGAAGGGTTGGCGGTTCGACTTATCAAGTTCCGGTGGAAGTGCGTCCGCGCCGGCGGGAAGCTTTGGCTATGCGCTGGCTCATCACTTACGCCAAGGGACGCTCGGAAAACACTATGGCTGACAAGTTAGCCGGCGAATTGATGGCTTGCGCCCGGAACGAAGGTTCTACCGTAAAGAAGAAAGACGATACGCACAAAATGGCTGAAGCTAACAAAGCTTTCGCCCATTTCCGCTGGTAAACCGCCTATGGGCGGCTGCAGCAGCAGCTCTATACCTTGAAATTCGCTTACAACGGCGGCCCGGGTGAGCAGACCTGCTGTGGACAGAATTACTTGTGCTCTTTGCCTGACCTGCAATTTGCCGGTATTGCCGCAGTTTAACACGATTTATTAACACGACCAAGAAAATTGCCTCGCACCATCGACATATCGAAGATTCGCAATATCGGAATTATGGCGCATATCGACGCCGGGAAGACCACCACCACCGAGCGCATCCTCTATTACACCAAAAAGGTGCATAAGATGGGGGAAGTGCACGATGGCGCCGCGGTAATGGATTGGATGGATCAGGAACGGGAGCGAGGGATTACCATCACATCCGCCGCTATCACCTGCAGCTGGATGGAGCATCAGATCAACATCATCGATACTCCCGGTCATGTCGATTTTACCGCTGAAGTAGAGAGATCATTGCGGGTTCTGGATGGCGCTATCGCGATTTTTTGTGCGGTCGGAGGGGTGGAGCCGCAATCTGAAACTGTATGGAAGCAGGCAGACCGCTATAAAGTGCCGCGGCTGGCTTTTATCAATAAAATGGATCGGGTGGGCGCTGATTTCGAACGGACATTGAAAATGATGCGGGATCGGTTAGGCGCCAAACCGGTGCCTTTGCAGATACCTATGGGTTCCGGAGAATTATTCGCCGGGCTCATCGATTTGATTAAGATGAAAGCGGTGATTTATAACGAGCAGACGCTCGGCGCTCTTTGGGAAGAAATCGATATACCGCCGGATTTGTTAGACGCTGCGATTGAACAGCGCGGTTTGATGCTGGAAGCCGCCGCCGACTTCGACGATGAAATTATGGAATTGGTATTAGAGGGCAAAGATGACGAAGTTGAGGAAAACAGCCTCCGGCAAGCGCTTCGTAAAGGAACTGTCGCCTGTAAAATAGTTCCGGTTTTATGCGGGACCGCTTTCAGAAATAAAGGTGTTCAACGGCTGCTGGACGCAGTCGTGTTTTATCTGCCTTCGCCCATCGATATTCCTCCGGTCAAAGGGCTAAATCCCCATAGCGATAAGGAAGAAGAGCGGAAAGCCGATGACAACGAACCCTTCGCCGCTTTAGCCTTTAAAATCGCCAGCGATCCCTATTTTGGTAAATTGACTTATCTTCGCATTTATTCCGGTTCGGTTAAAGCCGGAGTGATGGTTCTTAATACTACGACGGATAAAAAGGAACGGCTGAACCGGATATTGCGGATGTTCGCCAATAAGCGCGAAGATCTGGAAGAAATCTGCGCCGGGGATATTGTGGGAGTGGCGGGATTGCGCACGGTGCGCACCGGCGATACGCTGTGTGTGCCGCATAATCCTATCGTGCTGGAAAAAATGGAATTCCCCGAACCGGTCATCGCCGTATCTATCGAGCCCAAATCCAAAGCTGACCAGGATAAAATTTCCGAAGCTCTTACCAAACTTTCCGACGAAGATCCCACTTTCAAAGTGTCTTCCAATGAAGAAACCGGCCAGACTATCATTTCCGGGATGGGCGAACTGCATTTGGAAATTATTGTCGACCGGTTGGTGAGGGAATTCAATGTTTCCGCCAGGGTAGGTAAACCGCAAGTGGCTTATCGTGAAACTATACGCAAAGCGGTGGTGTGTGAAGGGCGATTTGTGCGGCAGTCCGGTGGTCATGGGCAATATGGGCATGTGGTTCTACAGATGGAACCTAATTTAAAAGCGGGATATAAGTTTGAAAATAAGATCATCGGCGGCGCGATTCCAAGGGAATATATTCCTTCGGTGGATAGGGGTTTGCAGGAAGCGATGAAATCCGGCATTATCGCCGGGTATCCGATGGTGGACATTAAAGTTACTTTGAAAGACGGTTCTTTTCACGAAGTCGATTCTTCCGACTTAGCGTTCAAAGTGGCGGCGTCGATGGCCTTTCACGACGGCGTCCGCAAAGCCGAACCTTACTTAATGGAACCGGTCATGCGCATCGAAATCGTCACTCCGGAACTGTATGTCGGGGATGTAATGGGCGATATGGTGGCTCGCCGAGGCCGGGTGCACGGTATCGAAATGCGCGGCGACGGTCAGGTGATTAAAGGTGAAGTGCCTTTGGCGGAAATGTTCGGATACGCCACCGATTTGCGTTCGATGACGCAGGGGAGGGCGATTTTTTCTATGGAATTCCAAAATTACGAAGAACTACCGGAAAAAGTAGCGAAAACAATGATGACACAGAAGTATTAAAACTCTCGCCAAAGATATTTGAAATTTTTCATTGACTTTAGGCTTTAGGCTTTGGGCTTTGGGCTTTAGGTTCAAGGCTCAAGATTTAAGTGAACAGACTATAGTCTGTTCTCCCAAATATGTGAGGTTAGACTTTAGTCCGACATCTTTAAAAATGTTAATGTAACAATAAAGATAACAATCATTTACATAAATGTAAGAGATGCGCTCTTACACTGAGAAAGTAAGAAACTACGCCTTGTCCGGGATTGCGCCCGGAAAAGGGGGTTGCGCAACAGTGGTGTCAGACGCCCTCGTCTGACACCAGATTTTGAGTAAAAGGATAAATTGCGTCAGGCGGGGGCGCCTGACGACACATCGCCGGTCGAATTATCGACAATTATTTGTCGATGTGGCAGCGGTAAGCGCCTAATTATTGCTTTTACTTGTTACTTGCTGCTTGTCACTTGTTACTTCTTTAAAAAGATTATTCATCAATTTTTATTTACCATAAAACCAGGATAGTATTATGGCAAAGGCGAAATTTGAGCGGACTAAACCGCATGTCAATGTGGGGACAATAGGGCATGTCGACCACGGCAAAACAACTTTAACCGCCGCCATCACTCAAGCGCTGGCGAAGAAGGGCTGGTGCGATTTCCGCAGTTTCGATTCTATCGACAACGCTCCTGAAGAGCGCGAACGGGGTATCACTATCGCTACGGCGCAC
>Ga0172368_10003878_pt1 | contig 17714 bp, 16 predicted proteins | sample Lak11m_FD_114540 | JGI IMG/M metagenome (GOLD analysis project Ga0172368, IMG submission 114540) | Freshwater microbial communities from Kabuno Bay, South-Kivu, Congo - kab_022012_11m | ecosystem: Environmental > Aquatic > Freshwater > Lake | place: Democratic Republic of the Congo: South-Kivu...
CAGCCAGCCCTCGTTGAGACATTTCTGCCCGGGCGGGAGTTCACTGTTGGGATCATGGGGCGCGCCGACGCAAAATTGTATTCACGCCACCCCGACTGGTACGAAAAAGACGGCTTCCACCGCTTCCCCATCCTCGAACTAGACAGTAGCCGATCAGTCACACCGTGGGTGTACGGGAACGAAGCCAAATCAAAGGATGTGGGCGCAGATGGCTCCCCCGGTTATTTCTGCCCGGCAGACATTGACCCCGAACTCGAGAAAAAATTAAAGTATTTTGCCCTGCGCGCACATCAACTGCTAAACGCGCTCGATATTTCCCGCACAGATATCCGTCTCGATGATGAAGGCAATCCCCGTTTGATAGAAATCAACACATTGCCCGGCTTGACCCCGAACTACAGCGACCTATGCCTGCAAGCCAAAGCCGAGAATATTCGCTACGAAGACTTGATCCTCGATGTTCTCTATCTCGGCGCAAGCCGCTGGGGAATGTTGGAGCCGCGCGAATTTATACCTGACCCCCCAAAAAAGCGATAACTCACAAAAGCAGGATAACTGAAAAGAAGGAGAGACTCTTATTGCCTTTCCTTCTTTTTTATTTGTCTAACTATATTTTTTAATCATCCCCGCCCTCACCACCACCTCCACCTTCTCCGCCTTCATTTCCATCGTGGCAGTTACCGCAAGTGGCGGAATGCAGCGTGGAAGTGTGACAACTACGGCATCCCTTCCCGCCGTGATTTACTCCACTGCCGCCTTCATTTGAAATGCCAGGGTGCGGTCCGTTGTATCTTGCAGACCAATTCTTGGTGCTATGGCAGGACGCGCAATCGGTTCCAAACATCCCTGCGTGATATGCCGGGTCGCCATGGCAGGATGCGCACGCGGTTGATATTCCCGAATACTGACCTCCTTTATGGCAGCGCTGACAAGCTACACCGGCATGACCGTTTGTGAGGGCAAACCCGCTGTGGTCAAAAGTTGCATTATCCCAATCAGTCGGTGTATGGCAAACACCGCATTCTGTACCAAAATTACCGTTGTGTTCATCGTCTTTCTTATGGCAGGAATAACAGTCGGTGGGAGTACCCTTGAAAACGCCGTTGATATGGCAAGCCTCGCATCTAACTTTGGCATGGCTTCCTTCAAGGTTGAAGGAGAACAAACTGTGATCCACAGTTGCGTCATCCCAATCATTCGGGGTATGGCAGGCGCCGCAGTTTGTCCCAAACTCTCCATTGTGCTCGTCGTCATCTTGATGACATGAGTAGCAATCTGACGGTGTGCCGCGATAAACGCCATTTATGTGACAGTTTTCGCAGGCGACCTCTCTGTGTTCGCCGATCAGTTTGAAGTTGGCAAGGTCGTGATCGAATTTGGCAGGCTTCCAGCCTTCGGGCGTATGGCAACTTCCACAATCCCGACCGAACCGCCCGCCATGCTCATCCTCATCAAAATGGCAGGAGAAGCAATCTTGCGGTTCTGATTGCATGTCTGCCGCACTGCGAGCATCCAGGTGGCATTGCGTACAGGCTACATCTGCATGTTTTCCTTCAAGTTTAAACGCCAAAGAGGAATGTGTGAAATCACTGCCATATCTATCCACCCCGTCATGGCAGGCGATGCAATCCGTCCCGTAGGAGAGGAGATGCGCCTGGGCGAAGGCAATGTCCATTTCGCGGTGGCAATTCTGGCAGGAGTCAGAGGCGAAGGTCTTGACATCATCTCCATGACAATCGCTGCAAATGAACGGTTCATTATTCGCCTTGAGCTGGTGTCCTTCCAATGAGTATCCCAGCGTCTCGTGAGGGAAAACATTTCCCGCTAGGTCAGTAAGCGGAGCGGCAGGGCCGCGGTGTTCAGGGTGGCAATCCCGGCAGGAGAGGGTTCCGTTTTTATTCACGATGGCACCGTGCAACTGCGCAACATCAAACATTTGCGCGGCGATATCAGTATGACAAATTACACAGCGGTCTGCCATTGAATCAGCTGACCAGGGCGCAGCATGACATGCAGAACATTCGGTAATCTCAGCATGTGAGTTCACGCCGCCATAAGCCTGCCCGATCTCTGCGTTCAAACCGCCTGCTGTAAACATTTGTGAGCCGCCGGCAAAAGCGACTCCAACAAGTGTAAATAAGGTTATAAGCGTGGCTACTATGCCGGTGCCGGTTAAACATCCAAGCCTGTTGTTTCTCATGCCGCCCTCCTATTTGAGAAATGTTGCGTAATATAAAGCCGCGCCAATATGAACAAACGCTGAAATAAAAAGCGCCATACCGATGGGAATATGAATCATATGCCAGAGCGCCAACAGTTGACGCGCTTGTCTAAGCGCCGCCTCAGATAGCGTGCCTTCAATTTCCAAACCGTCCAAGGTGCGCGGAATGCGGGTAAAGATGTAACGTCCAACAATGCCGCTGACAACGATGATAATCGTCAGCAGTGTGACTGCGCCTGCCAGTCCGTTGAACTTCCAAGACGAGTGCAGCAAGACCATATAAGGTCCAACAAGCCCTGTGAAAATATGAAACTGAAGCCAGGAAGACATCTTTCCCCAACTAGCGCTGCGGGAGCGCTTCCGCAGACTGTAAAGCGTCTCGGTCATGAGCATCAAGATAAATCCCAGGATGCCAAGACCATGACCAAACAAGTCGCCAGCCGCAGGGATTCCACGCGAGAAGAATACAACAGCGCCATAAACGACAGTAATTAATATCCCCACCCCAACTGCCCACCAGAGTTCTCTATTACCACGCAGCATAATGCCCTCTCCTTCTATTACAGTATCTGAGAATTCAACTTACAAAGCTACTTCTGTTCTCCATGTCATCCAAAATTGCGCGATCAAATCAGCAAGCGGAGCATCCGGTTGCATGATGAGTTCGCGAATGGAAGAAATGTCAGCCCTGCCTGCAATCATTTTTTGCAGCGGCCACGATAATGTCTGGTCGCCCATCACGATCGCGCCGACCAAGGTTTTCTCACCAACCATTAGTCGCATATGATTTACATCGAATCCGCTCTGGGCGATGATTGCCTCGGGCAGCTCGCGCCAGGTTTCGCTATCGCCGCGCGCGATGCCAATCATGTCGTCATCTTTACCGCGCCCCACTACGCCGATGATTGTCGTGGTCAGACCAGCCAGACGGGTCACATTAAACGGCGCGGATTTTAAATAAGCAGCCCTGCGGCCAGCCATGTTCCAGCCTGCTACCCGGCCCTGTTCGCGCGCCGGATTCCACAGGCTGTCGAGTACCGATTTTCCCGATAACGGGTCATAGACTTGCGCCACATCTCCTGCCGCATAAATATCAGGATCTGTTGTTTGCAATTGCTCATTTACGAGAATCCCGCGGTCTTTAGCCAGATGCGTCTCTTGAATAAGTTCCAGGCAGGGGCTGATGCCAACTGCGTATGCCACCATATCACATTTAATAATACTTCCGTCCTGCAGGGTTACCTGGCTTACACGTCCGCGCTTTCCTGTAATTTCCTTCAACTCTGCTTTGTGATGCAGAATCACGCCTTCTTCAGTCAGGCGATCTTCAACCACATGAGACTCATGTTTATCGAGGACGTTGCTCCAGTATCTATCACCGCGCAAAAGATAATGCACCTTCATTCCGCGCGCGAGTAAACCTTCGGTCAATTCCAGCGCCGTAATTCCACCGCCAACCACCACTGCAGTTTTTCCTCGTCTTGCAAGGTTCATGATATGCCTTGCGTCGGCCAGGTGATCCAACTTGACAACCCCATCAAGATTCGCGCCTGAGACTTCCAGCGGCATGGCGCGCGCGCCAACAGCGATCAACAGTTTGTCATATGAGAGTTTCGACCTGCCGTCAACAAGTACTGCGTGATCCGAACGCAAAATACGAGTCACACGAGCTTTGAGGAAATTGAAATTTAATTTTTGATAATGTTCCCTGGTGCGCGGAAATAAAGCCTTGTCCGGAAGTTCCCCGGTTAAATAATACGCCAGCCCCGGACGCGAGTAATACCCGAACGGATCGTCACTGATCATGATAATTTCGCCGACAGTATCCACGGAGCGAATCGCCTCCACCGCCGACAGACCTGCCACACCTGCGCCGATAATGACGTATCTCATTCCTTGCTCCGCGCAAAAAGGTCTGTCTGCGCAAAACGCAATACCCCGCGCGGACAGCGCGCCACGCATTCGCCGCAAGTCAGGCACTCGCTATGCTTCACAGCCTCATCACGCCACACATGCGCGCGCACATCAATTCCGATCGGACAATTATAGGAACACACTCCGCATTGCACACAGCGCGACGATTCTGATATCACGTGCCCGGTGGCAAGCACAGTATGCTTGGACGAATCTCTTTTAAATATATTAAGTAATGCCATGCAAATCCTCTGAGGTATAGTCGCCAATCTCTAATAAAAGTTACGGGCGGCAAAAATTAATTGTAAGTGAGTTCCCGCCCATAGTGTAGTAAAAAAACGCAAGCCCGTCATTACAATCCCCTTACAACAAAAACAGGGCTGCCGCCTGGCAACCCTGTCGATTCGCAAAACTTATGGCTTCAGCCAGGTCTTACGAGAGCGGCACCACATTGGCGGCCTGCTTACCCTTTGGGCCATCCTCGACGGAGAACTCCACCTTCTGTTCGGCTTCAAGCTTTTTATAACCATCAGTTTGAATGGCTGAGAAATGCACGAAAACATCCTCTCCGCCTTCATAACCAATAAAGCCGTAGCCTTTGGTCGCGTTAAACCACTTGACAGTTCCAATGATACGTTCTGACATCTTTCGAATCTCCTGCTGATTAAAAAAATTTACCCATCCACCTCTACGCTTTCAAAGGCAAATCGGGCATGTTGACGGCAAGATTATCATGCCTAATTTATGATGTCAAGAATTAAATTTCTTTATAAAGGAAGCATAACGCGATGTCAGATGAAACCAAGGTGGTGACCATTTCACGCTGGGGATTCCTGCCCGAATAACATTTCTCATCTCATCTGGACCTGAGAACTGGTCTAGCCAAAGGAGGCCTCTCCCCACCTCGAATGCCGCATGCGCGTCAGAACCCACCGTCCCCGCGATATTGTTCTTTTGGGCAAACAACTTCGCCCGTCGGTTGAAGCGCGGAAACACACATCGCGAATTGTAAACCTCAATCGCATCCACAAACGGCAGAATTTCAAGTAAGTCTGTTTCATCCCAACCTCCCGCCCGCAATTCATCAAAAGGATGAGACACGCTGATAAACGCGCCTTGCGTCTTCAATCGCTTGATTGTTTCTTGCGGCGTGAGAAAAGGAGGAATTTCATCCGCGACAAAAGCCGCCAGGATCTCTCCCCTGCTGGTCATGATCTCTTCGCCAATGATCACCAATTCTGGGGCGATAGCCTTCGCCTCCCTAGCGCCCGCGATCGAATTGTGGTCGGTGATGATGACCCGATCGATCCTCTTGCGACGGGCAGCCGCGATCAAATCGACAGGACGCGTCAAACAGTCTTTTGAGGCATGTGTGTGGCAGTGAAATTCAACAGAAATCATAACAGCAATTTTTTCAGGATACTTTATTTGCGATGATTTATTCATTCATCTCACAAACAAAATAATGGATATGGATTATGTGAATAAGGGGGGAGAATTAGTCTACTTATCTTCGATCAACAAATTAACACTGGCAGTGCCTGTCGCATGACCAGATAACAACCCTGCCGCCTTTTGCAATATTTTCACTACTTTTCCCCGGGTCTTTTGGCTTTTCAAGCCATTTACAGAGATCGTATGTTTTGGTTTTCTATTTATGAAAAATTCCGTGTTGATGGTCAAACGAAAATTCTCGTCGTTTTTATCGAGGTCTCTCTCAAGCGAATCAATCACGTCTTCTGTGAAGTCAAAATAATCCTTCGCAGAGGTGTCATCATCCGAGATCAATATTTCTATACCATTGAATACTACTTTTTTATCCATTAATTTTCAGCCTTGTATGCCAGCCTGTCCAGATTAACAGTAATAAACCAAGGTTATCTTATTTATATACAAACTGAGTTGCCGCTTTATAACAAATCCATTACAGATTCGTTGCCGAGTCATGCAATGACTGCCGGTGTATCCCAGCCATGTCACTCATCCATACATATTTAGCGTTTCTGTATACATGGTTGTAAAAAAAAACAGTTGGTGGTAAAATAAAAAAATGAAAACGCAAACCCACTGAAAGGCGGGGGTGCAAAGTCATGGGTCTAAGATTGTTTAAACACAATTAAGATTGCCAACCCGCCGAAAGTGAGATTTAGATGTATTTCACGGGGGGGGGGTGAGAAGGCCTCTTGCAACATTTGTTTTTGGGTATAATCTTGCACGCAAGGGTAACAACAATGAAGAAGATGAACACCTTCGATCTGGACGATGAATATTTGAATCTACTGGGACAGCACAACCCAAAAACAAGCGGAGCCTCCACTTTGTCTCAGTCAAAGGAAGAGGACAACTCTGATTCACAGCAGAATGTCATTCTCGAATCCATTTCGTCTGAACCATACGACCTGAGTTACACCTGTCTACTGCTCCCCCGCTTCCCTTCGCATCAAATTAAAGGCGATCTGGCTGGATACCTGACTCAGTGGCTACAGCAGGTATGCATTTCTTATGGCTGGCGGCTGGAATTCATCACCGCCCATCCCGATTATTTGCAATGGGGGATGTGGGTAAATGCCTCAACAACCTCTGCCACATTTATGCAGATTATTCGTAGCGAAACATCAAAGCTAATTCTTTCAAATTTTGGCCGGATCGCTCAAGAGAATTTATCCGATGACTTTTGGGCACCCGGTCATCTGGTGGTGCTCGGTATACGGCCTCACCCCACCCAGATGATCGATCAATATATTAGAATGACACGTCGCCGACAAGGGCTGCACACCCTGTAATATTCACGGTTCCCACTGGTAATCATCACACTCGAATAGAGGATATTCAAAATGTCCAACGTGACAATAAAGAGAGTGGGAGAGTTATTACGCAGCGTATTTGAAATCCTTTGGAACAAGCCTGAAGGCTTGACGGCAAGAGAAGTATTTTCGCTCCTCCCTAAAACCATTAAACTAACTGAAGAGGAATTAAGATATTCCGCCGCCACAAACCTTCCGCGCTATGAAAGGGTTGTGCGGCTGGCAACGATTCCTCTAGTCCATGCCGGCTGGTTGACAAAAACCGAGAAGGGTCGCTGGTATATTACCGAAGACGGCTATCAGGCCTGCAAAAGATTCGTAAATGTGCAGGACTTTTACAAGGAAGCCATGCGTTTATTCGAGCAGCGCAGGCAACCCCCTCCCGAAAGTGTCATGGTTTTGGAGATCGCACAAGAATCGGCGTGGATACAGATCGAAAAACATTTTCAGCAGCTGCGCCACACCAAGCTTCAATCCATGCTTGCAGAACTTCTCCGCGCCATGGAATATTACCCATCCTGGATTGCCCCGCCGGAAAAAGATCGCGGTCACATTGACCTGATAGCTTTCGTTGACCCAATCGGCGCGAAGGGGCGCAGAATCATTGCCCAGGTTAAACATAAAGGGCAAGCGGTTACGCTGGAAGGTGTGAGGAGCTTCTCTCTGACGCTCGGCTCAAACGATTATGGATTGGTCTTCTCAACAGGCGGGTTCACGAATGAGGCAATGCGCGTGATGGCATCTGGCGCTTTTGAAAAAATAACCGCCCTTGACACAAGCGCCTTTTTTGACTTATGGAAACAATACTATAGCAAACTAAATCAGGATGCCCGCCACTTGTTGCCATTAAAATCCATTTACTTCCTCTCAAGAGATCCATAATGCTGGAAGGATGATGAATGGTAAGGCAATCAGCCAAATCAAAATCTGCAGGGAGTCGAGCCTTTCACAGCAGGTCATTTAAGGAAGGACTAGAAATTCTAAAAGACGAGATTCAATTTGCATTCCAGTGGCACAGACCAAGCATTCTGCTGGCTGTCCACAAATCAAAAACAAGCCAAATCAAAGCACAACAAGCTCTCGAGTTTGAAATTACAAAAATCAATAAAAATGTAGTGCGGATCAAGGCGGACAGCAGATCAACAGATGTGATTAGCACGATGTGCAGGACAACAAATAATCATCACTTCGTTTTTTTTGTATCAGACCTTGGCCGCGCAGAAGATGTTGATACCCAAAAAGTTTTTCGGGCGCTAAATATGCACAGGGAATTACTTGTTGAGCAGCAAATCCGTGTAATATTTTGGCTAACTAAATTGGAAGCAGCAAGCCTGCCGCGCTACGCGCCTGACTTTTGGGCATTTCGACATCGGGTTGTCGAATTTATCCGCTAAAAGCACATTGAGAAATTAAACAAATCGGGACGGGACAGTTTTTTTTCCTTGCGGAAATAAATTTGGAATTCGCATTCAAAATCAACAAAGTGATGGTTTTCGTCATATCTTCACATCACAGCCATCAAATCCTTTCCACTCATTCCGCACCGCTGCGGCCATCAAATTGGAGGACTCTTGATATTCAGCAAAAAAACATCCGCTGCAACCAGTCTCTCAATCCTTGTAATTGCAATAACCGCCTGGGTTTTATCTTATCTTCTTTATAAGCTGCAAGTTGTGTCATTTTCATTGGACGCGTTGGCATCCATACATTTTTTGTGCATGGCGGTTGCAGCAACGGCTCAGTTCTACTTCTCGCTTTATTACACAAACCGTTTGAGCTGGATGAATAACCGCACCCGTTTGATGAATCAAGCAGCGTTATTATTTGCTTTTATCGTACCGGCAATTATTCAAATCCTTTTTTGGAATCAGTCCTTAAGAAGCGACTACCTGAACATGGAAACCAGCATCGGGGAGCAGGTAAATACTTTTTATATTTTCGGCGTATTAACTGCCAGTAACCTGTTCTTAATTGACGCCTTCGCGCGTAAACCGCGCGTCCACTTCCTGCGCGCAGGAACGATCGTTATTGGCGCTCTCCTTCCAATGTTTAGCCACCTGTCCTCTTTGTTTGGAATCAGCCTGGAGTTGGAAATAATCCTATCAATATTTTCATTTTCGCTTGCAACTGCGGGGTTTTTATATGGAATATTCAGCAACCGATTAATTGAGGCAACGCCAATTACCCGTGACCTTGTGGTAGAGGGAATGGATGATGGTTGGATGGTGGTTGATCACCAAAACAAAATCATTGACTTGAATTCATCGGCAGAGGAGATGATTGGCTTATCTCACAAAAAGATCTACGGTGAATCCATAGACCAGATCTTGACCGACTGGCCGAACATTCTGCGCTCCACCAAGGGCAACAAGGAAATAGAAATGCGGCGGAGCGTAAAATCCAAAAAAGATTGGCGTTATCTGAACATTCGCATCTCCAAATTGACAGATCAAAGAAACTCAAATTTTGGGCATTTGATCCTCTGGCGCGATATTACCGGACGCAAGATGGCAAATGATGCCCGTCAACGAGCCCGCGATGAGTTATTCGTTCTTTTAAATGCAGTATCCAGCGCCGCCAGCCGTTCGGTGGATTTGGAGGAATTTTTATCCGAATCCAGTTATCAGATCGTGTACTCTTTTCGAAGCCAAGCTGTTGCGATCTTCCTAAAAGAAGACGGCAACGGCAGCTCGACAAGGCTTGTGTTGAAGTCTCAATTTGGGTTTCCGCCAGACCATATCAAGGAAATCAGTCAGGACTCTGTTGCCACAACCATACACAAGTGGCTGACAACCGACGAAGAAAATCAGCCGTTGATCATTAACAATTTCAATGAATCAACGAATGTTCCGCTGAGCTTAAGAAAATTGAGTCTTGACTGTGTCGTGCTAATTCCATTGGTCATTTCCACACAACACGAGAAAAATATCATCGGCTGCTTATGCCTGGGGCGGAACGAAAGCATATCTTACAGCCAAGATGAGGTCATTCGTTTGACCACGATCTCCAATCAAATTGCAACGCTGATCGACAACAACCGCAGAAGGCAATTTGCAATCGCCCTCTCGGAACGCCAACGGCTATTACGCGACCTGCACGATTCGGTGAGTCAGAAATTATACGGGTTGGTCGCTCTCACTGAGGCCGCTCAAGCTGGGATGGAGGCCGGATCCGAAATCGCTCCATTGCAGGTACTGACACGCATCGGGGAAAATGCCAGGCAGGCAGTCAAGGAAATGCGTCTCTTCCTTTATGAAATGCAGCCTGTCGATCTAAAGGATGGACTGGTTTCAACACTCCACCACCGTCTCTCGGCTGTTGAAGGACGCGCAGATATCAAAGCACGTTTGGTGGCAGATGAGAATATTCAATTATCAAAGGACAAGGAAATTGCGCTTTACTACATCGCGCAGGAAGCTTTGAACAATATTCTCAGGCATGCTCATGCCAAGAATGTTTCGATCACCTTAAAACAAACGCGGCAAAATGTTATACTGAAGGTTATCGATGACGGGCGCGGCTTCGATATAAAAAAAATTGACCATGGTGGTCTCGGACTGCCAAACATGAAAGAACGCGCGCTGCAAGTAAAGGGCAAGTACAAGATGGTTTCGGCTCCAGGCGCCGGGACGCAGATCACCATATCAGTTGGTAGAAAGAGTTTATAAAATCATGAAAGCAACCCGCATTTTGGTAGTGGATGATGAAAATGTTGTTCGGGATGGAATAGTCGCCATTCTTTCGTTTCAAACTGACATAAAAGTTGTCGGAGAAGCCGATAATGGAATTAAGGCTGTGGAACTTGCCCGCCAGACAAAGCCTGATGTAATTCTTCTGGATTTGAAAATGCCCAAGCAAGGCGGGCTTGAAACCATACCGCAAATAAAAAACATCTCCCCTGATTCAAAAATTCTCGTCTTGACAGGGTTTGATGAAAGCGACCTCGCATATCAATCCATCAAAGCTGGAGCGCTTGGGTTTCTCTTAAAGGATGCTACGCGAGCGCAATTACTCCAAGCGATTCGAGATGTGGCTAACGGAAGGGCTTCCATTCCGCCATCCATCGCCATGAAAGTTATTAACGAGCTAGACCACCCGGCCGAGCCGATCTACACTGCAAATCCTCTAACCCCTCGCGAGCTTGAAGTTTTGAAACTAATTGCCCGCGGATTGAGCAATCAGGAAATCGCACAAGCCCTGTTTGTGCATGAAAGAACTGTGGCGAAATATGTAAGCAGTATTTTGAACAAACTCCACCTGGCAAACCGCACTCAGGTTGCCTTGTATGCCATCGATAAAGGGCTGGCAGAACCTAAAAAATAATTCCTCAAATAACCACAAGCATAAAAATACCCGCGCTCATGGCGCGGGTATTTTGTCATATACGCGGAGATTACAATATCGTCATTCCAAAATTACTCCTGTCATAACTGACATGGTCATTTCTGCCCATTTCCCCTTCGCAAAAAAGATAAATTTCATCCCGCGAAATACATGTTTTATTCATTTCGTTTGCGAGGAGCGATCCATATAATGTGACTATAAACATTTTCGCTTAGGAGCCGCGCCTTGTTTCTTGGACAAACCCATAGCCAGCTAAAACAATCGAATCGACTTTCTCTGCCGCTCAACTGGAGGAAGTTGATTTCGGGCGGCATCTACCTGACGCAGGGTTTTGACCAAAATTTGCTTCTTCTCACCGAAGCCACCTTCCACGAAATATTCCAGCGCATATCCTCCCTCAACATCGCAGACCCACTGGTACGCCTGCTCTCGCGCATGTTCCTCGGCAAGGCAATATTTTTAATCCCAGACTCTCGAGGAAGCATTTCACTGCCTGCCAGCCTGATGAAATACGCAAACCTGAACGATGAGCTGGTCATTGTTGGTCAGGGAGATTATCTGGAAATCTGGTCACCAGACCAATGGGATCTGCAGCAGGCGCAAATAAATGATGCCCAGGCAAATTCCCAGCGATTTTCCACGTTCACAATTGCAACCCGCTGAAATACAAACTATTTACACAGGCAGCCTATATGAACAAAACCCGCATTCTCGTTGTTGACGATCAAAACGTTGTCCGTGAAGGGATGGTTGCCATTCTTTCTCTTCAGTCCGACATGGTTGTCATCGGTGAAGCTGAAGACGGCATTCAGGCGGTTCAGATCGCGCGAAAAACAAAGCCTGATGTGATCCTGCTTGACCTGGCCATGCCGCGGCAGGATGGACTTGCTACCATCCCGAAATTAAAGGAGATCTCCTCCAATTTCCGCATCCTTGTTCTCTCCAGTTTCGCAGAAAGCAACCAGGTCTATCAGGCGATCAAAACCGGCGCGCTTGGCTATATGCTGAAAGATACCCCGCGCGTCGAACTTCTACAGGCTATTCGCGATGTCGCAAAAGGACAAGCTTCACTTCATCCATCTGTGGCGATGAAAGTTATTCATGATTTCAATAATCCCGCGACAAAAGAAAGCCAATTCAGCGAACATCTGACCCGCCGCGAAATGGAAACTTTGCGCCTCATCGCCCGCGGATTAAGCAATCAAGAGATCGCAATGGCGCTTGTCGTCCACGAAAGGACGATCGCCAAATACGTCAGCAACGTATTGAACAAACTCCATCTTACCAACCGCACACAGGCCGCGCTATACGCCATCAGAGAAGGAATGGCTGCCACTGCAAATTGACCATGGCCAAAAATCCCCATCAGACAGCCCCAGAGCCTGGTCATTTGCACTCCGCGCGAGCATCAATGTTTTCGGCTTTTGCATTTTTAACTCAGTTTATATAATTTATCCAACACCCAAACAGAGGACTAATGAGCACTTTTGAATATCTAAAAGCAACAGATTTTGACCGTGCCTGGCTGAACTTTGAGCTGGATCTGCCTCTCAAACCTGGTCCCAACGGGAAGCCGAATCCATTCTATATTGACCGCCCCAGCAATCCGATCAACGAACTGATCGACGCCCTGCTCGCATCATTTTACCGACCCCCAAAATTTTTCTTTTCTGGTCATCGTGGATGCGGAAAATCCACCGAGCTGCTGCATTTATTAAGCAACAGCGACATTCAAAAAAAATATTGGCCAATCAATTTCAGCATTCGTGAAGAGACTGACATCATCGATCTTGATTTCCGCGATGTGCTGTTCGCCATCGGAAGCCGCTTATTCCGTGAATATCGCAAAAAAGGCGGTGTGCTGCCAGACCAGCTGCTCAAGGAATTGAACGGCTGGAAAGGCAGGGTTGAAAAACACATCACCACAAAACTGGATGGTCGCTTGGCGGAAATCGAATTAGGCGCTTCGGTGGATGCCTTCTTTGCCAACGCAGGACTCAAAATGAAGTTGGAGCCCGCCACCCGCACCGAGCTTCGTCAGGTTGTGGAAACCGACATCACAGGGTTGATCGCGATCATCAATCACATAGCGGCTGCTATCTACACCAAAGAACGCCGCATCCCGCTGATCCTGATCGATGACATGGACAAGCCCGACCTCGACCGCGCGCGCACCATCTTCCATGACCATCGCGAGATCATGCTGCAGCCCAATTGCGCCATCGTGTACACCGTATCGAGCGCGCTCTTCTACAGCAAGGAATTTGACGCGATCCGCGATCAGGCGCTTTTCCTGCCAAACATAAATTTACGGAACTCAACCGATTCCGAAAAACCGTTGAAGGAAGGTTATCGGACCTTTGAAAAATTTGTTTCTGTGCGCATGAATTCAAATTTGATTCAGCCGCCGGCTCTCGACCAGGCAATCACTTACAGCGGCGGAGTCTTCCGCGAACTGGCGCGCATCATCCGCACCGCCATCGGACGCGCGCGCCGCAGAAAGGCAACCCAGATCGAATTGGACGATGTCGAATGGGCAGCGACCGAGATCCGCAACGAATATCGCCGCATCCTCGATAAAGAGGATATGAAACTCCTGAAGTATGTACAGAATAATAAAAAGCTCGAATATAACGACCGCCTCAGGCCGCTCCTGCAATTACTTGCCCTGCTTGAATACCGTGACGAGGAAAATTGGTGTGACGTCCACCCGGTCTTAAGGAAAATGTTATGACAATTAGCGGCATTCTTCAGCATGTGGAAACGAATACATTTGATGAGCGTGTCGAGGTTCTCGCACACGAGCTTGAGCTTGCCATCAAATGGAATCGACCCTCCGCTCTTCTGGCTATTTACAGTTCAGAACATGCGCGAGTGGACGCTGAAGCTGCGCTGAAAAAATCCCTTTCCCAGCATGACCAAAGCATCGTCCATATCCCGTTGGATGATATGCCGGGCTTTGACCTTGGCTATCATCTCCACCAAATGCCCGTCAACACAGATCAGGTCTTTTTTATTTCAGGCGTGAAAAAACCGGACCAGGAACAGGCAAATGTCTTTTTAAACCTTGGCACATACAAAGACGAACTGCTGGATAAAAAAATCCGCCTCGTCTTTTGGGTATCTCATAATTCAGCCGCGGACTTACTGCGCACAGCGCCAGATTTCTGGGGCTATCGTCAGCGGATCATTGAATTTGACGAATCGCCCAAACCCGACCAAATCCTCCAGAATGCCATCGAGACTGTCTGGCAGGGTATTGGCGAATACACAGAGCAACTGGAAGACACGGATGAAAAGATCAACATGCGTGAGACCCTGCTCACCGAACTTCCAAAAGATGCCGAATCAACTTCTACGCGCGCTCATCTCATGCTTACACTTGGCATTCTTAATTGGCGAAAAGGCGATTACGAAAAAGCCTTCGAAAATCTACAAAACGCGATCAAGTCTGCGATCAAACTCGAAGACAATCTTTTCGAGGCGGAATGTTTCAACGCCATCGCTTTGGTTTTTTTCAGCCAGGGAAAAAATGATGAAGCGATAGAAGCCTACAAGCAGGCAATTGCAATCGCGCCTGAACAGATATTCGTCTGGAACAACCTCGGCAACCTTTGCCTGAAGATCATGCGCAATGACGAAGCCATGCTCGCCTTTCAAAAGGCTCTTATTCACAATGAAAAAGACCCGGTCGCTTGGAACGGGCTTGGCGCTGTCTATTACGCGATCGGCTACATCAGCGACTCGATCGTTGCCTACAAAAAAGCAATTGAATTTTCGCCCGCGCTGGCTCATCCATGGAACGGGCTCGGCGACGCGTACGTCCGTGTTGGGCGCGACCTTGACGCCATCGCAGCCTATCAAGAAGCGATCGAACTAAAAAAGCAATATGTTGCGCCGTTGCTTGGTCTTGCCGATGTTTACAACAGGCAGGGTCGAAATAAAGATGCGTTCAAGCTTTTTCAACGCGCATTGAATATCAAACCCTCCGATCATTTAATTTGGAACAATCTCGGACTGGTCCTGCTAAAGATGAATTTAAATGATGAGGCAGCGCAGGCTTTTATCAAGGCATGTGAGTTGAACAAAAATTTTGCCTGGTCATATTGCAACCTCGCGGCTGCATATGCCAATCAGAGCAGGCACACTGAATCGATTGACCTGTGTCTTAAAAGTTTGTCCATGTTCACAGAAGATGCTGATAAAGCTGTGGCGTGGGATCGCCTGGCTGATTACTATCGCGCCGTCAATGACTATGACAACGCTATGAAAGCCTACCAGACGGCGGATCAACTCAGGGGGCGGATCGCCGCGCCGAAGAAATTCGGGTCAGACTCGCCGCTGCCTGATCCTGCTCCAGCGGCAGATTCTCCCGTTGAGGAGCGCCCGGCCCCACCCGAAGAACGAAGCGCGAAACAGCAATCCCAAACAGAAGAAGCCATTAACCGCCTGATCGATCAATTCACAACAACCGAACAAACCATGGAGGAACCCGACATGTCTGCTTTCTTTTCACACCCGATCCTTAAATCTACATCTGCGTCGGAAATTTCAAAGAAACAAGTTCACGCCATTTCCTTCGAGAATGAAGATGATATGACTGAATCTAGAAATCCCGCGGTTTGGAATGAAAAAGGAAATATCCATTTTCGGAATGGAGCATATAACGACGCGGTCACAGCTTATAACAAAGCCATCGAACTTGACCGTTCGTTTGGCTGGCCCTACAGCAATTTGGCGCTGACCTACCTTACGCTCGGAAAATATGCGGAAGCCGTACTGCTCTACCAAAAAAGCATCTGCCTGCTGCAAACCAACGAAGAAAAAGCCGCTTCCTGGAACAGCCTCGGCAATATTTACCGCCGCTTGAACAATTATGAAGGCGCGCTGGAAGCCTATCAAAACGCCGATGCGGTCGATCCGCAAAATGCAGGCAAGCGCGACAAAGCAGATTTTGCCTATTCTGTGCCGAACTCGCAAAACCCGCAAGTCTGGATCGAGCTTGGCAATTTATTCTTCAAAGCGGCAGCCTACAACGATGCGGTGGAAGCGTACACCAAAGCTGTAAAAATTGACCCTGCTTCGGGCTGGGCGCACAGCAACCTTGCCATGTCGCTCGTGTACCAGGGCAAATACAAAGAGGCGATCCCTGTCTACCTCAAAAGTATTGAACTGTTCACCAGCGGCAAAGACAAGGCCGTCTCGTGGAATCGGCTGGGAAATGTCTATCGCAGGATGAACGATTCTGAGAATGCAAAAAAGGCATATAAAAACGCGGCTGACTTATCTGACGAAAAAGAGTCGCTGCTGACCCGCGCGCGCTTCAGCCTGCTGGGCAATTGCTACTCAAATTAATCAGGGTATCCAATTTTGGACTGGAGGTAAATATGTCGGAATTTGAATTTTGGAAGGATATCGGTAATATTTCTGACGCAATCATAAATTACCAGAAAAAGAACGCGGAGTTTAATAACCGCTACATTAACCCGTGGCTGCGGCTCGGCAATCTTGCTGTTGGCGCTGATCGCAGCAGTAAAATCGCGCGGGCATACCAGCACGCTACTGAAATTGACCCGGGCAACGTCCAAAACTGGATCGACCTCGGCGACGAGTATTTGAAGCTAAGCAATTGGGAAGAAGCTGTCCCTGCCTACCGCAAGGCAATTGAACTGTCTCCCAAAGCTGGTTGGCCAATGAGCAACCTTGCGCTCAGCCTGGTGATGCTTGGCAATGTCGAAGAAGCGATTCCGCTGTACATTGCCAGCATTGATCTTTTGGATGAAAACAAGGACAAAGCAATTTCAATGAACCGCCTTGGCGAGGCTTACCGCAAATTGAATGATTACGAAAAAGCCTTTTTGTCATTTCAGAAAGCCGATAGGCTGGAAGGCAAAATTCCCGGCCCAGTCGCTGCGGTGGAAGTTCCGCAGGAAGCGCCCGCCCCCGCTGTGGAAGAAGCCGCCGTTGAAGAAGTGACGGCAGAGCTTTCAGTCGATGAGGATAACGGCGGCGATAATCCGCTGGCGAATTTAGAGAAAAACTATGCGCAGAATGACGAGCCTGAATATGTGCAGGTAGTTGACGACATGCCCAACGAAACGAGCTCAATTGAAAACGAACCTGCTGAACCGTTGGATGAAGCCCCGGTCAGGGACAACGGCATTATTCCAAGCTGGCTTTCTGAAGAGCACAAGAGCAGCCTGAATCCATTTGCCGATGACAATAAAGGCAAACGAGTGCCTGAATGGCTGGTGGTCAACTCAAAGGATGATGCTCGGGAGGCTGGCGAAATTTACATCAGCAAGGAAGATGCCCAAGCGCTTTCAGACCAGTTCAAGGGTCAGGTTGAAGCGTATTCCGAGGAGCAGGAAACTGCGGCAGGTGAAGAGTCGCTCGGATTGGCAGATTATCAGGCAGTCAGAAATTCCCCA
>Ga0172368_10003882_pt1 | contig 17685 bp, 10 predicted proteins | sample Lak11m_FD_114540 | JGI IMG/M metagenome (GOLD analysis project Ga0172368, IMG submission 114540) | Freshwater microbial communities from Kabuno Bay, South-Kivu, Congo - kab_022012_11m | ecosystem: Environmental > Aquatic > Freshwater > Lake | place: Democratic Republic of the Congo: South-Kivu...
AGCCGCCCGACCATCTCCTTCGCGGTCTCCTCCGGCATCGACTGGTTCGATGTGCAGGCCGTGGTGCACTTTGGCGAGCTGGAAGTGAGCCTGCAGGAGCTGCGGCGCGCCCTGCGCCGCCGCGAGCGCTATGTCAAGCTGGCGGACGGCACCATCGGCGCCCTGCCCGAGGATTGGCTGGCGCGCTACCGCCGCCTGCTGGACCTGGGGGAACCGACCGGCGAGAAGCTGCGGCTGTCCGCCGCGCAAATCACCGCCATCGACGAGTTGCTCGAGGGCGCCGATGGGGTGCGCGTGGATGAACAATACGAGGAGCGCCGCCGGCGCCTGCGTGATTTTTCCTCGATCGAGCACCGCGACCCGCCGCGCGGGCTGACCGGCGAGCTGCGAAATTACCAACAGGCCGGCTACGAGTGGCTGCATTTTCTGCATGACTACGGCTTCGGCGGCTGCCTGGCGGACGACATGGGCACCGGCAAAACGATCCAGGCGCTGGCGTTGCTGCAATCGCTGCGCGAAAACGGCCACGCGACCGCCGCTGACCTGATTGTGGTGCCGCGCTCGCTGATCTTCAACTGGCAGCGCGAGGCGGAGCGTTTCACCCCCGGCCTGCGCGTGCTGACCCACGCCGACCAGACCCGCGATCAGTCGCTGCAGTCCTTCGCGGAGGCGGATCTGGTATTGACCACCTATGGCGTGCTGCTGCGCGACATCGAGCAGTTTCAGCAATATGCCTTCCACTATATTCTCCTCGACGAGTCGCAGGCGGTGAAAAACCCCTCGAGCCAGACGGCGCACGCCGTGCGCCTGTTGTCCGGCGACCACCGGCTGGTGCTCACCGGGACGCCGGTGGAGAACAATGCCACCGAGCTCTGGTCGCAGTTCGCCTTCCTCAACCCCGGGTTGCTGGGCAGCCTGGAATACTTCCGCCAGGAATTCGCGGGGCCCATCGAGCGCAGCGGCGACACCGATGCGGCACAGACGCTCAGCCGGCTTGTCTTCCCCTTCATCCTGCGCCGCACCAAAGAGCGGGTGGCGTCCGAGCTGCCACCGCGCACCGAGCGCACGCTCTATTGCGAAATGGAGCCCCCACAGCAGCACGCGTACGATCGCATGCGCGATCAGTACCGCGCCCTGCTGCTCGGTCTCATCGATGATGGCGGCATGGACAAAGCGCGCATGAAGGTACTCGAGGGCCTGCTACGCCTGCGGCAGATCTGCAACCATCCGCGGTTAGTGGATGCCGATTTCACCGGCACATCCGCGAAGTTCGACGAGCTGCTCGAACTGCTGGAGACACTGCGCGCCGAAGGGCACAAGGCGCTGGTCTTTTCGCAATTCACCCGCATGCTGAAGATCGTGCGCGAGACGCTCGATGAGCGCGGCATTCCCTACGAATACCTGGATGGGCGGACAACAGATCGCCAGGCGCGTGTCGATGCTTTCCAGGAGCACCCGGAGACGCCGTTCTTCCTCATCAGCCTGAAGGCCGGCGGGGTAGGCCTGAACCTGACCGCCGCCGATTACGTGATCCATATCGACCCCTGGTGGAACCCGGCGGTGGAGATGCAGGCCAGCGACCGCGCGCATCGCATCGGCCAGGACAAGCCGGTGCACATCTACAAGCTGATCGTGAAAGGCTCCGTCGAGGAGAAGATCCTGCTGCTGCAGGAACGCAAGCGCGAATTGGTTCGCCAGCTCATCCGCACCGACGGCGGTCTGGTCAAATCCCTCACCCGCAACGATGTGGCGGAGCTGTTCAGTTGACGAAGCGGACGCGTGCCGGCGCCGGTATCGCGTCCTATGGCCCAAGCAATAAACACAGCTTTAGATGAATGGAATCCTGAATACTATAGCGAAGGTTTTACATTCTTCTTAAATGTCATCTATGAGATATTAACTTGTAAATTATATAGCCATATTTCCATACACTCTAAAATGTTATGTCAATGTTGCACGTGTAACATCTGTTTTTACTCCCAGATAATCTCCCAGATAATTACCTCTGCGAATGCGGAGAATTTCCCGTTTTTTCGGAAATTTTCGGCCATTCCCCTCCTCACCCCGCCAGGCCAGCCGCTTGGAGAAAAAAGGCAATATTTGACACATTTTGACACATATCGTTCCCCCCCCTCTTCCTCATCCTCTTCCGCTTACGCTTACTCTGACTCAACCCCCTTCCCCCCCATCCTTCCAATTTTCCAACCTTCCAACCTTCCAACCTTCCAGCCTTCCAGCGGCGAAAAAGGATACCGTGCGCCGGTATCGAATGGTTGTATTACCTGCAGCATAACGGAGGATCTGGTGCGCATACTCTTTTTCGGTGATGTGGTGGCCCAGGCGGGGCGCCGGGCGATCGCGGCCGTGCTGCCGCGCTGGCGAGAGGGCGTGCAGCCGGATATCGTAATTGCCAACGGTGAGAATGCGTCGCACGGCATGGGCATCACCCCGGAGACAGCCGCGGAGTTGTTCGCCGCGGGCATTCACGTCATCACGCTGGGCAATCACACCTTCCGCCGAAAAGAGGCCGCGGCGCTGCTGGCGGCCGAGCCGCGCATCCTGCGTCCGGCCAATTATCCGCCCGGCGTTCCGGGCTATGGTTACGGCGTGTTTCCCGCCGGCGAGCGCCCGCTGGCCGTGGTCAGCCTGCAGGGCCGCATCTTCATGGACCCGATCGACGATCCATTTCGCTGCATTTTAGAGCTTCTCCCCTTGCTGAGAAAGCAGACACCTTGTATTCTGTTGGATATCCATGCCGAAGCGACGAGTGAAAAAGCGGCGCTGGCCTGGATGCTGGACGGGCAGGTGAGCGCGATCATCGGCACCCATACGCACGTACCGACGGCCGATGCGCGCATTTTGCCCGCCGGCACGGGATTCATCACCGATGTCGGTATGTGCGGCCCGCGGGATTCTATCCTGGGGGTGCGTGTCGATATTGTGCTGGAACGTTTTCGCACCTGGATGCCGGTCCGATTCGAACCGGCCGTCGGTCCGGTCATCGTCAGCGCGGTTCTGGTCGAAATCGCGGAAACCAGCGGCCAGACTGTTGCGATGACGCGAATGGAGGAAATCGTCGATCCCGCTACGCTGGGACATCTGGCCTGATCCGCGCGGGCGGTCACGGACTGCGGGAGTTCACCAGCTTATCAGGAAGGGGCGCGCTCACCCGAGCCGCATCACGCAGTGGGGGTGAGTTATTTCCCGACATTTCAGCGGGAACACGCCGTGGAGCGCCGCTGTAAACAACATCAGTGTCAGCCGTTTCAGACATCACTATGCGGCGGACGTCTTATAATGTGGGTGCCAATTATACCGGAGGAGGCCGGCGAGAGGATCGCTGCTCAGGGGCCGGTCTTGCGCTCGGTGTGCTGCGTGCATGATGGTGCAGACCATTCCGGCGTGGCATAGGCACCCCGATTCACAATCGTGGCAATTACGCGAATCGGTACAACCTATCAACGACAACAACGAACTAAGGAGCGCACCATGGAAGTCTTACGGGTATCTGCCAAATCCAATCCGAACTCCGTTGCCGGCGCCCTGGCCGGTGTCATCCGCGAAAAAGGTACTGCGGAGTTACAGACCATCGGCGCCGGCGCCCTCAATCAGGCGGTCAAAGCCCTGGCCATCGCCAGAGGATTCATGGCCCCCTCTGGGGTCGATCTGATCTGCCGTCCGGCCTTTACCGACCTGGAGGTCGATGGGCAGGAGCGCACAGCCATCCGCTTGATGATTGAGCCAAAATGAGACAGCGGGGCACGTCGCGCAGGCCTGCGCGACGTGCCCCTACCCGCCACCCGCAGGCTGCGTCGCTCTCGACGCCTCCGCAGCATCCCGTCCCCCCGCGGGTGATCCGGGACGGCGATCCCATGTACCATTCTCCCTCACCACCGGCCCCATACGCGTCATGTTACGCCAAACGCAATGATATTTCATGCTCATGCTCGAAGAAGCCTATTCGCCCCAGTGTCAGCTTCACTAAGTTGATGGATCAGGAAGCTTGTCTGGATGTGGGCAGGCTTTTAGAGCATGAGCATGAGCATGAAATGACCAGATGCTTGGCGTAAGATGACGCTTATGCGGACTGGGGGACAGCCACAGAATGATCGGCAACGGCTGCGGAACAACGCCGTGGAGATCGTCCTGGCAAACCAGGCAGGCGGTATATACTGCAGGTGCCGGACGGATGGTCATAGCTTAATGTAGCCTTAATCTTTTATTGACCGTTTCACAATCGAAAGCCCTTTCCTCTCCCTCCGAACGTAGTACAATACTTTCATACGGTGGTAGTCCGTTCGGGTGTGGCAACTCCGAGAGAGGACTCCCATTATGTTACGAAAGGAGACGACATATGCGTTCCCCATTGAAGCGTGGTTTCACGCTGATCGAGCTGCTGGTGGTGATCGCGATTATCGCGATCCTGGCCTCGATCCTCTTCCCGGTCTTCGCCAAAGCCCGCGAAAAGGCGCGCCAGACCCAGTGCACCAGCAACGTCAAGCAGTTGGCCCTCGCCATCCAGATGTATTCCCAGGATAATGGTTCACAGTATCCGGGCATCGATGGCTCCGGCTGGGTCAGCAAAATTGCCTCGTATCTGGGCAGCAGCACCCAGATGTTCCAGTGCCCGTCCGACACCACCGGCGACGGCGTGGTCAGCTATGCACTGTCCGGCCTGATGGTACGCGAGGATGGCACCGGGGTGAAAGAATCCCAGGTGATCTCTCCGTCCGAAGTCGGCGTGCTCGCTGATGCCGGCCCCTCCCAGGCGTATCCCGCCAGCCGCGTCATCGGCGGCGGTGCCTCGATGGCCATTGCGGACATCGGCTCCGAGCCAGCAACCCGCCACAGCAAAGGGCTCATCGTGGGCTTCGCTGATGGCCATGCCAAGTACTTCCAGGGCGCCATCAACAAGGGTGACGAGGGCAATGGCGCGGTTCGCGCATTGTACCATGCAGCGCCGCTCGGCCTGATCGACAACCCGACTGCCTGCATGCCCATCAACTGCGAAATCACCGGCTCCGACAACGTCATCATCGGTGGTGAGTATGTCACCCGCCCGATCCTGATGGCCGCCACCGGGATGTATGCCGGCAGCTACTACACCAACGGCTTCAAGGGTCAGAAATACACCGCGGGCCGCCCGAGCACCGGTTGGGTGTGGGGGATTGGCAGCGCGGGGCCGGGCTTAAATGCCACCTCCGCCATCGCCGTTGACGGCGTTTGTGTCATTGTGGCCAAAGGCTGCAAGATCCCCGGCGTGAATACCAATCCCAACGACAATAGAACGCTGCTGCCCTGGCCGTCGATGTCCAACAGCACCTACATCGTGCGCACCATGATTATCGCCACGATGTTCAATCGCGGCTTCGAGCAGAACACCGTGCAGGTCTACCACATGCCCGATGCCAATTGCTCGACCAACGACTACATCAAGAACGTGGTCGGCAACACCAGTTGGGGCACCGACTCGCTTGAAGTGGCGGATGACGCTGAGATGGTCGAGAAGATCGCCAACGATCCGTATGGTATTGGCTATTGCTCGACCGCGTTCGCGGATCCTGACCGCGTCGTCGTCGTCGGCCTCCAGGGCATGGGCACCGATGGCAAGGATGCGATCTGGCCGCGCACCAGCAAAAAGTTCCGCTGGGTGATGCCGTCGCAAGCTGAGTCCACCTGGCCGTGGAAGCGCACTCTGAATGTGGCTGTTGCCGGTACGGAAGCCGCCACGGGAGTGCTCAACATCCGGAACGCCGTCCAGACTGGCAACCTCGTGAAGCTCGGTCTGTATGCCGGCCCGCTGTTCACCTGGGGTTACTGGGTAGGCAACTATTGATGCCTGACCGGTGAACTTGATGAACACACTACGGAGCCCGGCGAGCAATCGCCGGGCTCCGGTTTTCACTCTTCACAAATATAAATCTCGTTCCCCCGCCGCCGTGCGCGCCAGGTGTTGCTCCGTCCACTGCCGTACGCCGGCATCCGGAAGGCGCGCAAGGTGGCGCACAATGAGCGCCTCGCCCGCCGCGCGCGTGGCCGGCGACGCGTAGTCCTGCAGGTATTCCGCAAAGGTCAGCAGCGCGTTGGTCGCGCAAAAGCGCTGAATTAACCCCGGTTTGGCCAGTTCCATGAAATCGTGCCCGGTGCGTCCGCGCCGGTAACAACCGGTGCAGAAGGAGGGCAGAAAATCGCCATCGCACAGGCTGCGCACCACCACGTCCAGACCGCGGCGGTCGGCCAGCGTGAACTGCGGCGCCTCATCCGGATCCTCCTGCGCCATGTAGCCGCCGGGCGTGGTGCTGCTGCCGGCGGAAAGCTGGCTGACGCCCAGGTGGAGGAATTCGTCGCGCATGGCGGGCGTTTCGCGGGTGGACATGATGATGCCGGTATAGGGCACCGCCAGCCTCAGCACCGCCACGATGAGCTTGATTTCAGTATCGGTGAGTTGATACGGGGGATCGTTGGCAACCGGCGCGCCGGGGGCCGGTTCGAGCCGCGGGAAAGAGATGGTGTGCGGTCCGGCGCCATAAGTGCGGTCAAGGTACTCAGCGTGCATCAGCAGGGCCAGCACCTCGAATTTCGGATCGTAGAGACCAAACAGCGCACCCAGGCCCAGATCGTCGATGCCGCCGGCTACCGCCCGGTCGAACACCGTCATCCGGTAATCCATATTCGCCTTGGGGCCTGACGGATGCATCTGCGCGTAGGTGGCCCGGTGGTAAGTTTCTTGAAAGCACTGGTAGGTGCCGATGCCGGCATCCTTCAGCGCGCGGAAATGCTCGGACTCCATGGGAGCGGCGTTGATGTTCACCCGCCGGATTTCGTCTGTGCCGTCCCGGACATCATACACAGTCCGCACGGCCGCCGTCATCTCGTCGATCGACACGCGTGGGTCCTCGCCGAGCACCAGCAGCATGCGCTTGTGCCCCTGGCGTTCCAGTGCCGCCGTCTCGCGGGCGATCTCCTCCAGGCTCAGCCGCTTGCGGTGCAGCGCGGTGTTCGCGCGGCGAAAGTTGCAATACAGGCAGTCGTTAACGCAGATGTTGGAGGTGTAGAGCGGAGCGAACAACACCATCCGGCTGCCGTAAATCGCCTCTTTCACCTCTTTAGCGGCGGTAAAGATGCGGGCGCTCTGCGCCGCATTCGCCTGCAGCAGCACGGCGGTCTCGGACAGGCTCAACCCGTGCAGCTCGCGCGCCTTCGCCAGCACCTCATCCAGCTCGGTATCCGCCGGCGCATGCGCGCGCGCCAGTGTCTCATCGATCTTGCGCTCATCGATTATTTGATCTGCCCGCGTCGGGCATGCCGTTGCCATCATCTACCACCTGTTCCCGAATTTCTACACCGCGCGGATTACCGAGCCCGTAGGGAACCCCCTCCGTGGCGTTCCTGCCACCGTATACAAACAACCACGAAAGCATTCCCAGCGCAGTATACACTAAAAGGCCGCTCAATACGTCACGCGCTCTGCCGGTGCTGCAGTAAACCACGTACTTTACCGACCAGCCGTTCCAGGGGTATGGGGCGATCCAGGTATAGATCGGCCTTGATCCACTGGCGCCCCTCCGGACTATTCAGATCGAAGACGACTCCCAGCTCACGCGAAACGCTGCTCAGCAGCACCAGCGGTATGCGTGACAGGGCGGGATCGTGCTTCATCCGGTGCCCGAGCACGAAACCGGCATCGGGCTTCTCCAGCATCACATCGGAAATTACCAGGTCAGGATGCCGATCGCGCGCCAGCGCCAGGCCGTCCGCCGCCGTGGTGGCGGTGATGACCGTAAAGCCGGCCTCCTCCAGCGCCGCCTTCTCCCGCGGCAGTCGCTCGTCTTTGTCGATAATCAGAATGTTGCCGGAAATCGGTTCCGGAGTATGCATGTCAACCTTCCTCTCTCTGCTTCGGGGACTGTTCCCTTCGCCACTAACTACGAAATTAATAGCCTCGTTTTGTGTAACACGTATGCAGCAGCGCGTGCGACTTCTCGCCCAACGGTTCACCCAGGTACTCATCGTAGAGCTGCTTGACGATCGGATTGTCGTGCGAGGCGCGGATGGCAAGTGCCTCATCCTCAGTATAGATCGCCTTGATGCGCGCCTTGCGGACGGCGGCATTTGTCGGCATCGGGCTGCCACCGCCACCAATGCATCCGCCCGGGCAGCCCATCACCTCGATGAACTGATACGGACAGGTGCCGGCTTTAATCTGCTCGAGCAGCGTACGGGCATTCATCAGCCCGTGGGCTACTGCTACGCGCACGGTCGTGCCGTGCAGATCAACATTGGCCTCCTTCACGCCCTGCATGCCGCGCACCGGGGTGAAGTTGACGCGGCCCAGCATTTCCGCCGTCACCGGTCCTTCCGTCTTTTCCGGCGCGGTGAGCAGGAAGTAGGCCGTGCGCAGCGCCGCTTCCATCACCCCGCCGGTGGCGCCAAAGATCGCGCCGGCGCCGGAGGCCACGCCGAAGGCAAGATCGAATGCCTCGTCCTCCAACTCATCGAACTTGATCCCCGCCAGCTTGATCATGCGCGCAGCTTCGCGGGTGGTCAGCACGTAGTCTACGTCCTGGTAGCCGCTGTCGTTCATCTCGGGTCGCTGCGCCTCATACTTCTTCGCCGTACACGGCATGATGGAGACCACCACCATCTTGCTGGGGTCCAGTCCTTCCTTCTCGGCGTAATACGTCTTCAGCAGCGTGCCCACCATCATGTGCGGCGACTTCGCCGAGGACAGGTGGTCGAGCAGGTCGGGATAGAAGTGCTCGATGAACTTTACCCAGCCGGGCGAGCAGGAGGTGATCATCGGCACCGGCTCGCTGCCGGTCGTCAACCGCTGCACCAGTTCACTGCCCTCCTCCATGATGGTCAGGTCGGCGCCCACGTCGGTGTCGAACACCCGGTCGAAACCGAGGCGGCGCAGCGCGGCGGTGAGCTTGCCCGTTACGCGTGTGCCGGCCGGCATGCCGAACTCCTCGCCGATGGTGGCGCGAATGGCCGGCGCCACCTGCACGATGACGATCCGCTCCGGGTCGTTGACGGCATCCCATACCTCTTTCAGGTTGCTCTGCTCGCGCAAGGCGCCCGTCGGGCAGACCAGAATGCACTGCCCGCAGTTAACACAGGCGGTATTGCACAGGCTGTCATCGAAGGCGGGCATAATGACCGACTGGAACCCACGGCGGGTGAAGTCGATGGCCGCCACGCCTTGAATCTCCTCACAGACGCGCACGCAACGCCCACAGAGGATGCATTTTTCCGGGTCGCGGACCAGCGATACGCTGCTGGCGTCGACGGGATACTCGCGCTGGGCGCCCTGGTAGCGCATCTCGCGGATGCCCAGGTCCTGCGACAGCGCCTGCAGTTCGCACTTCCCGCCGCGCACGCAGGTCAGGCATTCCTGCGGGTGATTGGCCAGCAGCAACTCGACGATGGTCTTTCGCGCTCGCCGCGCCCGCGGGCTATGCGTGTGAATCACCTGGCCGTCTACCGCGGGAAAGGCGCAGCTCGGTACCAGCCCGCGCGCGCCATCCACCTCCACCACGCACATGCGGCAGGCGCCGGAGGGGAACAGGTCCTCCAGGTAGCACAATGTCGGGATGTCGATCCCCTGCTCGCGGCACACCTGCAGAATGGTCTGTCCCTGCTTCGCCTCAACTTCTTTATCGTTAATCGTCAGTTTGATGGTATCTGGCATGCTTCACTCCTCACAATGCATTCAGCCAATTCGCCAATAACGCCCGTTCCGGTGGTCGAGTAGGCACGGAAGCCTTTTCAAAAAAGCCCACACAGCTTCCAAGCCGTATCGAGACCACCTTATCTATAGCGCCCGTTCCCGAAAAGCCTTCCTATCCACGCGGTGGTTTCGATACGGCACGGAAACTGCGGAAAGAACCGAACAGCTTACCTGCCTACTCAACCACCGGACTGAGTGCATATTCATCAATCCAAGGCGCATCGTGACAACCCGCTACAACTAACTACTAACTACTTATCACTAATCACTTCTCACTCACTCACCACCGCGTCAAACCGGCATGTATCCTGGCACACACCGCAGCGCAGGCACTGGTCGGGATTGATGAAGTGCGGCTGTTTCGCATTGCCGGTGATGCAGCGCGCCGGGCAGTTCTTCGCACACGCCGTGCATCCCTTGCATTTCTCCACGTCGATATGGAAGGTCAGCAAGGTTCGGCACGCGCCCGCCGGGCAGGTACGCTCGAAAACATGCGCTTCATACTCGTCGCGGAAATAGCGCAGGGTGCTCATCACCGGGTTAGGCGCGGTCTGCCCCAGCCCGCACAGCGAGGTGTCTTTGATCACCGCCGCCAGCTCTTCCAGCATGATGACCGACTTAAAGCGCTGCACCGTGTCCTCCGGCTTCTCATCGCGATATGGGCGCACGATGCGTTCGAGAATCTCCAGCATGCGCGTGGTGCCCTCGCGGCAGGGAATGCACTTCCCGCAGCTCTCGTTGCGGATGAAATCCATGAAGAAACGCGCCAGGTCCACCATGCAGGTGCTCTCGTCCATCACCACCAGTCCACCCGAACCCATCATAGCGCCGACAGCGATCAGGCTGTCGTAGTCCACCAGGGTGTCAAGCAGCGCCGTGGGCAGACAGCCGCCGGATGGCCCGCCGATCTGCACCGCTTTGAACGGCGCATCGTCCAGGATGCCGCCGCCGACGTCGAAGACGACTTCGCGCAGCGTCATGCCCATCGGCACCTCAACCAGCCCGCTGTATTTGACCTTACCGGTAAGGGCGAAGACCTTGGTGCCCTTGCTCTTCTCCGTGCCCACGCCGGCGAACCATGCGCCGCCGTGCTCCACGATAGCCGCCACGTTGGCAAAGGTTTCCACGTTGTTGATATTGGTCGGTTGGCCCCACAGGCCGCTCTGCGCGGGATACGGCGGGCGCACGCGGGGCATGCCGCGCTTACCTTCGATGGAGGCCAGCAGCGCCGTCTCCTCGCCGCACACGAAGGCACCGGCGCCTTGCTTCAATTTCAAATGGAAGCTGAAGCCGCTGCCCAGGATATTGTCGCCCAGCAGGCCAACACACTCCAACTCCTCGATGGCGTGCTGCAGGCGGCGAATGGCCAGCGGATATTCCGCGCGGCAGTAGATGTAGCCATGGTCGGCGCCAATGGCCATAGCGCCCAACAGCATCCCCTCGATCACGCGGTGCGGGTCGCCCTCCAGCACTGAGCGATCCATGAACGCGCCCGGGTCGCCCTCGTCGGCATTGCAGACCAGATATTTCGGAGTGCGCTCCTGCGCGCGGGTGAGCTGCCACTTCTTCCCGGTGGGGAACCCGCCGCCGCCGCGTCCGCGCAGGCTGGATTGCTGCACTTCATCCAGCACCATCTGGCCGCTGTCGCCGGCGGCGATGGCTTTTGCGAAAGCCTGATACCCGCCGCGCGCCACATACTCGTCCAGCGAGTCCGGATCGATCATGCCGCAATTTTGCAGCACGATACGGCGCTGTTTCTCCAGCACCGGCACCGTGAAGAGATTGGGGAGGGTGAATTCGTCGCTGTGCATATCGGCGTCCGGGGAGTCGATGTACCCCATCGCCAATGCGCGTGGCAGCTCATCGTTGACCAGATATTCTTCAACGATCCGCACCGCCTTTTTCGCGTCCACGTTGTCGAAGCACACGCGCGGACGGCCGGGGAGCTTGACATCGAGCATCGGCTCGCGATGGCATAGCCCGAAGCAGCCGACCTCTTTCAGCACGGCGTCAATGCCGTACTCAGCCAGCTTCTCGCGTAGCACGGGGATGACTTTGTCCATGCCGCTGGCCAGGCCGCAAGTGCCGGTGCCCAGGTAGATGATCGGCGTCTGCTGCACGTGCATCGCCGTATCGCGCGCCGCGGCCAGCTTCTGCGCGCACGCGGAGTCCGCATGGCAAATCGGGCCCTCCAGCCGGCAGCGCAGGTAATCCGCGCACGGCGTCGCCGGCGTGTGCGTGCAGCGCGCGCAACAAGGCGCCATCAGCAGATCGTCCAGCACAATATCAATGGTCGAATGTGTCATATCACCCTCACCTCATCCTCTGACTCAGCCTCATACTCTTACTCATCCTCTTACTCTCAACTCCGCTTAGCCGGAACCCAATGTCCCAAAATGTCCCAAAATGTCCCATAAAACAGCACTTTTCATGAGTGTGCAGCCATTTTCTCGACAAGCTGTTGAGCACTTCAGCGAGTATAATTACTCTCATTCACCCTTTCACTCCAAAACTCTCCAGACCGCTACCAACCGCCCGGTCTCCAGCACCACTTCCCTCCCACGGCCATTTCATTTTGCACCTTGCACTTTTCATTTTTCATTCTTCTCTTGATATTCTTTAATCAGCTTCCCGACCCCGCGCGCCTGCACCGCCCCGTGGAAGTCTCCATCTACCGTCACCACCGGCGCAATGGAGCACGCGCCCAGGCAGGCCACGGTCTCCAGCGTGAATTCGCCGTGCGGCGTCGTTTCGCCGGGCTGCACGCCCAGCTCGCCGGACAGCGTATCCAGCAGCAATTTTGACCCGCGCACGTGGCAGGCCGTGCCACGGCAGACCTTGATGGTATGCTTGCCGGTGGGCTGCAGGCGGAACTGATTGTAGAAAGTCGCCACGCCGTATACCTTGGCGGTCGAAACCTCCAGGTGCTTGCCGATGGCTCCCAGCGCCTCCTCGGGCAGGAAGCCGAACCGCTCCTGCACTGCCTGCAGCAGCGGGATCAGCGTCTCGCGACGCCCGGCGGGGAATTCGCTGAGAATCTCCCGCACGGCATCCTGGGTGCATTGACATGTCTGGTTACTCATTGTCACTCCAGTTCGTGAAATAATTCACTAGTGAAATATATCACAATCTTTACTGGCATGTAAACATGATTTTCCGCCTCCAGGCAGATTTATCGGTATTTTTTTCATAAATCTTCTGCCGCCTGAAGAGATGGGACCAACATCATCGAGCATATTTCACTCGTGATTTACTTGTCGCGTACAGCAAGTATTGTGGAAGAAGCAATTTGTGATTAGTATCACGAACTGAACCTACTATCAAGCTGCGGCAGCGATGGCACATCGATAACCCATGCTATGAATCATGAGAAACTTGCCAAATGAGGCGACACCTCTTTATAGTTAGAGAGAAAGGACCGCCACATGCATCAACAAGCGATGAATGACCTTCCGGGAACCATTCCGGGATGGCTGCTGCAGCGCGGACCGTTTGTGATAACCTGGGCAATCTCCCGGCTCTTCCCCAAACCCCCGGGGGGTGTCGGGGCGGCTGCGTATATAGGCGCCGGCCAGTCCGATGCCGGTTGGACGGCGTGCGAGGCGAATGCCGACGACGGTTTCCTCGATATACACTCCCGGTTTGCCGGTGAGGATGGGCTCATTTACCTGGCCTGCCAACTTACGGTCGAGACAGCGGGCGAATGGGAATTGGCGCTGGGCCATGACGGCGGCGTGCGGCTCTTCGTGGAGGGTCGGGAGGTGTTGACCGAGCCGGCACTGCGCAATCCGGCAGTACCGGGTCGTTCCTGTGTTCGCGTCGCCTTGAGCCCCGGTCAGCATGAAATCGTGGTGGCCTTTGACCTGGCGGCCGGGGCGGGTTGGGGCATCATCCTGCAGGCTTCCCGCGTGGAGCCTCGCCCGGAGCCGGTGATCATCAGCGATCTTTCCGTCTGTTCGCCGGCCGCGGGACTCGCGGAACGGCACCAGCGCGGGCATTGGAAAGTCGTACCCTATACGACGACCACGTTCTCCGGCAACAGCCTGTGGGCATTGAAAAACAGCGGCGCCCCGGAAGTGACGCTGCCGCTGAACGCGACGGGATGGCATGCGGTCTATCTGGGATTGAGCAACGGCGGCATGCCGGTGGCGGCGAATCAGAATGTGGTGCGGGTCAAACTCTCCGGCGATGCCGCCTTCCAACACCGATCGCAGACGCAAGGCCGCTGCGAGGAGGTGTTTTTTACCTGCGCCGATCTCACCGGGCAATCGCTGCACATCGCCCAACAAACGGAAGGCTATCCCCGCGCGGCCTGCGTGTGCTATGTGAAACTGGTACCGTTGACCGAGAAGGAAGTCCAGGCGCTCCGGGACGATCGGCGGCAGCAGGATACCCGCCGGCTGATCGGCACCATCGATGGGTATAGTTTCCTGTATGAACGCCGGCCGACGACCGAGGCGGAGCTGCTGGAGGAATTTGAGCCGTTTCGCCACACCGACTTCGGCACCATCTGGTGGCAGTATACCGGCGCCGATCTGGTCAACTATCGCAGCCGACTCGGGACCATCCCCGGAGAGCATACCGATACCTTTCCCGATAAGGGATGCGGCTATTTCACCGAGTCCGTGCAGACGCTCATCGACCGCGGCATCGATCTCACGAAGGTGGCGGTGCAGGCCTGTCACGAGCGGGGGATGGCGATCCACATCGGCATGCGTCCTGCCGCGTGGAAATTCGAGCTGTCCTATGAGGATTACTTCATCTCCGACTTTTACCGGGCGCACCCCGAGTGGCGGTGTTGCGACCGCGACGGCACACCGGTCACACGGATGAGCTTTGCGGTCCCGGAAGTCCGTCAGCATCTGCTCGGTATCTTCCGCGAAGTGTTGGAGGCCGAACCGGACGGGCTGAACATCCTCTACCACCGCGGGTTCCCGCTGCTGCTGTGGGAAGATGCCTTCCGTGCGCGGTTTATGGACGTCTACGGCGAGGAGGCACGGGCGGTGCCGGAAGATGATCCGCGGCTCTACGATTTGCGGGCGGAGATCCTGACCGAATGGATGCGTGAGGTGCGCCAGTTGCTGGATGCGTTCCAACGCGAACGTGGGCTGGCAAAGCGCCTGGCACTCTCCATGACATGCCTGGAAACCGCGGCGGATAACCGGAAATTCGGCATCGATGTCGCCCGTTGGGCGCGGGAGGGGCTGATCGATCAGCTTGGAGTCATCCAATGGCCGGGCGCGCCGATCGAACTCGACTGGCTGCAGTGCGCCGTCGCTGGTACGCAGGTGTCCCTGCATCCCGGGGTGGTCACCTGGAAACAAACCGATGCCGGCGCGCTGCTGCAGCAGGCGAAGGCGTGGGATGATGCCGGCGCCAACGGCCTGCTCTTCTGGGACCCCAGCGCCAAGGTGCCCGATGGACTGTTCTGGCCCATCATCAGCCGCCTGGGACATACCGCGGAAACCCGCGCCCGCCTTGCGGCCGGTAAACCCGGCCCACTCATCACCTTTATCAGTGAGATGGGCGACGAGCCCACCTCACGCTGGTTAGCGCAGGCGGGATTCTGAAGGCGACCAATAATGCGGCGCAGTTACCAGTTACTTGTGTCCCCAATACCCACCACGTTGTTCTTCGTGAAATAGAGGATGGTCACTAATTGCTTTTCGTCGACTCTTCCCCATCACCGCCAGCCCGGAACCCGATCGGTCGATGGATGTGCTGCTGTTGGATCTCCTGCAAAGTTTGAATGATATACTCAAGCTGGCTCTCATGATCGGTGAGCATATCGTCATGCGTCTCCAGCAGATGCAGGCCGGCCAGCAGCTTTCGTTCGATGCGTTCCAGCTTAATTGCCATGTCCGCGTGGGCCGCGAGCATCGCCCGTTGCTGGATGAAGGCGCGGACGACGTAGACGCTCACTTCCACGGCTTTCGGACTATTCAATACCGTTGCCGCCATGACCGCGCCGTGCTCCGTGAAGGCATACGGCAGATAGCGGATATTCCGTTTAGATGCGAACACAATTTGTGATCGCATCACGTTGTCGCCCGGCAGTATCATTCCGCACGCGAATCGAGTATAATTAAACAGTCATTATTGTATGGATATCTCCGGGAGGACAGATCAGACGCGATGTTGAGCATCGGGATCCCGAAATTGGAAGGCCGGCTGGATGAGCGGTTCACCACGGTATTGGCGCGCATCGAGCGCTATAACCATGAACTGGACCGTGAGCTGCTCGAACACGCCTACGATTTCGCTTCCCGCATCCACGAAGGCCAGTTGCGCCGCTCGGGCGAGCCGTTCATCATCCACCCGCTTGAAGTGGCCTTCGTCCTTGCCGAGCTCGAGATGGACGAAACGACCATCGCCGCCGCGCTGCTGCATGACACCATCGAGGATGGATTTCTGGAGCGTGAGGACGGTGACATCACGCCGGTGGTGCGCGACGACCTGGCCCAGCGCTTCGGTGACGAAGTGGCCGTGCTGGTGGAGGGCGTGACCAAACTCGGCACCATCCACATCACCAGCCGTGAAGAGCGCCAGGCGGAAAATCTGCGCAAAATGCTGCTGGCCACCGCGCGCGATGTCCGTGTCATCCTCATCAAACTGGCCGATCGTTTTCACAACATGCGCACCCTGCGCTTCCTGCCGGAGCCGGACCAGCGCCGTATCGCCGACGAAACGATGCATATCTTCGCCCCCATTGCCCACCGCCTGGGCGTGTGGAAGATCAAGTGGGAGCTGGAGGACCTGTCGCTGCGCGTGCTGGAGCCGGAGATCTACCGCGAAATCCAGATGAAGGTCAACCGCACGCGCGCCGAGCGCGAGGAGGTAGTGAGCACCGCCATCGAGCGCCTGCAGTTACGCCTGCAGCAACTGGGCCTGCAGGCAGAGGTTGTCGGGCGCCCGAAGCACTTCTACTCCATCTACCAGAAGATGAAGACCCAGGACGTGGACTTCAACCAGATTCTCGACATGGAAGCAGTGCGCGTCATCGTCAATACCGTGCAGGAATGTTACGCGGTGCTGGGCGAGGTGCACAGCCTGTGGCTGCCGCTGCCCAACATGTTCACCGACTATATCGCGAAGCCCAAGCCCAACCTGTACCAATCGCTGCACACCAAGGTGATCGGCCCGAACGGCCAGCCGCTGGAGGTGCAGATTCGCACCTGGGAGATGCATCGCACATCGGAAGTCGGCATCGCCGCGCACTGGCGCTACAAGGAAGGCGTCAACCGCGACGTGGAATTCGAGCGCAAGGTGGCATGGCTGCGCTCGCTGCTCGAAATGCAGGCGGAAGCGAAATCCGAGGCCGATTGGCTCGACGCGTTGAAAGTGAACCTGTTCAAGGATCAGGTCTTCGTCTTCACCCCGGCGGGCGATATCATCGACCTGCCGGCGGGGTCCACGCCCATCGACTTCGCTTATCGCATCCACACCGACCTGGGCGCGAAATGCGCCGGCGCGAAGGTTAATGGCCGCCTGGTGCCGCTCACTTACATGTTCCAGAACGGCGACGTGGCGGAGATTATCGTCCGCGGCAACCAGAAACCCAGCCTGGACTGGTTGAACATCGTCGGCAGCGCCCATGCGCGCAACAAAATCAAGGCCTGGTTCCGCAAGCAAAACCGCGAGGAGAATATCCAGCGGGGACGCCAGGCGCTGGAAGAGGAATGCCGCCGCGTGGGCGTGCCCGCCGCCGACATCCTGCGCCAGGAGAAGCTGCTCGAAATCGCCAACAAGTCGAACCTGAATACGGTGGATGACCTGTACGCGTTGATCGGCTACGGCGAGTTGACCGCGGAAGGCGTGGTGCACCGCATCCGCGAAGATCTGCCGAAACGATCGATCGATGAATTGCGCACCACCTCCGCCCACCTGCAGGAGCAGGGCGAGCTGCCCATTCAGATCCAGGCCTCCGGCATCGACGGCGTGCTCTTCAAGCTCTC
>Ga0172368_10003885_pt1 | contig 17679 bp, 15 predicted proteins | sample Lak11m_FD_114540 | JGI IMG/M metagenome (GOLD analysis project Ga0172368, IMG submission 114540) | Freshwater microbial communities from Kabuno Bay, South-Kivu, Congo - kab_022012_11m | ecosystem: Environmental > Aquatic > Freshwater > Lake | place: Democratic Republic of the Congo: South-Kivu...
GCGCCGAGCATCAGCATGCCCATGCCCGCGCCGAAGTACCCGCCGTACGTCGCGATGGCGAGCTGCGCCAGCAGCAGCGCCGGCGCGGCGCGAGGCACGTCCGAGCCGCGTGGCCCGCGCTTCGCGAGGAGCCTCAGCACGAGCGGCTGCAGCCCGAACAGCGCGGTGCCCGCCAGCACGAGCCACGGGGCGAGCCGCTCGAACGCCGGTTCGGGAGTCTTCACGAGCAGCACGCCTCCCAGAAGCCCTCCTGCAAGGCTTGGCAGCGCGAACAGGAGAGCGAAGCGGCGCGTGCCGGCCAGCGCTCCGCGGTAGCCCCAGAAACTGCCCGCGGATCCCGGCCACAGCGCCACCGTGCTCGTGGCGTTCGCGTGGACCGGCGGAATTCCGAGCGCTACCAGCGTCGGGAATGTCACGAGCGTCCCGCCGCCGGCCACCGAGTTCATGGCGCCGCCGCACGCCGCGGCCAGCGCGGCGAGTACGTATCGGCCTGTTTCCGAGTCGATCATCGTGTCGAACCCGTTCCCCGGCGGCGCGTTGTAGCACGCACGGGCCGGCGCCCCGCCGCCCCGGAGGCGAAAAGGTTGCGCCGCGGCCGGGTTCGCGCGGAAACCACGCGAAATGTGCAGCCGCGCTTGACGCACCGTCGCCCTCGGGGCTTCTGCCTGGATCGCCGGCCTCCGACCTCCTGGAGAATCCGCCCGCCCTTTTCCGGTAGGCTTCGCGGCCGCCCCGGACGGACGGCGCAAAAAGGCGCTCCGCAGGGCTTCCGCGAGGCATGCGACGTGCAAGGCACCTTTTCCGGCGGGAAACGTACGGGGGTCGCGTGACGGACGGCACCACACCGCAGCCCTCCGTGAACGGGACGGCGGTCCCGCCCGGCGCCATGCCCGACGGCCGCCGACCCCGCCGGTGGCTCAGTCCCAGCCTCGGCGTGCGCCTGGCCGGGCTCGTCGCCGGCGTGAGCCTCGCCGTCTTCGCGGCGCTCGTGTGGATGGGACTTCGCACCGACGAGCGAGAGCTCGTGAACGAGGTCATCCGCGGCGCGGCGCTCTTTTCCGACACCATCCGGCGCAGCACCTACCACTCGATGCTCGAGGACCGCCGGGCGGACGCCTACCGCGCGATGGAAATCGTGGGCGGCGAGCCTGGCGTGGAGAAAGTGCGGATCTTCAACAAGGAAGGGCGCATCACGTTCTCCACGGACCTGAAGGAGATCGGCACCGCCGTCGATACCCAGGCGGAAAGCTGCTACGCGTGCCACGCGAGCGGCCAGCCCCTGGTGCGTCTGAGCGTCCCCTCGCGATCGCGCATCTACTCGTCGCCCAAGGGTCATCGCATTCTGGGAATGGTTTCGCCGATCTACAACGAGGAAGCCTGCCAGTCGGCGGCATGCCACGTCCACCCGCAGGAACAGCGCGTGCTCGGCGTCGTGGACATCGGGCTGTCGCTGCAGGGCATCGACGCGGATCTCTCGCGGCTGCGGCGCGCGAAGACCTGGACGGCAGGGCTGGCGCTGCTCGTGCTGGGCGCGCTCGTGCTCGTGTTCGCGCGGGTGTTCGTCCTGCGGCCCGTGCGGGAGCTGGTGCGGGGCACGCGCGAAGTCGCAGCGGGCGCGCTGGACCACGTGATTCCCGTGCGCAGCGACGACGAACTGGGCCGCCTTGCCGAGTCGTTCAACGCGATGACCGCGGAGCTCAAACGGGCGCGCGCCGAGTTGCACGCGCTCGCCGCCGGACTGGAGCGCCAGGTCGAGGAACGCACGCATGCGCTGAAAGACGCGCAGGCGGCGATGATCCAGTCCGAGAAGATGATTTCACTCGGGAAGCTTGCCGCGTCCATCGCGCACGAAATCAACAATCCTCTGGCAGGAATCCTCACGATCGCGAAGCTCGTCGTGCGCACGCTGGAGTCGGGACCGCCGACCGAGAAGGATCTTCCCGCGATGCGGCGGCAGCTCTCGCTCGTGGAGCGCGAGACCGAGCGCTGCGCGACCATCGTGCGGAACCTGCTGGCCTTCGCGCGGCAGCGGCCGCTTTCGCCCGCGGAAATCGACGCCAACGCACCGCTAGAGGAAGCCCTCTCGCTGGCCTCGCATCGCGCGCAGATGCAGAGCGTCCGCATCGAGCGGCACCTGGCCGGGCCTCTGCCCGTGGAGGCCGACTTCGGGCAGCTCCGCCAGGCATGCCTCAACCTGATTATCAATGCGATAGAAGCAATGCCGTCCGGCGGCGGGCTGACGGTGAGCAGCCGCGCGCTGGACGACGGCGGCGCGGAACTGTCGGTCTCCGACACGGGGCCCGGCATTCCCGCGGACCTGATGGATCGCGTTCTGGACCCGTTCTTCACGACGAAGGAGAAGGGCACGGGATTGGGCCTGTCGGTGGTGTACGGGATCGTGGAGAGGCACGGCGGGAAGCTGGAGCTTTCGAATCCGCCGGAGGGGGGCGCGCGGGTCGTCGTGCGGCTGCCCCGCCGGAGGGCTCCGGAGGCTCCGCCGGCGCCGGGGAGCGAGGCGGCGTGATCCGGGTCTGGTGGATCGGGTCGGCCGGCGAGGACGCGGCGATGACGGAGCGGGTTCGCGCCCGGGTCGAGGCCGTCTTCAAGCTTCCGGCGGAGCTCTGCTGCGACGCGTCCCGTCCGGTGGATTCGCTGGATCTGCGCCGCGGACAGCACTCGAGCGGACGCATCCTCGAGTGGCTGCTGCAGTCGATGGCCGCCGGCGCCGATGCGTCCGATCGCGTCCTCGGCATCACCGACGCGGACCTGTTCATACCGGTGCTGACCTTCGTCTACGGCGAAGCCCAGCTCGACGGTCGTGCGGCTGTCGCGAGCACGGCGAGGCTTCGTGCCGACGGCGCGAAGCCGGGCGATCCGCTGGTGGCGGAACGCCTGGTCAAGGAAAGCCTGCACGAACTGGGACATGCATTCGGCCTGCGCCACTGCGTGGACGCGCGATGCATGATGTCGCGCTCTGCAAGCCTGCCCGGAGTGGACGCCAAACGCGACGCGCCCTGCGACGACTGCCGTCTGCGGCTCGCGGAGCGGCGGAAGAGGAGGACCCCGTGAACCCCGATCGCACCCGGATTCTGGTGGTGGACGACGAGGAAATCGTCCGCGAGTCGCTGGGAGGATGGCTGGAGAAAGACGGCTACACGCTCGGGACCGCGCCGGACGGGCCGTCGGCGCTCAAGGCCATGCGCGAGGAGAAATGGAGCATTCTTCTCGTCGATCTGAAGATGCCGGGCATGGACGGACTGCAGGTGCTGGAGGAGGCACGGCGCCTGAGTCCTGACACCGAGGTGGTCATCATGACCGCCTACGCCACGGTGGACACCGCGGTGCAGGCCATGAAGAACGGCGCATGGGACTACCTTGTCAAACCGTTCGACCCCGAGGAACTGAGTCTTCTCATCCAGAAGATCGTGGCGCGCCAGGCGCTGGTGCGCGAGAACACGATGCTGCGCCGCGCGCTGCGCCGGGAATACGGGTTCAAGGAACTGACGAGCCGGAACCCCGCGATGCAGGGCGTTCTGGACCTCGCGAAGACGGCGGCGCGGAGCCATTCGACGATTCTGATTCTGGGCGAGAGCGGCACGGGCAAGGAGGTTCTGGCACGGGCGGTTCACTCCGAGAGCCCGAGGGCACAAGGGCCGTTCGTGGCTGTGTCGTGCGCTGCACTGGCGGAGACGCTGCTGGAGAGCGAGCTGTTCGGCCATGAAAAAGGCTCGTTCACGGGGGCGACGGCGCGCCGGCGGGGCAAGTTCGAAGCGGCGGACAAGGGAACCCTGTTCCTCGACGAGGTCGGGGACATCGGGCCCAAGCTGCAATTGGATCTGCTGCGCGCGCTGGAGGACAGGCGATTCTTCCGCGTGGGAGGCAGCGAACCGGTCACCGTGGACGCACGCATCGTGGCGGCGACCAATCGCGACCTCAAGAAGGCGGTCGAGAACGGCGATTTCCGCGAGGACCTGTACTACCGCCTGAACGTGATTCCGGTGCGGCTGGCGCCTTTGCGGGAGCGCCGCGAGGACATTCCGACGCTGGTCGATCGGTTTCTGGAGCAGCTTTCGCTGGAGATGGAGAAGCGGCTGGAAGGGCTCACCGACGAGGCGATGGAGGTGCTGAAAGCGCACGACTGGCCGGGCAACGTGCGCGAGCTTCGCAACGTGCTGGAGCGCGGAGCGGTCGTGTGCACGGGCGCGCTGATCCAGGCTTCGGACCTCGGCTTGATATCGGACACGGGGACGCCGACGGCCGCGGCTGCGGTGCCGAACGGAGCGCCGGCGTCGCTGGAGCACGTGGAGCGCGAGCACATTTCCTCGGTGCTTGCCTTTGCCAACGGAAACGTGAGCCAGGCCGCGAGGATTCTCGGCATCGACCGGGCGACGCTGTACGCGAAGATCAGGCGCTACGGCCTGCGGCGCGGCGGCGAGGGGGAGGAACCGGCGGCGTAGGACGCGGTTCGGCCAGGCGGTATCGGATTGCGCGAGTATTCCCTTCCCGCACAAGGAAGTCGGCCGCGGAGAGATCCCTTGCCGCCTGGCGCCGCGAAACGCATCGGTCGATCGCATTCATGTAGTCGGTAGGCGAAAACGCTCCGCGCCGCCCCAGGCGGAGCAGCACGTTGCGTCGCTGCGCCCATGCCATCGTGCCGCGCACCGTCGAGCCCAGTTCCTTGGCAATCGGCACCTCGGAGCCCAGGTATCCCCATCGGCGGTATTCCGCCAGGCTCTCGGACGCGATCCTCTCGATCATCTTGCCGCCGGGTTTGCGTGTCCCGATGAAGAACAGCTCGTCCCGCGCTCGTGACACGCGGCGGACCACGAATTCCGCCACATCCCGCAGTTCGGGCTCGGGCCGAACGCGCCGCGCGAACTCGAACGCGACGGCCAGCGCCGCCGGCCATCGGGCGCGGTCGTTGACCCGACGCAGAACCAGCGGATTCAGGCCGTCGTACTTCTGTGTCAGAAACGACACAGCCACCCAGAGCAGCCGCGGGTCGTATCGCGACGCCTCGCACGCAAGCACGACAAGCTCTTCCTTCGACGGTCGCCCGTAGCGCCACGGCGCGCGGTCGCCCGACGCGCGCGCGCCAATTCGCGCGAGTTCGTAGTAGAGACGCGCCAGCTCGTCTTCGGTCGGGACTGCTTCGAGCATCTACTCCTCCAGGTCGTCGAGGAAGTCGAGCGCTTCGGTGGCGCCGGGAACACCTCTCTGCTGCAGCGCTTCGATGTGACTGGAAACGAGGTCGAGATCGGGCTTCAATCGCAGGAGCGCCCGCGCGTGCGCCACGTCCTTTCCGCGCCGGGCGAGGCACTTCATGATCAGCAGGTCCTCGAATCCCAGCGCGTCCGCAGTCAGATGCGCCCCGTCGAAGACCCGCCGAAGCCGGGTCGAATAGCCCTCCGGGAGCACATGTGCGAACGTACCGTAGTAGCTGTTGAGCCAGTCGGCGGAGATTCCAAGCTCTTTGGCGATCCTGCGGACAAGAGGTTCCAGTTCGATCGCGGACGCGCCAATCGAAATCGCATCGACAACCGCTGTCCGTTCCCGCGCGCCATGCGTCAGAATCATCGCTCCACTGCCGCCGATCACCAACCGGACCGGACGTTCGAGGATTTCGTCGAGCGCCCCGAAGGCCGCGCGCATCTGCTCTGCGGTGAGATGGGCCATCTCGGCTCCTTTTCGCGACATGGTCGCGACTGGCGCGAATATGGCACGAAATGCGGGCGACGGCGATTGTCTTCCTCGCCGCCGTTGCGGGGCGACGAAGCGCGCCCGGACCCCCGTTTCTATTCTGCAGATTCCGCCCGCGCCCCGGCTCAGACCACTTCCTTCCCCGCCCCCGGAAACCCGAGGGTGAAGATCCGCTCCACCGTGACCCGCACGACGCCTTTGAGCGGCGCCTGAATCCCGGCCGCGCGCATCATGGCGAGCGCCTGGTCGTAGACCGGACCGGACGAGAGCACTTCCGGCTGACCCACGAAGCGGTACCCGGCGCGCTTCCCGCGGTCGGCGACGGCGATCGCGACCTGTGCACCCCGCGACACGTTCGCCCACGTGCGTCCGCCCGTGATCTCGCTGAACGCCAGGTGCTCGTCGTCCAGCACCCGCGTGCTGCGCTTTGGCCCGATCTCCGGCGTCCCGTCCTCGTTCACCGTCGCCACGTAGCACTGCTGCGACGCGATGAGATCCTTCATCTCCTGGGTCAGCTTCGCCATGCACCACCTCCGCGGCGCAGAATACGGCCGCCCGCCTCCCCGGCTCAAGGCGGTTTGCGATACGCTGCGCCCATGCGGATCCGCCAGGTCCCCGTCGGCCCCATGCACAACTTCGGCTACGTGCTCATGGACGAAGCCACACGCCGCGCGGCGGCGATCGATCCCTCCTTCGACGCCGCTCCGCTCGACGCCGTGCTCGACGAGTGGTCCGCCGACCTCGAATTCGTCCTGCTCACGCACGGACACTTCGACCATGCGTCCGACGCGCGCGGACTCGCCCGCCGGCGGGGCGCGCGGCTGCTCGCGCACGCGAGTTCCTCCGCCGACAAGGACGCCGGCTTTGTCCACGGCGAAGTGCTGCGCCTCGGTGAGTCGAACATCGAGGTCGTACACACTCCCGGTCATACGCCCGACAGTTGCTGCTTCCTCGCCGGTTCAGCCCTCTTCACCGGCGATACTCTTTTCGTGGAGGATTGCGGCCGGACCGACCTCCCCGAGAGCGATGTCGATGCCCTGCACCGCTCGCTCCTGACTGTCCTTGCGGCGCTTCCCGACGGCCTCGAAGTCCATCCCGGCCACGACTGCGGCCCGACGCCCGTCTCCAATCTGGGCCGCGAGCGGGCACGCAACAGGACGCTCGCACCGAGAACTCTGGCGCAGTTCCGGGTATTCATGAGCGAGCCGTAGACGGACCGTTCGCCGTTCGAGATCTGGCGCGCGCCCTACCCTCTCGCCATCGTCACGCTGCGCTCGACCCAGCCCAGCACCGGCGCGAACCAGATGCCCAGCACCAGCACAGGCACCGCCAGGCCCACGAGCACGGCGTTCATCAGCGGCGCCACGGTCATGGGCTTGGCGTCGGCGGCCGGCTTGTCGATGTACATCGCCCGCACGATGCGCGCGTAGTAGTAGAGCGACACAGCGCTGTTCACAGCGCCCGCAATGGCCAGCGCCACGTACCAGACGCCGCCTTTGGCGACCACCGCCTTGAACAGATAGAACTTCCCGACGAATCCCGCGAACGGCGGCAGCCCCGTCAGGCTGAACAGGAAGATCGCCAGCGCCAGCGCCGCCAGCGGCGACCGGAAGCCCAGACCGCGGAACTCCTCGATCCGGTCGCTGCCCTGCGCCTGCGCCACCGCCACGACCACCGCGAAGGCTCCCACGTTCATGAGCAGATATATCGCAGCATAGAACATCATCGACGAAGCGCCCTCGTTCGTCACGACGGTCAGACCCATCAGCAAGTATCCGGCATGGGCAATCGACGAATAGGCCAGAAGCCGTTTGACGCTCGTCTGCACGATGGCCACGAAATTGCCCAGCGTCATCGTGACGACGCTCAGGATGCCGACCAGCGCCGGCCAGGGAACCTGCGTGAGCGACCGCAGCTCGCCCCCCGCGTCGATGGTCGCGAACGCCCCGTACATGAGGCGAAGCGCGAGCGCGATGCCCGCCGCCTTGGGCCCCGTGCTCAGAAACGCCGTGAACGGCGTCGGTGCACCCTCGTACACGTCCGGGCACCACATGTGGAAGGGGACGGCGGCAATCTTGTAGGCAACTCCGGCGAGAGTGAACACGATACCGACAACCAGCGCCAGGTCGCCGACCATGCCCGCCGACGTCCCGAGCACCTTCATCCACGGCGAGCGAACGCCCTGCGACAGCAGGTCGGGGATTGCACCGACGCCGATGAGCGAGGTCGTGCCGAATAGCCCGTAGAGAAGGCTGATTCCGTAGATCATGACGCCCGACGCGACGCCGCCGTAGATGACGTACTTGAGCGCCGCCTCGTTCGCGCGCCGATCGCCCGTGCGGAAACCCGTGAGCACGTAGGAGATGATCGACACCATTTCGAGCGACAGGTAGACCATCAGCAGGTCGCTCGCCGACGCCATGAGGAACATGCCCAGCACGAGCGCCACGAGCAGCGCGAAGAACTCCCCGGTGCGCGAGCGCGGAATCTCGTTCGAGTCCCACACGAGCAGAACGGTGGCGCCGCCGGCTGCAAGGAACAGGGCCTTGAAGAACGTCGCGAAACCGTCGGTCACGATCAGTCCGCGGAAGAGTCCCGAGCCCGTCGCCGGCTGCATGGAGAGCGCCGCGCCCGCCAGCGCGAAAACCGCCAGCGCCGACAGGCACAGCGTCTCGTGACGCTTCTCGCTGCGGCGCGCCAGCAGGTCGATCATGAACAAGGCGATCATGCCCGCAATCAGCACGAGCTCCGGCACGAAGCCCGCCAGGCTCTCGGCGTTGGGGTGGATGGTCACGGCCGTGCTCCTCGTGTGCGCGTTCGTCCCACGTCCGTTTCAGCGTCCCGCCAGCGTTCCGGCCACCGTCTTCGCCAGCTCGCTCACCGATCCGTTCACCAAGTCGAGCACCGGCTGCGGGTAGAATCCGAGCACGATCGCGAGGACGGCCAGCGGGTAGAGCACCGCGCGCTCGCGCCAGTTCACGTCGCCCAGCTCCGCGTACTTCGGGTTGAGCTTCCCCAGGAACATGCGCTGCAGCGTCCACAGGTAGTACGCGGCCGTGAAGATGACCGCCGTCGCCGAGAAGACGACCAGCAGCGAGTAGACCGAGAACGCGCCCTGGAACACGAGGAATTCGCCCACGAATCCGGCGAGTCCCGGCAGCCCGAGAGACGCGAAGAACGCCAGTCCGGTGAGCCCCGTGTACTCGGGCACGCGCGCGGCCAGTCCGCCGAAGCCCTCGATTTCGCGGTGGTGCGCACGGTCGTAGATGACGCCGGCGATGAGGAACAGCATCGGGCTGACGATGCCGTGCGAGAACATCTGGAACACCGCCCCGTTCATGCCCTGCGGCGTGAAGCTCGCCGCGCCCAGCAGGAAGAATCCCATGTGCGAAACCGAAGAGTAGGCAATGAGCTTTTTCACGTCGCGCTGTGCCAGGCAAACCAGCGCGGCATAGACGATGCTGATTGCACCCAGGGCCGCCATGGCATCCGCGGCCCAGCGGGTCTGCTCGGGCATGATGCCGAAGTTCACGCGCAGAATGCCGTATCCGCCCATTTTCAGAAGGATTCCCGCGAGGATGACCGAAATGGGCGTCGGAGCCTCGACGTGCGCGTCGGGAAGCCACGTGTGGAACGGGAACATCGGAAGCTTCACGGCAAAGGCCACGAAGAAGCCGATCCACACCATCTTGGGAAGGTCGAACGCGCCCGCCACGCCGTGCCAGCCGTTGCGGTTGCCGAAGCGCGCCAGCTCCAGCATGTCGAACGTGCGCGGCCCGTTGTAGTAGACCCAGATGATCGCAAGAAGCATCAGCACGCTTCCGGCGAGCGTGTACAGGAAGAACTTGATGGCGGCGTATTCCTTGCGCGGCCCGCCCCAGATGCCGATGAGGAAGTACATCGGCAGGAGCATCACTTCCCAGAAGACGTAGAACAGGAAGAAGTCGAGCGAAACGAACACGCCCAGCATGCCGGTCTGCAGCAGCAGCAGCATGGCGAAGTAGCCCGGCACCTGGCGCTGCGTGAAGTGGTGGTCGTCGTGGATGAACCACGGCATCGACGCGATGGTCGCAAGGAAGCTCACGAAACCCGTGAGGATGACGAGCGATATGGACAGTCCGTCGACGCCCACGAAATAGCTGATGTTGTAGGCGGGGATCCACGCCGCGCGGTGGACCATCTGCACGCCCAGCGCCTTCGGGTCGAAGCCGGCCCAGACGAACAGGCTCAGCGCGAAGGCGATGCCCGACGCGCCGAGCGCGATGTAGCGCGACCCGTCGTCCACGACTTTCTTTGGCAGGCCTGCGAAGGCGCGCCCGAGCATCAGCAGCAGCACGCCGCCGAGGCCGATGGCCGGGACGAAGACGAGCCAGGTCAGCAGCGCGCTGGGCTGGCCGACGATGGTGGTGGATGGCAGCATGTCCCGTTCTCTCCGCCGGGCCGTCCTCCGCGCTGCGGAGGGCGGCCCGTGCGCAACCGCGCCTACCGGCCGCGGACGAGGTAGCTCACGAGCACGAACACGAACGCTCCCGAAATCGCGAACGCCAGATACGCCTGGATGTTGCCCGTCTGGACCCGACGCACCGTCCGCCCCAGCCCCTGGCACGCGGCACCGACCAGATTCACCGCACCGTCGACCACGTACTTGTCGAACGAGCCCTCCAGGAACCCGATGCCCCGCCCCGCGGCGCCTACCATGTTCACGCACCCGTCGATGAGGTTGCGATCGATCCAGTACAGCGCCGAACGCAGCCCCAGCGTGCCCCGCACCACCGTGGCGAAGTATATTTCATCGATGTAGTACTTGTGATAGATGACCTGCCAGATTTTCTGCGCCGTGCCGTGCCCCTGCGCAAGCTGCGCGGGCAGCGGATTCTTCGCATCGCGATAGAGGAAGCGCGCGACGGCCCATCCGGCGAAGGCCACCGCGACCGACAGGCACATGAGCAGCCATTCGACCCAGGCATGGTGGTGCTCGCCCGGAGGGAAGGCCGTTTCCTGCGCCGGCCCGACGACGGGATTGAGCCAGTGCTCCAATGCAGGCGTGATGCCCAGCGGTCCCCACAGGCCGATGCCGATCATCGCCATGGCACCGAAAGCGAGGATCGCGAGCACGTAGGTCATGCTCGCGGGCGACTCGTGCGGAACGCCACCGGAATGAGCGTGATCGGGATCGTGCGCCGGAGCCGAGCCGGTAACCTGGTCGTCGATCTCGTCGGCACCCATGATGGCCGGGTCGCCCGCGGCGGCCGCGCCCAGGGAGAGCGCCGGAAGCATCGACCGGTGGGCTCCGGCCGGCGCCGCAATGGCATGGGCCGCGTCGTGGGCGTGATCGCCCGCGTGCGCGCCGTGTCCGTGTCCGCCCCGGTATTCGCCCGTGAACGTCATGTAGTAGGAGCGCCACATGTAGTAGCTGGTGCCCGTCGCGGCAATCCATCCCGCCAGCCAGATGATCCATCCCGGGAACGGCAGGTGACTCGAAAACGCCTTCCAGAGAATCTCGTCCTTGGAGAAGAATCCGCTCGCGATCGGGAATCCGGAGATCGCGACGCAGGCATACCAGTACGTGCGCTCGGTAATCGGCATGAACTTCTTCAGCCCGCCCATCTTGCGCATGTCCTGCTCGTGGTGGCATCCGAGAATCACCGAGCCGGATCCGAGGAACAGGCAGGCCTTGAAGAATGCGTGCGTGACCAGGTGGTAGATGCCTGCCCAGTACGCGCCGACGCCCACGCCGACGAACATGAATCCGAGCTGCGACACCGTCGAATACGCGAGCACCTTCTTGATGTCGTGCTGGAAGAAGCCGATCGACGCGGCGAACAGCGCGGTCGCGACGCCCGTTACAGCCACCACGGTCATGGCGCCCGGCGACAGCACGAAGATGAAATTGAGCCGCGCCACCATGTACACGCCGGCCGTGACCATCGTCGCGGCGTGGATCAGCGCGGAAACAGGCGTCGGACCGGCCATGGCGTCGGGAAGCCAGACGTAGAGCGGAATCTGCGCGCTCTTGCCGGCGGCGCCGACGAACAGGAAGAGCCCCACGAGGAACAGCACGGGCAGGCCCAGGAACGTCATGTTCTTGAGGCGATTCGCGACGCCCGTGCTCTCGAGGACAATCTGGTCGCGCAGCTCGCGGAACGTCAGCGTCGGGCCGGGCCGAATCGAACGTGCGAGCGGAGCGGTCGGATCGCCGTGCTCCATGGCCTCCTGCACGCCCACCGGGACCGGATTCTGCGGAATCGCACCGATTCTCCAGGCCGCCGGTGCGCCTTCCAGCATCGCAAGGCCTTGTTCCACCTTCACCGAACCCGCGCGGTTCCAGCCCGTCGCGCCCAGGGACCAGAAGAGCAGCAGCAGCCCGGCGAGGAATCCGAAATCGCCGATGCGGTTGACCACGAAGGCTTTGAGTCCTGCTTTGGCCTTGTCGAGATCCTTGTACCAGAATCCGATGAGTCCCCAGGAGCAGAGACCGACGCCCTCCCAGCCGAAGAACATGAGCACGAAGCTGTCTCCCATGACGAGCAGCAGCATCGCGAACATGAAGAGATTGAGCCAGAAGAAGAAGCGCCAGTAGTCCGGGTCGTCGGCCATGTATCCGGTCGAATAGACGTGGATGAGTCCGCCGACGGTCGTGACGACGAGGACCATCGTCATCGAGAGCGGGTCGATCGCGAAGGCGAAGTCGACGTGCAGCGCGCCGGAGTCGATGAAAGTCCACATGCGGTCGAGCAGGTAGCGGCTCTCCTCGGGCTGGCGCAGGAGCACGACGAAGGCGCCGATGGCGTCGATCCACGAGGCGGCGACGGCGGCGACGGCGACGGCGTGGACGGCGGGCTTGCCGAAGCGGCGCTGCAGGCGCAGGCCGAACAGGCCGTTGACGACGGCTCCCAGCAGCGGGAACAGGGGAATCAGGAAGAGCCACGGCACCAGCACGGGCAGCGTCGGATGCAGCGCCGCCGCGGCGTGGGAGGCTTCCGCGGTCGCAAGCAGGGGAATCATCGTCCGGGGCTCCGGGGAACGGAAACGGCCGCTCCCGGGTCAGAATCGAACGAGGGAGAATGCCAATCGAAGCGGACCGCCCCAAACGGGTAGGATGGGCAGACCGACCCGTGCGGCGAGGAGTTCGCATCGACTCGGGGGTTCGGCGCACGGGGCGGCTGCCCGTCCGACGCAAGCGGCCGGCCGGAGTGATGCCTGTCCGCCGACCCGCCGCGGACGGGCAGCCCGCCGCGCGCCGTGCCGACGGCACTGCCGAAGAGCGAGGGCAGAGGCACGGCGCACGTCGGGTCTGCCCATCCTACCCTCAGAGTATTCTGCATGCGCGGCGTGTTCATCTCGGTCTCACTCGCGCAGCAGGTTGACGTCGCGGGAATCGATGGACCGGTACGAGCGGTGGATGGCCAGCACGATGGCGAGCGCCACCGCCGCCTCCGCGGCCGCGAGCACGATGACGAAGACCGCGAACACCTGCCCGGCGATCGCGGTCGCGACGTAGTGGTTGAACGCGACGAAGTTCACGTTGGCCGCGTTGAGAATCAGCTCGACGCCCATGAGAATGCCCACCGCGTTGCGCCGGGTGAGCACCGTGAGCAGGCCGAACGAGAAAAGCAGTGCGCCGACGACGAGGAAGTGGGGCAGCGAGGGGGTAATCATGGCTCAGGCCGCTCCCTTCCCTGCCTCGGCCTCGTCGCCCAGCTCCTTGCGCGCAATGACCACCGCCCCGACCAATGCGGCCAGCAGCAGCACCGAGGCCAGCTCGAAGGGAAGCAGGTAGTCGCGCAGGAATGCATCGCCCAGCGGCACGACCGTGTCGCGGAACGCCGGGGCGCGCGTCGGGAACGGCCCGCGCACGGCGACCCACACGAGCGTCGCGGCGAGCACCGTCGAAATCGCCAGCCCCGCCGGCATGCCGACCGATCGGTTGGTCACTTTCGGATCCTCGCCGATCTGGTTCGTGAGCATGATCGCGAAGAGAATCAGCACGAGCACGCCGCCGACGTACAGCAGCACCTGCGTGACCGCCACGAAGTCGGCCGACAGGTACACGTACAGGATCGCGACGCCCAGCAGCGTGGCCAGCAGCGAGAACGCGCTGTGAAGGATGTTGTGCAGCAGCGCGGTGCCGGCGGCGCCCAGCACGGTGAACCCCGCGACGGCCCAGAAGAGCAGGTCGACCGGCGCGGCTCCGGCCACGGCCTGCGCGAACACGGCAGCGTGCGGCCCGGCGGCCGCCAGCACCGCCGCCCCCGCGCCGAACAGCGCGGCCATGACGACGGCGGCGCCGGTCAGGACGGCACCCGCGCCTGCACGCCGCTGCGCGAGGGCCGGCGCCCGGAGGGCCCATAGGGCTGCCGCCAAGCCGGTCGCTCCCGTCGCGGCCGCGGCGGCGAAGCGCCCCGGGGGCGCGGCCGACGACGAAACCGCCGAGGCGAAGCCGAGTCCGGCGAACAGGATTCCGCCCGCCAGAAGGCCGATTCGCACGAGCACCCGGACGGCCGGGGGACTTCGCGGCGGTCCGGCCCGAGTCGCGAAACGCATCCGCACTCCCGCGCGTCCCCAGACGGGCGGACGCGACGATTCGGGCGCCGCTTTTTGTTCTTCCCGACCGAAAAGTCAAGAAGGATCCGGCGCTTGCCCGATCGCACACGCGCACGTTTTGCGGCGGAAGGGCCGCCGTGCGCACGACGGCGCGGGTGGGGTGCAACGGGCGGGCCGGGCGTAGCGTGCGAGGCAAGGCGGTGCCTTCTCTTGCGACCGGTCGCGATCACGACGTGCAGACGACGACTCCCAAGCAGCAGCGATCCCCACAGAACCGCGCATATCCTTCGCCGACGTTCGGTCACATGCGCGGGGCCATGCCGAACCCGCTCTACAGCCAACCTGGCGGTCAGAACACCATGTGCGAGCCCTCCCAGCACCACAGAAGGAACGCACAGCAGCGCAGTTCGAGCAGCAGCGTGACCGGCGAAGGAGGACCATGTCCTCGCACAGCCCACATCGATGCGACCGCCAGATATGCCGCACATATCGCGGGCGTCAGGCAGACCAACAGCAGAAGCGTCGCGTCGCCCAGCGACGCGCCTGTCGCGAACCAATTCCAGAAGCGAATCGAGAAGACGCACCATGAAACGACCGCACAATCAACAAGGAGCCGAAAGCTTGTGGGCAGCCGGGCCAGCGGGGCAAGCGGCATCTCGACCTCCGGGCCGGCGACCGTCTTAGTAGAGCTCGAAGCGGGGGCGGAAAAACCAAATGACGATCATTCCGAACGCGACCGATAGCTCTAGCAGGGGAAGCCAGCGCTGAATCCTAGCCGCCGCCCCCGCAGGCCGCAGAAGCAAGAATGCAAACGGGCAGACGACGAGAGCGACCGCCGCAACGTAGAGCGCCAAAAACAGCACCAGCCATAGAGGATTCCCCAACGAAACAACGACGTACACCTTCCATTTCGGAAGGAAGAAGAACCCGGCCCAAGCTGAGAACGCATGGCAGGCCAAGGAAAGCACGCTTCGCGCCCGATGCTTCATTGGGGGCGTACCGAGGCGTTCCATTACCGACGGCTCCTGCAGGCGTATTCACTGCCGCAGGAATCGCGTTGCCATATGGTTCCACCAATCGACCGCCCGCTCGAATCGACCCAGTGGGTCTGGACCTCAGGCACGGCAGCAGCATTTGCGTGGGGCTCCTGAAGATTCGCACAGTTGGGGGATGGCTGGTATGCCCAACTGTAGTTCAGGCTCAGATCCGGCTGATCCGGACATTCCAAAGTGCACAGGTACGATTCTGCGAAGCCAGCATCCTTGGTCTCGTCGCAGTACCATCGCTCGAACGCTGTGACGCATCTTGACGCATCGGCAACCGGAGGTGGCAGCCCCCCGCCCTCGCAGCATGTTTGACAATGCGCCCACGCCAACGTGCACTCCTCGACCTCACTTCTTGAATCGTTCGCGTCCGCGCAGTTGGTCGATGCATGCAGTGATACTTTTGAGCCGCAAACCCGCTTGTCGATCGGGTTCAAGCAGAAGATGCAGGCTCGATTGCTCACGACCGGCGATGTCTCGGCGCTGCAACTGCAGAAGATCGAGCACGAAGTTACTCTATCGTCATGGTCTTGCTCATCAAAGCCCGTGTGCGGGGGCGTCCCCTCATCGCCCCCCATGTGCTCAAGCTCATGAATCCAAGTCTCAACACCGTCATGGCCCGAGGCGAAATAGCTTCGGAAGACCAAGTACGTGCCCGTTGTGCCTAGTGAACTGGCGTTGTTTCCTCCGATCTGAGTTGGGACGCAGATGAACGATGCTCCGCGCGCTGCTGCTCGCGCCGCACCGATCGCCGCGACCGCCGGGCTTGTCTTCGCGAGACAGCTTTCTACGAGGTTGTATGCCTTGGCGCAGTCGTCCTTGATGCGGTCTTCGTTGTTCCCGCAGAAATGCGTTGAGATCCCCGTCCCGCCTCCCTGGTATGATCGTGGGACGGGCGGAATCTCCATCGAGGAGTAGCCCTCCGTCGCCCCATCGACGAGCCGGACTATCCATTCTTCAAGTATGCCATTGCAGTACCTGACTTGGAGTTCCGTATCCATTCCACCGTCCGCGTCGGTGTCCGAATCCATAGCCTCCAGCCAACAACCCTCTTGGAGCACCCTTTGCTCGATCTTTTCGGTGATGCCGTCAGCGTCCTGATCAAGGCTGACGGTGTCGGAACGCCCATCGGCTGCATCGTGCCAGAAGCCAATGCGGGACGCCCCGCGGAACACCTCCATCGTCATGCCACTCGCGGTTGAGGAAACGACGGTTCGAGTCGCGAGACCTTCGACGGTCATCTCCTCAACGCCGCCAGTGGTCAGGAGGCTGAGCAGCTCGGTTCGGCGTGCGACGTAGACGCCGACGTCAGTGTTCCAGTGGATGGTCGGGCTCGGCTCCGACCACTCCGATGCATTGCCGGCAAGGTCGATCGCTTGGATGCGATACGCGAGATTTCCCTCGCGAGGGGCCCCGTCGAAGAAGTGGGTATCGGGCCCCTGCGTGAACGCTGGGCCGCCGATTGGATCGGTGTACCCGTCCTCGGCGACCGCAACTTCGATGCGGTACTTCTCGACGCCCTCGTCGTCCGTTGATTCGGGCCACTCGAGCGAGACGCCTGCCGATGGACGACCGAGGTTGACAATAGTACCCCATGGAACTCCGGGAGCACTTGGCGGGGTCCACATGCAGGGTGCGGCTCGTCACCGTGAGGACGGCGGGCGGTTGCGGCTGTCCGGCGAAAGCCAGCGAAGGAGCCGTCGTGTCGAGCACGAGCGTTGCGCGTGCCGTGCGTCGGTACCAGGTCGAATCGTAAACCGCTGCCTCGACTTGGTGCGCGCCGTCCGCAAGCTGCAACGGTCCGAAGATGCCATCGCCGGTGAACTGCTGGTTCTGCGCGATCCCGTCGATGCTGACCGTCAGAGTACCCCAGTAGGGCGCGAATCCCTCCGCGGCGAGGCTCAGGTTCTGCGTCGCTGCGTTGGTCAGCAGGGCTCCTCCCGGCCACCGCACCGCGAACGACGCGGAGTCGAATTCGTACCACGGCGTGTTCGTGCAGTTGCCTGCTCGGTCGCACGCCGAGGCGGACAGCCAGTGGTCGTTCTGTGTCAGCGTGACGTCCGCGGAGGCATCCGTGGCCGAGTCGATCGTCAAGGGAATGGAAGTCGCATTCCAGCTCAGGTCGCGCTTCGTGAGCACCAAGCTCGCGGGATCGACGCCCGAGCCTGCGTCGTCGAGTGCGATTCGGACATGCAGCACGCCGCCCGTGGCCGCGAAGACCTTGGGCGGCTCGGGAAGGCCGACCAGCGTCAACGTGGGCGCAATCGTGTCGATGAGCACGTGCGACGTGGCGGTCGCGACGATTCCGTTGGGGTCGGTGGCCTCGGCCGAAATGTCGGCCGGGCCGTCGGGCGGATAGAACCAGATATTCCCCGCCTGGACGTTCGGGGCC
>Ga0172368_10003891_pt1 | contig 17668 bp, 15 predicted proteins | sample Lak11m_FD_114540 | JGI IMG/M metagenome (GOLD analysis project Ga0172368, IMG submission 114540) | Freshwater microbial communities from Kabuno Bay, South-Kivu, Congo - kab_022012_11m | ecosystem: Environmental > Aquatic > Freshwater > Lake | place: Democratic Republic of the Congo: South-Kivu...
CGGAAAGGCACGTATATGACGTACCTGCCTGCCCCGTTGCGGGGTTTGAGCGGGCGAAGTTTACCACATAATTCACAACTTGCGAATAAAAACCCCCGCTCAATGAATCTCAACCGGACCAGCAGTCCCGGCATTTCCACCTTTCATTAATTTTGCGGCGGACAAGGCCAGGCTTTCCCGTATGATTTTGGAATTATGCCTGACATCGGTCGGGAACCTGTCCATGAAAAAAAACACGCTTATCTTCGAGGCCTGCGGATGCTCCCTGCCCAAAGCGAGCAAGTCCGCCTCCAGTTTTTTCCTGTCCGTGTTTCTCGCGTAAGACTCAAGTTCCACCCACAAAACGGGCTGTTGATCCACGCCCACCAGCGCGGTGCGATATACGAGTGGATGGACATTGAAGATGCCCTCGATTTGTTCGGTAAAAAACGTGCCGTGCCGGGTTGCCACGCGGTGCGACTTGCGTCCGCAATACCACAGCCTGCCCTGTTCATCGAAACAGCCCACATCCCCCATGCGATGGACAATTTCTGCGCCATCCAGCATCTTGGCCAGCCGGTTCGCGTCCTCACGGCCAAAATAGGATCCGGTTACTGCCCCGCCCTTGACCGTGATTTCACCAACCTGGTCGACCGGCATTTCCAGGGATTCATCCCAACTCACAAGCGGCTCATCGCTGATTTGAATGATGCGTACGGTGGCGCCATCCACAGGAAGACCGAGGCAAACCCCCGCCCCTTTTGCGGACCTGGGGCCTGCCTCGCCAAGAATCTCGCGACTCTCCACGAGGGCAATGGGAAGTGTCTCCGTCGCGCCGTACAGGCCGAACAGATTCGTCTCATCCCTCAGAAGCCGGCGAAACCGTCCCTGCAATTGAAGCGGGGCGGGCGCGCCCGCGGTGATCACCCGTTTCAGGCTGTTCAATTTGACATTGCGCGGAAGGCCGTAATCTGCAAGCCTGTCCAAAACAACGGGAGATGCAAACATATTCGTAACCCCATATTCCTGGATGGCGGACAAGGTGCGCGCCGGGTCGATTTTCCCGGGCGCCGGGAAACGGATATCAGGAATGATGGAGGTGACGCCGAGCAGTGCATCGATCAACGCGTAGAGCGGAAAGGCGGGCAGGTCAATTTCGTCGGGTTGGATATCAAAGGTGTGAACCAGCATATCCAGCTGCGCGGTGAAGTTTTCCTGCGTGTACACCACGCCCTTGGGCAGGCCGGTGCTCCCGCTCGTGTAAATGATGGCGGCGGGAAAGTCGCCCGTCGTCGGCGAAAAGCAAGCCGTGCCGCGTATTTTGTGATTCGGAATGCGTAACAAGTGAGGGATGGTTAAATTGTATCGGACGGTTTCCCTGCCCCAACCATAAAGAAAACGAAGCGCATGGGTGATGTTGTTGCCAATGAATATTTCGGGTTTTGTTTCCCTCAGGCATTCAGTGATTTTGCCCAGGCCAATCGCGGGGTCGGTGATGACAGGGGTGATTCCCACTTTAAGCAATGCAAACGCCAGTGCAAAGAACTCAACCGAGGGCGGCGTTAACATGGCTGCGCGCATCCCTTTTCGAAGGCCAAGATGGATAAGTCCCCCGGCAAGCCGATGACTCATCTCAACAACTTCCTTATATGTGACGGTCTCCCACTTTGAATTGCGTGCAAAAACGAACACAGCCTTGCCTGGATGCTTCGCCGCGTTCGTCTCGAATCTATCCCATAAATTCCGGCTCATGGGTCAGGATTGTAATTCCTCCGGTAGATAGTAGCACAAACCCGCGGTACCGGGACCGGTATGCACCGCCAGCGCAGGCGACAACTCTGCAAGGAACGATTCGATAACTTCCACCTTCGATTCGACCATTTCCCTGATTTTTTCCACTTCACGCTGCGCGCCCGCGTGGACGTACGCGATCTTGGCCCTGCCCCTGCCAACCGCGCTTGAAACCATATCGGCCATCTGCTGATATGCCTGTCCGCGGCTGTGAGCGCGTCCCAGGGGAGTAATGACCCCATCCACCATTCCGATGATCGGCTTGATGTTCAGCAGGCTCCCCACCATTTGCTGCGCCCTGCCGATCCGTCCGCCCATGTAAAGGTATTTGAGTGTATCGGCGGTCTGGAGCATTTGGGTGAGGGGAATCATCCTTTTAACGGAAGCAGTGATCTGGTCGAGGGACAGGCCCGCAAGGGCGGCGCGCGCGGCCTCGATCACCATCCAGCCCTGGCAAAGCGAAACGGTGCGCGTGTCCACCACCTCGATCCGCAGGCCCGGCAGTTCCTCCTTCAACATCGCCTGCGCCACGGTCGCGGCCTGATACGCGCCGCTGCCAAGGGAGGTCATATGAATGCTGATGATGTCACTGACACCCTCATCGGCCAGGCCTTTGTATGCGTCAAAATAATCGCCGGGGCCGGGGCTGGCGGTCGTTGGCAGGAAACGCGCCGTGATCAACCACCGCAGGAATTCCTCGCGCTGCACCGTGACGAGGTCCCGCAATACGTCCTGGCCCCGGTGAATATAATATGCGACCGTGTGAATGTTCAGCCGCTTCAACAATTCCTCGGGAATGCTTGCGCATGAATCAGTGAGAACAGCAACCTGTGACATATTTTCTCCTTATACCGATATTTTACAACCTTGCGCCATTAATCACAACACGGACCAGGCGCCGTCCCCTAAAAATATCATTGACCGTGTTTTTGTTTCCTCTTACAATACTGACATGTTATGCGCATCTCCTCCAAACCCGGTCCTGCCTCCCTTTTTCGGGGGATTCTTCCGGCCCGATCATGACCCTCCGATTCGCGCGTACCCTTCCCGACCTAGTTGTTCCCAAATTTGATTCCCGGAGGAAAAAACCATGCCCACCCCGATTGTTTCGAAGCGCGCCGCAATCTATGCGGATGTGCCGGACGAAAAATGGAATGACTGGCGCTGGCAATTGAGCCACCGCCTGAATACTGCTGAAGAAATCGAAAAAATAATCCCGCTGACCGAATCCGAGCGCAAAGCCCTGCAAACCCAAGGCCTGTTCCGCGTGGATGTAACGCCCTATTTTATTTCCCTGATCGACCCGGACGACCCAAACGACCCCGTCCGCAGGCAAATCATTCCGCAGGCGGAGGAGATGAACGCTTTCACCGCCATGATGGAAGACTCCCTCGCCGAAGACCGGCATTCGCCCGTCCCGGGACTTGTCCACCGTTATCCTGACAGGGTGCTCATGCTGGTCACCACCCAGTGCGCCTCGTACTGCCGCTATTGCACACGCTCCCGCATCGTGGGCGATCCCGGCCAGACCTTCAATAAGCAGGAATTCGAGATGCAGATCGAATACCTCAAACGCACGCCACAGGTGCGCGACGTTCTGCTCTCCGGCGGCGACCCGCTGGTGCTTGCCCCAAAAGTTTTGGAGGAACTGCTCACCCGCCTGCGCGAAATCCCGCACATCGAGATCGTACGCATCGGATCGCGCGTACCTGTGTTCATGCCCATGCGCGTGACCCAGGAACTCTGTGATATGCTTGGAAAATTCCATCCACTATGGCTGAACATCCACGTCAACCACCCGAATGAAATCTCGAAGGAACTTGCCGAAGCCTGCGACCGCATGACGCGCGCTGGAATCCCGCTTGGCAATCAGTCCGTTCTATTGGCGGGCGTTAATGATTGCGTGCACCTGCAACGCGAGTTGGTGCAAAAACTTACGCGTATTCGCGTGCGCCCATATTATTTGTATCAATGTGACCTGGTCGAGGGCGCCGGTCACTTCCGCACACCGGTGGCCAAAGGCATCGAGATCATCGAAGCCCTGCGCGGACATACTTCCGGTTACGCCGTGCCGCAGTTCATCGTGGATGCGCCCGGAGGCGGCGGCAAGATCCCACTCGGGCCCAACTACCTGTTGAGCATGTCAGATCACAAGATCATCGTCCGCAATTACGAAGGCTACGTGACAACCTACGAAGAACCGACTGAATACAAGATGCACGACCCAAAGACCTGCAAATTCTGCCAGAACAAACGGCCGGAGCCGGGACAATCCGGACTGACCGGACTGCTCAATGGCGAGCAGATGTTCATCAAGCCCGAAGGATTCGATGAATTGCACGACCGCGGCGGGCTTCAACACCGCCTGAAAGACGAAGGCAAATGGAAACCGCTCGGAATCGGCTCCGGCGAATCCTCAGACTAAGGTTCCCTAAGGAGAGTACCATGCAAAAGACCCTGATCATTTTGGCGGCCCTGGCCTTGATATTGACCGCCTGCGCGCCGGGACAAAGCCCGGAAGAGGTTCAGGCACAGGTTGAAACTGCGGTTGCAATGACCGTATCCGCACAGGAGCATATCGCCCAGGCCGTCGAAATGACGGTTGTGGCGCAGCACCCGTCTTCAACCCCCACACAGACTCCCACCACCACCCCAACCCTGAATCCCTTTCCATCCCTCACACCGGTGATTCCCACAGCCACCCCATTTGTGGTCAATCCACCTTCAGGCGGAGGAGGCGGGGGCGGAGGCAGTTCCCAGAAAGCGGACTACTCCTGCGATATCATTCGCATCCGGCCATACGCTTATACCGAGATCAACCGCGGGCAGGATTTCGACATCAAAATGACCGTCATTAACAACGGCAGGCTGGCCTGGTATCAGGGATACGACTTGAAATACACTGGCGGCCCCCAGATGACCACCACCACCGTCATCGAACTTCCGGCCATGAACCCGGGCGATGAGTATGATGTGGTGCTCGACGCAGTTGCGCCCGCGGAATACGGCAACCAGACCATGACCTGGATGGTGCAGGGTCAACTTTGCTTTGGATACATCACGCTTACCGTGAAATAGGTTTCGGTCCGGAGGATCCATGATCAAGCGAAATCACCGCGCGCTGGCAATATTTTTGGTCATTGCGTTGACATTTGCCTGCGCGCCCCTCAGCGCCCCGTCTGTTCCTCCGACCGTTGAACTGCTTCCACTGGATACCGCCATCGCCATGACGGCGGGCGCGGCCGCCAGCCAGACGGCTGTCCTTCAATCCCCCACCTTCACACCGACCATCGTGCTTACAGCCACGAGGCTGCCCACAGAGACGCCCTCCCCCACGCCCACTTTCATTTTTGTGCTAAGCACACCCACCGTGCCATCCGCGACCCCGGCACCCGGCAGTTCCGGGCTGGAATACGACTGCCGGATCATATCGCAAAGTCCCGTCAACGGAAGCGGGTTTGGTCCTGCCGCCGAGTTCGACGCGTTCTGGCAGGTGATGAACATGGGCACGGCGACATGGGATGGAAACAGCGCAGACTATCGGTACGACAGCGGCGACAAGATTCACAAAACCGGGATTTATGACGTGAACGGCTCCATTCCGCCCGGCGGGATCGTCGATATCGTTGTAAGAATGAAGGCGCCCAAGGATGCCGGCACCTACACCACCAAGTGGAAGATCAAGATCGGGAAGACCGAGTTTTGTACGATGCCTTTGACGATCATTGTCAATTAACCCCAAAATTCCATTCGACAAAAAACGGGATTGGAAAACAAGACAGAAAATCCTCCGGGCAGGAGCGCCCGGAGGATTTTTACTAAAAATTCCAGGAATTAGGAAGCAGGCGGGATGGGTTCATCCGGGGCGGTTGTTGCAGGTTTCTTGCGAAGGGTCACAACACCGACAACAATCGGAATGGCGATAAAAATGAGGGACAGGCATAGGAAAACGGCTCCCATGGTGGTCGCGGCGGCGGGGTCACTGCTTCCCATGACATCAATATCCGCGCCCGGAACCTGGCTGGCAAGGAGCGAGGTCGCGCCCAAAAAGCACATAAACAGGCCCGGGCATCCGCACAATAACGCGGCAGCAATGGTGGCTATGATACCTGTATTTTTGTTGTTCATATTAAATCTCCTTTGAATGAATTTATTTCAGTATACAAATAAAGCAAACGGGATGCAAGTCGATTTTGCATCCCGTTGGTACTAACTCCTCAACTTCGCGCCCACTTCCTGCTCCAGTCTCTTCACGATCTTGTTGCGGACCGCGGCGGCCTCGGCATCGGTCATGGTTTTGTCTGACTGATACGTCAGGCTGTAGGCCAGCGATTTTTTGCCCGAGCCGATCTGTTCGCCGCGATAGACGTCGAACAGGCGCACATCGGTCACGATCTTTCCGCCCGTTTGCCTGATCAGCGCTTCGACGCGGTCTGCGGGCACTGATTCATCGAGGATGATGGCAATGTCTTCATAAACAGGCGGGAACTCGGAGACAGGTTTGATTCCGTAGGTCGGATTCGCCTGGCGGAGTGTCTCCAGGTCGAATTCGGCGACCAGCACGGGAAAATCGCCGAGTTCGTATTGGTCCTTGACCAGCGGATGCAATTCGCCGAACACGCCGACCACCTGCCCGTTGACCTGGACTTCGGCGGCTTTGCCCGGGTGCAGGTGCCTGGCGGAATCAGTCGCAGTGTAGGTGACATTTGTGAAACGGAGTCCGCTCAAAAGGAGTTCGATGCGTCCCTTGAGGTCGAAGAAATCCAGTTGGGGAGAATCCTTCACATCCCACGCGGTCGCTTCGCGGAGTCCAGTCATCGCGATGGCTAATTTGCGCGGCTCGTTAGGGAGGTCATTTCTGACAGGCTCGAAGACGGGACCGATTTCGTAGAATGAAAGTGACTCGCCAAGACGAATATTTTTCTCCAGCACGTCGATGACGGCCGCCGTGAGGCTTCGCCGCAAAACGCTCTTTTCGGGCGCAATCGGATTCGCAATGCGGACATAACCATCGTACTGCGCGACGCGCGATTCCTTTTCGATGGAGGTCATGCGATACGTGACGACCTCCTGCAAGCCCAGCGCGGCAAGCAGGTCGCGCAGATGCTCCTCCCACTCGTGGACGGGGTTGCCGATCTGCGGCGGGAGCGCGTCGGCCATTGTGGTGACGGGGATGTTGTCATAGCCGTAACCGCGCGCAACTTCCTCGAGGACATCCGCAAGACCGACAATGCCTTCGCCAATGTCCATGCGGTGAGGGGGAGCGGTGACGCGCAATCCGTGTTCCGTAATTTTGCATTTGAATTCAAGGCGGGCGAGGAGCGCAGCGATTTCCTCCGTCGTGAGATCAATGCCAAGCAGACGTTTGACATCCTTCGGCGTGAGATCGATCACAGAATCTTTCGGCTCGAGCGGATACTCATCCACGAGGCCGGGAATAACTTCGCCGCCCGACCATTCGGCCATGAGTTGCAGGCCGCGCGAAACACCCTGTTCTGCAAGCGCGGGATGCACGCCGCGCGAAAAACGGAACGAGGCTTCAGACGGCAGGTTGTGCTGTTTCGCGGTGCGGCGGATGTTGATAAAATTCCATGCCGCGCCTTCGAGCAGGATGGTTTTGGTTTTGCCGGTCACTTCGGATTCCGCGCCGCCCATGATTCCCGCAATGGAAAGCGGGCCTTTTTCATCACAGACGAGGACATTGCCTGGCGTAAGCGCGCGGGCAACGCCATCGAGTGTGGTAAGTTTTTCGCCGTCCCGCGCGTTACGCGTGATGAGCCTGACCTTTTGCCCGCCAGCCCGGGAAACGAGCACATCATAATCGAACGCATGAAGCGGTTCGCCGCGTTCGAGCATGGCGTAGTTGGTCGCGTCCACGATGTTGCTGATGGGACGCATTCCCGCCAGTTTGAGCCGCCGCTGGATTTGGTACGGGCTGGGCCTGATCTCCACGTTGCGGATGAGGCCAAGCACAAAGCGCGGATTAAGTTCAGGGTTGGTGATTTCGATTTCGACCAGGTCGGTGACAGGTTGAAGGTTTAACGCTGAACGTTCAACGTTAAACGCCTGCTTTCGCAACTCCCGCCCGAGCAATGCCGAGAGTTCCCGCGCCACGCCGATCACATTCGCGTTGCGCGCCATGTTCGGCAGGATGGAAATATCCAGCACCGCGTCGCCCATGTAATCGGCAAGAGACATCCCGACGGGCGCGTCGTCATCGAGAATGATGATACCCTCGTGGTCTTCGGCGATGCCCAATTCCTTTTCGGAGCAGACCATCGAGTAGGAATCCACGCCACGGATCTTGGCGCGCTTGAGCGTGGTCCGCACGAGTCCGTCCGCGTGACCGTCGTAAATGGTCGCGCCTTCCTTTGCATACGCGACCTTGATCGGCTTGTCGAGTCTGCCCGCGCCTTTCAAGTGGAAGATATTCGGCGCGCCCGTCAGAACAACCTGTTCCTTCTGACCATCGTACAGGTCGAGCAGGGTCAGCCTGTCCGCGTTGGGATGCGGTTTGACCTCGCGGATTTCCGCCACGACAATTTTTTCCTTGTCCCATGCGATGCCATTGGTCTTGAACTCGTGCTTTTCGCCATCCTTGTAAATTGGCATGGGCAGGCCGGCATAGAGAATCTCGTCCACTTCCAGGCCAGCCAAAGTCAGTTTGCGCGCGATGTCTTCGACGGATAAGCCGTCCAGGTCAATGAAATCTTTTAACCAGGATATGGGTACTCTCATAATTCAACTTCCTTTTTTGAACCACCAGGCACACAAAAGCCGCAAAGTTTCTTTCATCTTTCTTCTTCGCGTCCTTCGCGCGCTTCGCGGTAATTGGTTTTAGAACTGTTCCAAAAATCTCACATCGTTACCCCAGAAATAACGGATGTCATTGATCCTGTTCCGCAGCATCAACTGGCGTTCGGGCCCCATGCCAAAGGCAAAGCCTGTGTAGCGCCTGGGGTCGTAGCCGCCATTCTCCAAAACAGCCGGATGCACCATGCCGCAGCCGAGAATTTCCAGCCAGCCCGAATTTTTGCACACCTGGCAGCCCTTCCCGCCGCAGACAAAACATTCGATGTCCATTTCGGCGGACGGCTCGGTGAACGGGAAGTACGACGCGCGAAAGCGCGTGCGCGCGTTTTGCCCGAACATACGCCGCGCAAAATCAATCAGCGTGCCTTTCAGGTCTGCGAAGGTGATTCCTTCACCGACAGCAAGCCCCTCCACCTGGTTGAACTGAATCTCCGAGCGGGCAGTGATCTGCTCATAGCGGAAGCACATGCCCGGCAAAGCAATGCGGATGGGCGGCGGATTCTGCGGGTTGGCCGCGGAAGCCTCACGCATGGCGCGGATCTGCCCCGGCGAAGTGTGCGTCCGCATCAAAATCGGGTTGTCCTCGCGGCCATCGGCTTCGACGTAAAACGAATCCTGCATTTCACGCGCGGGGTGATGCGGCGGGAAGTTAAGTAGTTGAAAATTCATCTCGTCGGTTTCCGCTTCGCGCGACGTGTACACCTGAAACCCCATCTCCGCGAGAATGGACAGCACCCGCCGCAATTGTTGTGAGGATGGATGCAGGCGTCCGATGTGTTTCGTACGGCCCGGCAGGGTCACATCCAGTTCTTCCTCTTCGAGGGACTTCGCCAGCGCGGCATTTTTCACGACCTCGGCGCGTTCCGCCAAAGCGGCCTCGAGCGCCGCCTTGACACGGTTCGCGGCCGCCCCGACAACTGGTTTCTGTTCCTTTGAGAGTTTTCCCAGTTCGGCAAAGACCGTCATCAACGGTGAACTGCGTCCCACATTTGCCACACGCCACGCATCGAGCGAAGGCGGGTCATTGACCGAGGCCAGGCTCTCCAGCGCGGATTTTTCGATTTCGTTCAATTTATCAAGCATTCAAACCTCCAAATTTCATGTCAGTGCGAGGAGGGCGCTTGCCTGCCCCGATGCTTTTTCGGGGTCCCAACAAAGCAATCCAAAATTAACAGGAGACTGCTTCGTTCCTCGCAGTGACATTTACAAAATAAAAACTCCCGTCCACAACATGGGACGGGAGGAAGTTTCCCGCGGTACCACCCAAATTAGACACATCCCTCGGCTTCGTTCAGGATGTGACTCGCTTTGCGCCGACCATCATCGGCCTCTCCTGTAACGTTGAGAATACGGCTTGTACTAATAACGCTGAAAATTCAACGCATTCACACAAACGGCTCAAGAGGGAACTTCGATTGGTTTCTGTCGAGCACAGGTTCCAGCCGCGCTCCTGCGCCTCTCTGACGGCATCCGCCAACCTACTTTCCTCTGTCATTGCCTTTTATAGGCTCGCCTGTTGGGCTTATTATCTGCGAAAACGGGGGCGTGTCAAGGGCTGAAGGCGCAGGTTGGATCCAGTGGGGCCGCACGCGTGTATCGTGCAAAGCCGGGCCCCACTTTGATGACGCTTTCCAGCCATCGAAATCCAGCCTGCGAAAAAAGTGCCCGTGTTTCCGCCTCTGTCCAGCGCGCATGGGATTCTGCATTGGAAGCCCAATTCAGCAGGGATTCACGCGCAGTCCCCTCAAGGCCGCGTTCGAGCGAGAGTTTTTCCGCCGATTGCACGCTCAATAATTCGGAGGGATTGAGCAGGCAGAGCAATCCATTTGGGTGAATGACCCGTTTCCATTCCGCAAGCGCGAGCAGGGGGGCATCCAGCAGAAACAGGGTGTTTGTGGCTGTTACCAGGTGAAATGTCCCATCCTGAAAAGGCAGGCGATACGCGTCTGCATTTGCGAGATTCGAAGTCATCTGCGAGGAAAGAAGCGCGTGATCCAGGTCCATGCCAAAGGCGCGGCAGCCTGCACGGGTGAAGATCAACGGTAACAGGCCCGGGCCGCAGCCAATGTCCAAAATAACGGAAGCAGGCTGAGGGTCGCAGAAAGAGGCGAAGTCGGCCAGCGTCCGTCCCCATGAAGTCTTTGTCTGAATGTCCAGAAAATTGGAAAAGTCCGGCATGATATTCCGTTCATCGTCTGCGCCATATTCCTATGGTTTGCAACCGCTCTCCCTGATCCGCCCGTCAATTTCGTTTTCATCAAGCGTTTGCAATGCCTGCAAAACCCGATCCCAAAGCGTACGGATGGCCGGGCATAAATCCTTTTGGGATTTCAACGTGCGTTCCGTCAATTGCAGGGCGGCGTCCGTTTTACCGGCCAGCGCAAGAGCCTCGATGAAGGGCAGGTTTTCCACCGGCAAGTACGCACTCAGTTCTTTTTCCTGCGCCTGGTTGTATAACTTTACGACTTGCTCCCAATCGGTTTGCTGGCGGGCAATCTCCGCTTTCTCGTAGTAATAACACCAATCATGCGGGGGCTCGGGGCCGAACAGGGTTTCATCCATTGCAGGCTGGGGCGCGGTCACATCAATGCGGCCCGGGTCCGAGAGCCGGATCGAATCCAACAGGAACTCATTTGCGCCCGGAAGAGTCTCGGCGTTTCCATATAGCGGATCGAGAACGCGCAGACAACCTCCCGCCTCTTTGAATATCACAACGCTGTCCGATGTTGAACCTTCAAAGAGCGCCGTGCGATATTGAATTTGAATGGGCGTATCGGGTTGCAGGGAGGGCAGGGTTGGCGAATGCAACCGGCTCTTGATATACAACAACGCATAAGGAAGTTCCTGCCCGGACAGCGCGGGGGCATAGATCCAATTGACCGGGGCAGTGACCTGCAAATCGGCGACGTACGTGAGGGGCAGTTCGTGGGTGAGCAGGACGGTTCCCTTTTCCAGCGAAGGCATCCGCCAGGCGAGTTGCCAGAGGAACGCGCGCTGGTTCTCCCAATCGCGGCGGAAGGTGTTCGAGACGGAAAATTGATGGGAAACGGACAATCCGATCAACAGACTCAGGATGATAATTTTCCGCTTTCCATCCTTGAATATCAGGGTCGCCAAACCCACAATGAACAGGCTGGCCCCCAGCATGATCGAGACCATGAAACGGTCATAATCGAACTCGAGTTTGAGGGGCAGGCCCGCCGCCCACGAAGGAAGGCGTCCCGCGAAGATGCCAGCCAATCCAATCAGCACAGCCTGCGAACCCCAGGCATCGCCGGTCGCAACACTGGCTTTTGCGGCTTCATCATATGTCGAGCGCATGAACAGGAACAGGGCGCTCATCGAAACAAGCAGAATAAGCAACGACGCCGCCTGGGTCACTGTCCCATCGATGCCCGAAAAAATCTGGAAGGTATCGACCCATGACACAAACCCAGACAATGAAAACGTGCTGATGACTTCATTTCCAAGCGCCAGGGGCGTCAGGGACGAACTGGACAGCAGGTTGACCTCATACGAGTTGTATGCCGCCGAACGATGATACAAGGTTGTCCAAACGGCGTTCAAGATCCAAACGACGAGGTAGGGTGACCAGGCCAGGCCAGCCTTCCGCACAATCTCTTTCCGGCCGGTCAGCGTTTCGGATGCAACAACCACCAGGAAAAAGAGACGGAAAACCTCGAGGCCGAAAAAATATTCGGTGGAGAAAAGTCCCAGGGCCTGCAAAATCAAAGCAAGAAATGTCAAGCCTCCCCGGCGGCGTTCATTCCGAAATGCGGAAATCGTGACGCCAAAGGACGCAACCAGCCAAAGCAGGGGAATGAGTTCCTGGTTGACATGCGTCAGCGAAACCCATTGTTGTTGGTAGCCGGGATAAACCGTGAACAGGAAGACTGCCCACATTAAATTCCACTTTTGGGAAGGCCAAACCAGCCGGAGGACGATCCACAGTTCAATGGAAAGCAAAAGACGGGTAACCAGCCCCACGATTTGCCAGACGAAGGGATGTTCGCCAAACAGAGCCGTCGTGGCCGTAAAAATGGGACCGAGGAAGGGGCGAAATGGTCGAAATGCTTCGATGAATTCAGTTGGGCCGAAGAAGCGTAATATCCACGCAAAAGCCCAATCGTCCCAATAGAATCCCAGCCACGGGGTGAGCAAACCATATGCCAGCAGGACCAGTAAAAGGATCATACCGGGAACTGCGAATTTTTCTCTTCGAAGATTTTGAATCACGATTTCAATCTCCCACCGGGAATTGTCCCTGGTGTCCGCTCATTTTTCATCCTGAAGTATGGAACGCGGACAATTTTACCACCGGGGACACGCGGGATTCGCGGCGAAGGCGGCGAGGATGCCTTTGGTATAATCTTTTTCATGTTTCGCAAAAAATGGATTGAACCCGTCATTTATGCTGTGTTGACCCTGGCATTGCTCGCGCCGCGCCTGCCGGCCCTCGGTTCCTTTTCCACGCTGGACGAGCCATACTGGTTGAGCATGGGCGCCAATTTTTATTACGCCCTCGGCCAAAGGGAATTTGAAAACACCGTCTACGAATACCAGCCTGCCGTCACCACAATGTGGATCGTCACCCTCGCCATGCTGGCCTATTTTCCCGAATACCGCGGCATGGGACAGGGTTACCTCGATTACAACAAAGGCTGGCTCGATCCGTTCATGCTGGAGCATGGCAGGGATCCACTTGCGCTGCTGCACCTCTCGCGTTCGATACAGGTATTTGTGGTGCTGGTTTTGTTCATCCTGCTGTATTCCCTGCTCCAGCGACTCATTCCCAAACCCACCGCCCTCTTTGCCACCCTCCTTGCCTCATTCGACCCGTTCTTCCTCAGCCAGTCGCGCCTGCTCGACCACGAGGCCATGCTTTCCCTGTTCGTGGTGATTTCCGTGCTGGCGCTCACCGTTTATCTTTCACAGGGACGCAGGTTCGCGTTTCTGGTTCTTTCCGGCATGGCGGCAGGACTGGCACAATTGACAAAGTCGTCGGCAATGGCCATCCTTGCGCCGGTCGGCCTGATCCTGCTGATCCAAATCTTCGAGGAACGCGGGCAGGGTTTCTTCAAGGCCTTCATAAATTCCGCAAAGATATTTGCGCTTTGGCTCATTCTGCTGGCTGTCACCTACGTTGTCTTTTGGCCGGGCATGTGGGTGGCGCCCGGCAAAATGCTTTTCCAGGTGTACGGCAACGCGTTCAGTTACGCATTTCAGGGGGCGCGCCTCGAAGTAACCGGCGGACTGGAGACATCCCAATTCAGCCTCGACACAAATTTCGCGGGGATATGGGAAGTGACGAAGGTTCTGCTGTGGAGAACAACACCGCTGACCTGGCTGGGACTGCTCCTCGGTTTTGCCATCCCGTTCACGCGTGACCGTGAACTGGTCCGCCCATACCGGCAGTTGTTTACCCTCCTGCTGACCACCGCCGCGGCCTTCATCTTCATGATCGGCATCGCCCAGGGACGCAATTCCCCGCATTACATCCTCGCCAGTTACCTTGCGATAAACCTGCTGGCAGGGCTGGGCTGGTTCCACCTCATCCAATGGATTGCGGCGCGGCTTCCGGGAATGCGGCAAATTCAGTACGGAGCGCTGTCCCTGCTGGCGGTATTTCAAATATGGAGCGCGGCATCCTTCTATCCATATTACTTCACGTATCGCAACCCGATCCTTTTTGAATTTAGCGCGGATAAACAAACCCCGCAATTTCCGTACGGCGAAGGGTTGGAGTTCGCCGGTCAATATCTTGCCGGATTGCCCGGCGCGAAGGACAGCGTGGTCGTATCCTATTATGCGCGTGGATGTTTCTCGTATTTCTATCCGGGCGAGTCCGTCGGGTTCAGGCCCTATTGGGTGGATGGGGAACACGCGCAGGACCTGCTGAACGCGGTCCAATCCGCCGATTACCTGGTGGTGTACTACGCGAACCAGGTCAAAATGGAAAAGTATGCAACCTACCTCGGGATCCTATCCACGGTGGAACCCATCCACGAGATTTGGCTGGACGGCTACAAATACGTCCTGGTCTATCGCGTGGACGATTTCCCGGCCAGCGTTTACGAAGCCCTGGCGACTCAACTTCCCTAACCATCCCATAAAAACGTCCCGCAGGTTTCCAATATACCGGGAGCCTGCCCGATACAAACCTGCGGGACTCCAGAGGAAAAAACATGAACAAGCGCAAATGGAGCGGGGCATTGACCATCATCTATCTGCTTGCCCTGATCCTGCCTCCCCGCGTCCTCGGCGCGGACAAATTCGTCACGTATGACGAACCCTGGTGGGTGATCTCCGGTTCCAATTACTACTACGCCCTCACCCACCGCGATTTCGCGAACACCATCTACGATTATCACCGGCTGTCACAACCACCTGGGTGGTCACCGCAGGGATGCTGACCGTCTTCCCGGAGTATCGCGGCTTCGGGCAGGGATACTTCGATGTCCGCAAGCCGCAATTCGAGGAGTTCCTGCGCGAACACGGAAAACACGCCATCGACCTCGTACGCAACAGCCGCCTGGTTCAAACCGCGCTGATTCTTATTCTTGCACTATTGAGTTTTTTCCTCCTGAAACTGCTTGTCGGGGAAACCCCGGCCTTCATTGCCATCGTCCTTGCGATGAACGCGCCCTTTGTCCTTGGGCATTCGCGCCTGCTCAACCACGAAGGGATGTTATCCATCTTCGTGCTGGTCTCGTTTTTGGGGATGCAGGTCTTCGTCAACAAGGATCGCAGGCTGGCCTATTTGCTCGTCTCCGGCGCGGCCTTCGGCCTGGCCCAGTTGACCAAATCGTCCTCGATTGTCGTCCTCCCCTTAATCGGGCTGGTGCTGTTCGTCGGCCTGTTCAAACGGGACGGCGGGACGATGCGGGCGAAACTCTGGAGCGCGGTCAAATCCTTTGCAATCTGGATTTTCGCGGCGGCGTTCGTATATGCCGCGTTGTGGCCGGGCATGTGGGTTGCGCCCGGGAAAATGCTCTACGAAATTTACGGCAACGCCTTCAGTTATGCGTTTCAGGGCGCGCGCCTGGATGTGACGCAGGAATTGCAACCATCCGGCTTCGACCTCGATGCCGGCTTCTCCGGCAGCCTGCAATTCGTCAATTATTGGGCGGTCGCATCCACAGTCGTCACCTGGCTGGGATTGTTCCTGGCCGCGTTCGCCCTGGCTGCGCGGGAAAAGGGAGCGGCGGGGATGCCGGTCAAATCCACTGTTGTGTATCTTGCCGCGCTTGCCGCGCTGTTCGTATTGATCTTCGGCCTGGCAAAAGGACGCGATACGCCGCATTACATCATCAGTAGTTTCATCTGTCTCGATGTGATCGCGGGCATCGGATGGGGCTGGCTGCTTGGCGCGATCCAAAAGCGCCGCGCGGACTGGGATCGCCCAATTGTCGGCGCGCTGGCCGTCCTGGTCCTCGGCGCGCTCCAACTCGGTCACGGCCTGCCCTACCATCCATATTATTTCACCTATCACAATCCCCTGCTTCCGGGCGCGAAGGCCGCCGAATATGGATATGGCGAGGGACTGGACCAGGCCGCCGCGTACCTCGCCCAAAAACCGAACGCGGAAAATTCGAGCGTTTATTCCTACGCGGGAATGGGATGCTTTTCCTATCTTTATCCCGGCAACACGGAATATCTCAAGGGCGTCTATCTCAAGGAGAAAGGCTACCCGACCATGCTCAAGGAAATACAGGCCGCCGACTATCTCGTCTGGTATTCCATCGAGCAAGACCCGCGCCCCGAATCAGCCGATTTCCTGCGGATCATGCAAAACGTCCAGCCGGAACACGTCATCACAATGGACGGGATGGAATACGCCCGCATCTATCGCATCGCGGACATTCCCGCCAGCGTGTACGAGGAAATGGGCAGGTAACCTGCCGCCAAACTCAGGAGGTATAATTGCCGCATGAGGAAACTTCGTCCCCGCGTCCGCGCCCTGAAACTTGCCGCCAAGGTCCGCGAACGGCTGGCCGAGGAATTGGGCCAGCCCGTCAAAGTCATCATGTACGGCTCGCAGGCGCGCGGCGACGCAAGGAAGGATTCGGATATCGACCTGTTTGTGATTGTGCCGGTATTGGACGAAGAAACGTACGCTCTCATGCTGGATACCGCCTGGGAGGTGGGATTTGACGCCGGCAGGTTGATTTCGATTGTCCCGGCGGAAAAGCGGGAACTAAAACTGCTTTCCGTTTCGCCCTTTTATCGCGCTGTCCAAAAAGATGGAATTGTTGTATGAGCAGGGGTTCCTACAAACGGACATTAATTCAATATCGCCTGGGGCAGTCAAAGGATGCGCTGGACGAAGCGCGAACGCTTTACGAACACAATCAATCGCCGCGAAGCGTGGTCAATCGCTCATACTATGCCATGTTCTATGCGGCGCTTGCGTTGCTGATAACCGTTGACCGGGGTTCGTCGAAACACAGGGGCGTCATTGCATTGTTCGACAAAGAATTCATAAGCCAAAACGTGTTTCCGAAAGAGATGAGCAAAGCCCTGCACCACGCGTTCGACATGCGGCAGGCAGGCGACTATCGTGAATTGGCCATACTCAGCAGGGAACAGGCGGGCAAGGTTCTGAACTCGGCAATTGTCTTTGTAAAATCCATCGAGGAAAAATTATCGGACGCCTGAAAGCCAGCGGAGGAAATTCATGAACCCAAAACCCGCAATCCTTTTCATGCTCGTTTGTTTCCTGGTTTCCTGCCTGCCCTCGCAAGGGGGCGCCAGCCCCGCGCCGACGCCATCCCCTCTCCCCGCGGGTGAGGGATTTCCTTCCCCCGAACCCCCGCCCACTGTAACATTCACCCCCGAGCCGACCTTCACCCCGCTCCCCCAACTCTCCCCCGAACTGCAGGCGTGGCAGGAACATTTCGCGGGGACGGCGAGCGTGGAAGAGGTGGACGGGGTCGGGATACTGGTGGACGAGAGCGGCTCCACCCTCCCAGACATTACCATTTACTTAAAAACTGGGATGGGAGTATTTGCCATTCACTTTGACGTGGAGGGATACAAAGCCAAAGAGTTGACCATGCTCCTGTCGCCCACAGACATAGCGGTC